>ERZ1292632.3235-Hain-H43-01um-R2-3235-length-12658-cov-13_pt1 | contig 12658 bp, 18 predicted proteins | sample MGYA00564407_ERZ1292632 | MGnify/ENA primary metagenome ERZ1292632 (study PRJEB36523, sample SAMEA6512637) | groundwater metagenome | collected 2019-01-08 | study: AquaDiva: Metagenomics assemblies of 32 groundwater samples
GGTTAGCCCGTGTATTCGTTTTCCGAAGCTTCACGCTTCTTCTTCTCGTTGAGGGCGATTGCCTTCGCCAAGGTGACGGTGTCGGCGGCAGCGTCGCCGGTAAGGGTGACGGGTGCGTTGAGAGCGACGCCGAGAAGTTCGGCCAAGTGCTTGCCACCGTCCTTGGTGACTGCCTGGGCGGCCCATGCGGTGTAGGTCTTGGCGATGCTGGGACCGGTGCCGGTGGACTCGCGCTCGGACGGGTCGAAGGCGATGCCGTCGAGAATGGCTTGTACCTGCGCTTGGTGCTGAGCACGGAAAGTTTCCGTATTCGCCTTCGATGCGGGGTCAAGGTTCTGCGCCTTGAGATACTCTGCGATTGACCGTTTGATAAACGCCCCTTCTTTCTCCCAGTCCGGCTTATCGTCGGTGCCGGCATTGGTGCGGACGACACCGGTCACGCGTTCGAGATACTCACAAAGCCCGTCCCGCAACTTCGGTGCGCCGGAACGATACCACGTGTTGTTGACTGCGTCCTCACGCATCGGTTCGATGCGCTTGGGGGCGAGAGAGTTGTATTCCTGCTCGTTCTCGGGAACGTTCCAATCGAGTTCCCAACCGCTGGTGCTGACTTTCTGCTTTCTCATGGTCTGATGATGAACTAACATTGTTGAACCTTTGACCGGAGTTCGATGGACCGGGTGCCGAAAGGCGTTCGGCGGCGCTTGCGCGGATCACGCGATCCTTGCAAGCCATCCCAAGGAGGGATGGAAAGGGAGGTGAAGGTGGGAGGTTAGGCGTACCATTTTGTCACCTTATGCCACTCTTCGACGATGTCTTCATGACCAAGACTTGTCAAGAAAAGACAGAGTAGACCGTCTGCTGCTTCATGAGCGATTTCAGGGTCGTGGTCATTGTTTTGTAGTTTACGCAGGCCGTTGAGTATGTCTTGTTTATTCATGGTTTTACATTAACTTTTCAAGGTTGGCTAACAAATCTTCGTAAGAGGTAGGCGTGTAAACCGCAACCTTCGCCGCCTTGCGGCGCGGGCCACCGACACCGGTGTGCTTGCCCTTGCCTTCGCCGTCCCACCAACGCAACGATTGACCACGGAACTTGTGGTGGGTCGAGGGGAGGGAACGAGTGGCGAACCAATCCTCTTCGAGTGCTGGGAGTTGGTGGCTCTTGTCATAGAACGGGACCAACTCGTCGAGCTTGGCCAGGTCGAGGGTGAAGGTCAGAATTTTCCCGCGATTGGCCATGCACCTGAATGTGGCCGCTTGCGCGGGCAAGGACGAGGTCGAGGTCGTCGTCTCCCCCGTTTCGCAATTCTTGCGGGTGGTGGTGATTTCGGTGGCAGCGATCCGACGATGGATACACTCCACAATCGTCGGCGCCTGAATGCAAAACTCTTCACGTAGGATCAAGCGTGCAATGGGCGTGAGTGCATACTGTCTCCCGGGGATCAAGTCCTCCCCACGCTCTGGTAGGATGAGTGGGACGAATTTGTTGTCGGTGTTGATCATGGTCCGAAGAAAGCGTCCTGACACGCTTGACACAAACCACTGATACGGTACTCTTGTTCGCTGAGTGGGTCCTTAAACCCGGTTATGGGCTTGCCACATCCGATAGGTACCTTGACACAGGTCATGGCGGTAATGGAAGAGGTACGTCCTGACATTGTCTCCAACAACTGTTCGATAGCAGGTGATTTTTGTGTTGGTTTCATGGTACAGTTCCTATAATAGTCTTCCCTTCAATGCAAGTCATAAGCACAATCTGTTGTCCGCGCAGGAGAGCGGGTGTGAGGTCGTCATACAATGAGGGTGGAAACCCGTGGCCACACCGCGCATACGACCAAGTGGCAAGGTAGAACCTCGCCTGGATGTCGTTGAAGACTGGTGGCGCGGGAAGCGCGGGGTTGTCGTCGTCGTCATCTGACTCTTCGTTCGGTTGGTAATTTGTCATCTTCTTGTTGGTTTTCCTAACAACTAAAACTAGCCCACCCCAATCGAGGTGAGCTAGGTATAGTCGTCAGCTCGCAAGTACCTCAACAAACTTCTCGTGCATTGCCAACCCTTTCTCCGTAAGCGTGATGAAGTGGTTGCTCATCTTGACGATTCCCGCGTCTTGCAACACGCTGATCGTCCGCTGATGCAGGTTGACATCCGCCATCTGTGGGTCAACTGCCATCCACACATACGAGCTGGGCATCCCATTCGGTCCGATAGCAATCAAATAGATCGCTACGTGTTTTGCAATGTCTTCGGTTTTCATTGGTTTTTTCTTTTGGCTAGTCTCTTTCCTCCCATCCTCCCGCCGGATGGAATGCATCGTGCCTTCGTCCGAGGTGTTGTCCGCTAACAGGACAAGACCTGAGACGGCGAGAGCGGCGCACTGTACTACGCGCGGGTTGTGCCTATCGCAGCTCTTGCACACGGCCCGATCGCATTTCGATCGCAACTCGGCTGGTGGGATGCTTAACCCAATACTGGGCAGCATCCTCGAACAACTTTTCTAGCTCCCAAAAGTGGCGAGCGGCGACGATGCAATCGTCTTCGCAGATGAGCACCTTCCACGGACCCATGACGAGGCGGGGTTCATACATCAGATACTCGTGCTTGACTGGCACATCCTTGGTTTCGCGACGGGCACGTACGAGGTAGGAACGAATCGTTTCGGTCTTTGGTTTCATGTTGTTGACTGTGTTGTTTTTGTTTGTCGGGCAAGCGGCAAGCCGCTCGACGGAAATAGTGGGTGGATGGATGGATGCGTGGCAATAGGGGCGCATGATGGCGATGGCCTAGCCCAGTGGGTGGGTCCGTCCGTGCGTGCCAATAGGGGGCCCATATGCCGGCGAGAGGGAGGGCATGGAAGTACGGAGATTGGGAGAAAGGGAGGGCTAGGAGATAGGGAGGTACGGACTTTCTTTTATTTTTTTTTTTTTAATTTTGTACACCCATATCCCCCCTCTCCCCCTGCCTCTCTTTTGCATATATGCCCCCCTTTCCCACGGACGGACGCATCCACGCACGAGCAAGGCGCAGGCGCCGCGCTCCGCGCAGGAGGGTACGCGCTTTCTCTCAAATAATTCTGCATAGGGGTACAAAATTAATTGCGGGGCCATTGGCAGGATGTGATCCCGCTTCTGGCCCCGCGCACTATCACTTGGTCATCAGCTGCTTCGCCAACGTCTCCATGTAATCCTCCACCGTCCCCTTGGCCCGAGCCTGCCGGACGAAGTGCCCCGTTCCCGCGAACACCTTTTCCAGCTTCTGGCAAACTGCGCTGTGGTTATACGTCGCGCGAATCGCCTTCTCCCAGCTCTCGGCGCCGCTCGCCGGGTCAGCCGCAACGCTCTGCATCACCTGAACGGCAACCGCAATCTGGTCATCCACGGACCACGACGTCTTCAGTCCGAGACCATCAGCCCGCTTGACCTTGGCAACCGCAGCCTCGACGATCAACTTCTTTACATTCTCTTCATTCATGGTATTATCTCCTATCTTTGAGCCGGCGCGGCAAGGGCATCATGCTCTTGCCTACCTTATCGCCAGCCTTTCAATGAACACCTCAATCTTTGCGCGGATGGAATAGGAATGCGCCGAGGTCGGCTCTAGCCAATCGCGATTGCGTCTCAATCTCATCACCCTTGCCTGTGCCACCGCCCTCACCACAAGGGGTACCCTTGCCAGAGGCGGTCGCTCTGATATTACTACGTCCTCACCCCGACCATTCGCAATTTTAAGTTCCACTGGTCTGCAAAGCGAACGATTGTGAATGGTGGCACAATTGAATGTCCGATCATCCGGGCGCTCGCTTTTCGCCCCGCGACCGTCCACCCTGAGACATGGCCGAAGGAGTCAAGGAGATTAGGAGCGAAGGAGGAAGGGAGGTACGGAGTATTGCGACCATCGTCAGGCGCCCAACGCCACGAACGAGTCCCCCGCCCGAGCGCGCCGTTCTTGGTCCTGTCGCCACCGCCATCCTCGCCACGTTACCCCAATCTCTCGTCCGATGACCGAGAATTACGAGACCTACCTCGACTCCCTTCGCACTCCCGCGCCCCGCGCTGGCGGCGGTCTTGTCCGTTCGCAGGACAACACTATCCGGGCGGAGGCGTCGAAGGCAGTCGACCCAGCAATCTTCGACGGTGCAGACTCCCTCTTCGGCGATTCGTCGGCCTACCAGGTTTACAAGCGGGAGAAACCTGAACACCGTCTTATGCTTTGGTTAAGATTGAACGGGCATAATGTGAAGGAGACGGCGACGTTAACGGGATATACACCGCAGTCGGTGTCGCAAGTTTGCAAGCAGCCGTGGTTTCGGGAGGCGTTTTGCAAGTTGTCGACCGAAATGGGGAAGGATATTGCGCAGACCCTTCTTGAGGGTGAGGTCGTTCCGACCATCCACAAGCTCGTCGAATTGCGGGACTCGGCGGAGTCGGAAGCGGTACGTAAAGCCGCCTGCGACTCCATCCTTGACCGCTACCTCGGTAAGCCCACCGTTAAGGTCGAACAGAAGCTCTCGGGTTCCGTCGACTCGGTGGTGTACGACGCTGCCAAGTTGATCGCCGAGAACAAGCGCATTACCGATGAACTCCGTACCCGAATCGGTTCCAACTGACCGAGCGGGGAACCCGCTCAAGCCACCGAATGCAATCTCTCCTGAAACAGACGCCGACGTCCTTGAGTTGTTGCAGAGGCAGAATCAGGTCCAGCGAGCACTGCTCAAGTTGGCGAAGGATTGTGGGATTGCGTTCTATCGGCCGCATTGGTTCCAACATTGTTTCCACGCCTCACCCGCGCGGCGGCGTGGCCTGTTCGCCGGCAACCGTTTCGGTAAGTCGCAAGCCAACGGCGCTGAGACCGCCGCGTGGATGTTGGGCGAACGCCCTTGGTACAAAGTCGCCTTTGACATTCTCGGTGTTGACCACGACGAACTTGGGAGGGGACGCAAGGTCGTCGTCAAGGCACACCACCCTGGCGGAGAGGATAACCCACTCGTCCGTCAGGGGATTCCTTCGTGGCCGACGAAGCAACTCATCGTTTGCACCAACTGGTCAAAGGTAGACGAAATCTGGACGTCACGCGACACTGACCGACCCGGTAAAATCTGGCAATTTCTCCCGAAAGACTTCGCCAAAGCCTACACGAACCATGAAGGAGTTATCGACAAAATCCACGGTGCTAACGGTTCCCTGCTCAAATTCATGTCCGTCGACGCATTCAAGCGGAACAAACTCACAGCTGAGTCGTCCGATTGGGATCGCGTTGGCTTCGACGAACCCGGACCTCAGGCCCTTTGGAAAGGTTCGGCGCGCGGATTGGTTGATCGAAATGGACAGGGAGATTTCACACTTACATCACTGGAAGAGCTGTGGATTTACGAATACTTCAACCTAGACGAACTCGGGCCGGACGCACCGGATGTGTGTCGCGACCGCTACTCTCTTCGTGCCACAATCTACGACAACCCCCACCTCGACGACGACGCCATCGCGCGGTTTGAGGCCGAGTTGACCGACGACGAGAAGTCCTGCCGCTTACACGGTATTCCCCTTGAGCTGTCCGGCCTCATTTACAAAGAATTTAAGAAAGATGTTCACGTCCTTCAAACCCTCCCTGAAGGTTGGCGAGATTGGCACCTACCCGCCAAGAACCTCGTCATGTACATCCGCGCCGACACCCACCCGGTCACCCCTCACGCTGTTCAATTCTGGGTCGTCGGTCCTGCGGAAATTCCTATCTTGGTGCATGAGATTTGGCAAGCCTGCGACGCGGACACTCTCGCCGAGACCATCAACACGTACCTCAAACTCGCCGGTTGCTTCGTCGGTGACTTCAAAGTTGAACCCGCCGCGTGGATTAAAGACCCTTCCAACCGCACCGTCTCTATCGCCAAAGTCCTCGCCAAGCACTCCCTTTTCCCGCGTCCGGCTTCCAAGGACCTGTCGAACGGCATACTTGTGGTCAAGTCCGCGCTCAAACGGCAGCGCGTCTTGTTTGTGCCAACGTGCCGTCGTACCTTGTGGGAGTTCGCCCGCTACCGTTACGACCCTGAGACCGGCAAACCCGTGGACGAAAACGACCACATGATGGAGTGCATGTACCGCCTCCTCATCGACTCCCCACGCTTCTTTGACCCAGATCAAGCCAACTATCCCGTCGCGGACGAAGAATTCGTCACAGCCGACCTCTCACCCATCCAATAGTTTTGTCCTTCAACCGGACAACACTCAAACGCAATCAACCCAGTCAATCGTTTAGCATTATGCCATGACAACCACGACAGCAATCAACGCTCAGTCCATTGGGACGTCAACTAACAAAGGTGAAGGTCTATTCTCTCAGAAGATAACCGCTCAGAGTGATACCTCTGGTTATTTTGTGTCGCCTGAAATCACCAACGGCGCGACCGGTGACTATGATTCAAAACAAGTCGTTCGTATTTGGTTCTCTTCATCGGCATATTCCTACACCGCGGCCAATGCGGTCTCCTCACTTAAACAAGACGCTAGTTATGTCGATGTGCGTCCGGGTCGTCACGCTGCAGACATTACCGCGAACAACTCTTTTCTCTCTGTCCTTGCGGGTGCTTACATTTACCTTTGGTGTGACATCCCCACTGTCACCACCGCGCAGACGCTCACCGTCAAAGTAACGGAGATTTAATATGGAACGTACCATCATCATCAAAGGCCGCGTTCCGTCATCCGTTACCAATTTAACGGTGACAGGTAGCTTTACCATCCATGACATTCTTCTTGATTCGACGTTGTCTGCGGATGGCGACTACACCGGAACAATCATAGCAGGAACCGCTGGTGCCACTCTTGCCTTCGGCGACGTTGTCGTTCTTGACGTCACCGACTCGCGGTGGGAACTGGCTAGCGTTAGTGCGGCTGCCAGCGCCGACGGCGACGCCCGCGGACTCCTTGGCATGTGCGTCCTCGCGGCGGCAGCCGACGGCGCGGCGACTGAAATCCTTCTTCATGGTACCATCCGCGCCGACGCAAAATTCCCGACGTTAACCGTCGGTGGTCAAGTCTACGCCACCACCGCGGGCGCGGTGACCGTGACTCGACCCAGCACGACTGACCATGTCATCCGCGTTCTCGGAGCAGCCATCACCGCTGACAGCCTATACTTCAACCCGTCACCTGACTACGCAACGGCAATTTAAATGGCTATTAAGACTTGGAACGGACTTGCTAGAGCGAGTCTGAAAACTTTTAACGGACTTGCATCTGCTAGTCTCAAGACGATCAACGGTGTTGATGCAACAGCGTCGTCGATTGCAATTCAAAATAATTGGAAGAACCATTCAAACAGCACGGCGGCGTTGTCAGTAACAGTAGCCCCGACTGCTGGGCGTGCACTGGTGATTGCGGTGGCGACTAATGCCGTATCTTTCACCGTTACCGACAATCAATCTGGCACTTATTCCTACACTCCGACGTATGCCATTTTTGGTAGCCTATTAGGCTATGCTTACATTGGTAGCGTTGCCAGCGGCGTAACTTCTGTTACGATTACACCGGCGACGACCACTGACGTTAGCGCCTTCGTTTTCGAGGTGTCAAATATCAGCACATACACCACCGGTGAGTATGCGACCAACTTCTTTGTAGGGGTAACGACTTGGTCTTCTGGAAGCTTTTCAACCGCGACGGCCAATTCTATTGTCTTTCATGCTGTATCATCAGGAACAGGAAATGGAAGTACGACCTTTGGTAGTTACACCAACGGACATGCGAGTTATGGCGCCAATTCTACGCATCCAGACGGTGCGTCTAGCGTCGCTGCCAACGTGTCCTATGAGATAGTCTCGGCCACCGGAAGTCAGCAGTCCAATACAGTCTCAAGTGCTAGCGGCAACGGAGGATCGTTAATTGCTGCGTTTCGTTAATCTATTAACCTTCGTTCCCTTTTCAAGCAATGCCCACGACATATAATAGCGACGGCTCGCGGGCCGATGTGCAGGCGAAAATCAATGCGGCGTCGGACGGCGACACCGTGACCATCCCGGCTGGTTCCTTTACCTGGGCATCCGGCGTCACAATTTCCGGCAAGGGTGTTCACCTCCAGGGCGCGGGTTCAGGACGCGTGGTGGCGCGCAGCCGGTCAAGTGTGGCCTTCGGCACAGGCACGAAGACGTTCACGATCCAGAGCGGTGCGTCCATCGCCAACGGGACAACGCTGCGCATCTGGCAGACGGCGACGGACAAGGATTCGTCTTACATGCTGGGCACCGTCACCTCTCTCAGTGGCACGGCGCTGGAGATGAATGTTACGAGCAACACGGGCGCCGGCACAAAAACCCTCTGGCTGTTCGCCACCGAGGCCACCACGACAATCACCCACAGCGCCGGGGCGTCGGCGCTAGTGGCGTTGACGGAAGACGCGTCGAACACCGTGGAGTTGTCCGGCATCCAGTTTCTCACGGGCACCGGCAGCGGCAAAACCGTCACCCTTGCGTACACCGCCAACGGCAAGCCGGTTCAGGTTCACGACTGTTGGTTCGCTCTGGATGCCGGCACGCTTGGCATCGAAAGCACGAGCACTACGCGCGCGATCATTTATGACTGCTCGTTTACGTGGACGAGTTTTGCGGAATCCAACACGCAGGCTATCCACATGCCCGTCAACAGTCGCACCGAAGTATGGAGCGCCGTCTCGACGATGGGCACGGCGGATGCAACTGGTGGCAGCAATTTCTATTTCGAGGATTGTGACGTACATGCCGCTCAGGGATTCATCGACATGGACTCGAACGCCAAGGTTGTCGTCCGAAACTGCGTCCTGAACTCAGCGGGTGTTTCATCGCACGGATACGATACGTCATCTTTCGGCGTCCGGCATTGGGAGATATACGACAACCGCTTTGAGTTTGCGAACGTCGGGAATGATTCGCTCAACTTGATCAATCACATTCTGGTTCGCGGCGGAACTGGGGTCATCACAGGAAATTACTTTGAGAACATCACCTCGCAGGCGTGGGGCGACAAAGCGGAATTGCAGTTTGGGGTGTGGGGTTTGGGCCGGTGGAGTCAGGCACCTGGAGCTTACAGCGCCGATGATTCGTGCGTTCAGCAATATCCCATGCCGCGCCAGTTTGGGTTTGGCTACGTTACCGGCAGTGGGGTGGATGGGCAGGGAAACTCTGTTTCCAATAGCGTCTATGTGGGCGACTCGGAACCGGCCTATGTGTGGAGTAACACCGGGGACGTGCCGGCGATAAGTATCACAACGGATGGGACGGCCTGCGTGCTCAACGAATACGGCCACATCCCCGACAATCCGGCAGATTACATTCAGTCGGGGCGGGATTATTTTTTGAACGCGGGAGCAAAACCAGGCTGGACTGCCTACACCTACCCGCACCCGCTGCGGACGAATCAAAGTACTATGGTTGCACCTACTTTTAGTCCCGATGGCGGTACGTATGAAACGACCCAAAGCGTCACTTTGTCGACAACTTCGACCTATACGGGTGCTACGATACGCTACACCACCGACGGTTCAACACCCAACTCACGTTCGACTATGTACACAACTCCGATTAGTGTTTCAACGACGCAAGTGATTAAAGGTATTGTGACAAGTGAGTTTGATGGTTACATCGAAAGTACCGTCAGCTCCGCAACTTATATTATTGACCCACCACCAGATATAGTCGCTTTCGTTGTCACAACTTTGGTAGGAGTACGTATCACTTTGACGTGCCTCCTTTTTTGTTTCTTTCTTTCTGGTTGTTTCGGTACGCCGAAACGTCCGTCCATAGTCACTCCCACTATTACAACTACACCGACGACAGTCGAACTTAAAGGTGACGCACAAATACCAGCAAAAGTCGATACGAAGAAGACGGAATCTACCTTAACGATTCCTGAAGGTTCTCGTTTCGAGTTTAATGACAAACTTAACACCTTATCACTCACCCTCGCCCGTGCGACGACGATGACGACACAACGACATGAACAAGCCATCACCGGTCCTGTCGCCTTCATGCCTGACAAAGCACCCACCGTGCAAGAAATCTCCGACGCCAAACAGTCGTTTTGGGTCGGACTCGGGTTGAAAGCCGGACTGGCGTTTGGTAGTGCTGCCGCCGTTTTCGGTCTCGTCCGCGACTGGAATCTTGTCATGTACGGCGGTGCCGCTATCGCTGCCGCATGTGCATTTGGCCTCTTCGTCGAAAAACACCCCATCCTTCTCATGGCGATTGGTCTCGGTGTTGCCGCCGTCGTCATCGCCCCAATCCTCTGGTACTCAAAAATCAAACCGCTTGAAAACAAAGCATGAAAGTAGCACACTGGACAGCGTTCAACGGTTCAGGAATGAACCGTGTTGCAGAATCATTGGTCGACGGAGAACGTGCCCTGGGCATCGACTCGGTCAAATGTAACTGTCAAGAAGCACCACCGGATAAATTCGAAACCGTCCTTGACGCTGACATCCATGTGTGCCATACGCATTTTCCAGACGACTTTCGCAGGCGGATCACCCGTGACTACAAACGCGTTTATGTTGTTCATGGCACCCCTGAGCACACCTTCGCAACTTCGGTGGAGACAGGACTCGTTGGCGGTTACGGACACGGGGACTCGTGGATGCTTCTCCAGTACAATCTGCAACATGCCGACACCACCGTCACCTTCTGGCCACGTCATCAACGTATCCTAAAATCGCTTTGTGATAAACACACTCCAGTCAACTGCTTCCCGCTCGGGGTCGACAAGAAATTCTGGTGCCCTGGTGAGTCGCAAGGTAAATTTGTCGGCACCCCATCCTTGTTTACCGCTGAAAACTGTCACCAAATCAAATGGCCACTCGACCTCTTCATTGCATGGCCATGGGTGTACCCCAAAGTTAAAGGTTCGCCGTCCCTCCACGCAGCCTATCTCCCTTACGACCAGCATCGGTGGTTCTTCCCTCTCGTTAATCGTAACGGGGCCTCATACGGTTCTTACATATCCTGCGGCGCTTTTAAAAACCAAGCACTCGTTAACGCCTTTCGCTCAGTCGACTTTTACATCGGTCTCGTCCGGTACGGCGACTTCAATAGAATATGTCTTGAAGCGAATGCCTGCGGGACGCGGACTATATCATATCGAGGAAATCCGTACAGTGATTACTGGATCACCGAGGGTGATCAAAGAAGTATTGCAGACGAACTCACTGCGATTCTTAACGGTGAAGTCGAACCTCGGGTCAAAGAAACGGTCCAAGACATCTTAGAAACGTGCAAAGCAATGAAGGCGCTGTATGAAAGTCTCTAATTCCTACATCGACATTACCGTCAACGTACCCGCTTCCACCAAAGTGTGGCACTTCGCCGTCATCCTCGCGGATGTGTGGTTGGGCGAAAACGTCTCCATCGGTTCTCATACCGAAATCGGACGTGGTTCTGTCATCCACCAAGGTTCTCGTATCGGTAAGGGCGTCTTCCTCCCGTCCGCGTCTCGCGTCGGTGAAAACGTCTTCATCGGTCCCGGCACCGTCTTTTGTGACGACAAGTACCCGCGTGTCAACAACCACAACTACATCGCCCGTCCCCCACGCATCGACGACGGTGCCTCCATCGGCGCCGGTTGCGTCATCCTCCCCGGTGTCCACATTGGTGCTGGTGCGATGGTCGGCGCGGGTTCAGTCGTCGTCGAAGACGTTCCCGCAGGCGCCACCGTCTACGGCGACGCCGCACGCCTCGTCCACTCCTTTTCAACGTCTCAGGACGATTCCCTAGAGACCTCACCGTCAGAAGCTTAAATCCTACTTACATGGCCAACTCAGAATATCAGGCTGGTGCGTTTTCCCGTGAAGACGTCTCCACCTTCAACTCGCAATCGCTTTCGTCGACCACGTCGGCGACTTCGTCCGTCGGTTCGGTTAACCTTTCGACGGGCCTCTCCTCGGTAACTTCCGCTGTCTCTTCGTTGTCAACGGTCGCTTCCACCAACTTGTCGAACGCGGTCTCTCGTGACACCTCGCAATCGACCATCCTCTCCACCACCACTTCCACCGCTAACTCGGGTTAATCACCATGGCCTCACCCTCACTAGAATGGGGTTTTAACGTCTACAATCGGACGGAGCAGTCGGTTCATACCTCGACGAACGACTCTAAGTCAACGTCAGCGGTAGGTTCCGCTTCCACGTCCTATTCATCGACGGTGAAGTCGGGAGACCAATCAACTGTTCTTTCGACTGTTACATCCGCCGGTACCTCCATGTCGACTGTAGCCTCTACCAACCTATCCAACGAAGTGTCTCGTAACACTTCTCAGTCAACGATTCTTTCCACAACGACCTCAACCGCCAACTCTGGCTAACCATGGAACACAACGAAAACTGTGGCCCGCAACTCAAGTCGTCCGTGTACGACCGCGGTCCCGGCGACACCAACCAAGCCATGTTTCCCTTCGAGAAGGCCATGGCCGACGCTATTAACGCACGTGCTGGCGGTAAACCCACTAACCCGCCCGCTAAACCTACTGGTTTCCGAGTCAACGGACCAGGAACGAACGAAAGGTAATCTGTGGCACCGCACCAACCAGACCTTAGTATGGAAACACGTATTGCGATCCTCGAAACGCGGATTGGTGCTTCAGATTCGGGTATTATTGGTGAAATTGCTACAATTAAGAAACAACTCCGTGAGATGGAAATGCGTATCTA
>ERZ1292632.3238-Hain-H43-01um-R2-3238-length-12645-cov-6_pt1 | contig 12645 bp, 15 predicted proteins | sample MGYA00564407_ERZ1292632 | MGnify/ENA primary metagenome ERZ1292632 (study PRJEB36523, sample SAMEA6512637) | groundwater metagenome | collected 2019-01-08 | study: AquaDiva: Metagenomics assemblies of 32 groundwater samples
TGCACCCTCCCCTCCCCCCAGAAGATAGCCACCGGCCATCCCAAGCATGGCCGGAAGGCCAATGGCCGCAGCTCGAGGAGCCGTCCCGGATTGAGGAAGCGGGGCCATCACCGCATTGCCCGCCCGGGCGAGCTCGGCAAAGTCTCCCTGCCCCCTGGCGTAGGCTCTACGTCCTTGTCCAACCGCAGCCATGCGAAGCTGTGCGGGAGAGATAAGCCCCTCAGCAGCCCCCTCCCCTCCAGCAACGGCGGTGCGCTCGATCGCGAGAAGGTTCCGGTACTGCGTCCGGGCCTCCCGCCACGCCCCCAAATCGGCCTGATTCCCGCTTACGGCGATGCTGCGCTCCATGGCGTCGTCGAGGGACTCCCGCATATCTCTGATGGTCCGAGCGACCTCTGGCTGCCCCTGGGCACCTCTGGCTGCCCTCTCCATCCGGGATCTGAGCGATTGATATGCCTCCCCTGGAAGCTGGCCGCCATTGCGCTGTACCTGCGTCATGATCTCGTCGAGGTAGTTTCGAATGACAGGCGCCTGATTTGGTGGAGCCACGAGATTGTAATAGTCCGTGATATCGTTGGTTAGATCGGTCGCGAGTTGCCGATCGGCCGTTAGAGTGTTGCGGCCCGCCAAGGCATCAAACTGACCTCCAATGCGGGTAAAGGCCTCGTCAACGACTTCCGGCAGGGCGCGGTCGGCATTAGAGCCAACCCTTCGAAGCGCCGCTCGAGTAAACTGTTCACCTGCTCGTGTCGTCGCCGCAGTTGCACCGCCCCCAGCACCCGGAAGATCGCCAAGGCTACTTTCCATATACTGGAGCGACTTACTGCCGGTACGCTGGCCGGCGGTTGGAGCCACCCCTTCTTGGGTCAATGTATCCACCATCCGCTGTCGAACAGGGCTAGCCGGCAATGGAGAAACGGCACGAGCCAGCATGGAAGGGGTAAAGGCACCCAAGACGGCACCGCCAGCCCTCATATATGGCTCAGACGCGCTTCCTTTGGATATCTGCCCCGCGGTCTCACTCATGGCGGCCGGCAGCAGGACTTGAGCCGCCCTGCGGATAGGACCGCCTGGCATGATGGCATTGGGGACAAATTGCCCGATCGTCCGAGCGTACTCTCCCTCCGTAGTCTTTGGCATATAAAAGGGACCAGTCCGCTCCTCAATTTTGCCCTTGATCTCCCCTGCGGTCGGCATTCGCGGGAAATCGGCTGCCCGTGTCGTCGCCTCGCCCTTGGCTACCAGATTACGCTTCAGTCCCTCCCGATCCCCAAAATAGTCCGCCCCTTTCTGAACAAGGGCCTGCACATCTCCAGGGAGACCGGCAACACTGATTCCACCTTCCGCCAAACCAATGCCGCCGGATTTTAGGACATCCGCGCCTCTTTCAGCCACGCCCATGCCGCCGTTGAGCTGCTTCAACAATTCCGGATCACTGACGGGACGCAAGCTTCCTTGCTGGTCCAAGATGGCCAGCAATGCCGGATCAGTGATAGGCTTAGGCATCATGGCTGCCCTTCAAACCACTGTCCATCTTGCTTGAAATAGGTCTTGCCGCTGATGATCCGGGTCTCGGTGGGCACAGGTTTACCTGTCGGGGAAGGAACGGCCGCCGGCACATCAACTCCAAACAGCGCCCGCTCACGGGCAAACTTCTCAGCGTCGGGGTACACCTTCTCCAACCGCTTCATGTGCCCTGAAAGCTGCGCCGAGCCCGCTCGCTCCATGATATCAAGAAGACGAGCGATCGACCCACCATCCAAGGTGATATTGCCACCCGCTGCCTTTTCCGCGAACTCCCTATCCGTATTCGAGATTTGTGCCGTGCCGACCGTGGACTTGAGCATTGCGGCGACTTGAGGGGCGATAGCGGCACGGAAAGTTTCCGTGTTGACGATCTTGTCGCTATTGGAAACGCCAAGAAGGGCGCCAACCTTCTGCAGTCCGAGGATTTGATTTGCACCCGCTCCCGTAATAGCTCCGGCTTGCAACGCAGAACGCGCCTCACGTAGGCCAGTCAACCCGGCAGCAGTCGTGCGCGCCGCTTTCGCACTTTCATCCATCGTATCGAAGATTTGCTTGTCGGTGCCGCCCCCGACGTTGGTCTGCACGTTCACTGCACCGGCTTTCTTCAGCCCAGACTTGTAATCATAGAATGACTCTTTGCCGCCCTGCTGCCGATAAAGCTCATACTCGCGCATTTCATCAGTTGGCTTCGTTGGCGCGGAGTATTGCTGGTAGAGCGCCTGAGCCTGTGGACGGGTTTCCTTCCGCTCGTTGAGCTTCAAGATGTAGGCCGCCACATCTTTGGGGATTGCAACAGGAGACCGAGGTGCAGGCGGTGACACGGCATGTGCAAGTTGCTGCGGCGGCGTGATAGCCTGCGTCTGCACCGGAGTCGCACCCGCCGGGTTCATTCCCGTCATCGGAGGCTGGCCACCCATGGCGGTCCCCAAGGCTGCCAAGCCCTGTGTCCGAGGAGCCATGCCGTCCAACGGCTGTTCCCGAAGCGGCTGCTCTATAGGCTTCTCCCCTGGAGCCCATCCCGACAAACCGGCATACATCGAACCGGTTGCTTGAGACGGCGGCTCTTGCGGCAATGTGGTGACCGGAGAGAACGATGGCGACCGCGGCCCAGCAGTCGGCGGAGGGAGTGGGGACTCGCTAGGGCCTTCTAGTCCCGGAGCGCTGGCCAAGACCATGGCATCCGCTTTATCGTTTGCTCTCTCCTGTTCGTCAGCTTGATAGTTAAGATAACCGCCCATACCACCTTGGACAGCACGCGCCAAAGCTTGTGACCAATGTTGAACAGGCGTGGCCTGCATTCCTTGTGCAAGCAAAGACTGCGCGAAACGACGACGGCTAGTAATCGCGTTGTCTTGTGTGGTTGCCATAGTTCTAGACCGCCTCGAAAGAGCACTTGCCGTCTGGAGACAAATGCATCTTAACTTCTAATCCAACAGAGGGGGGCCTTACCCAGTCTTCATCCAAGATAAGTGTAAAGGCCCCATCACCAGGGCCCGGGACAATCCAACCGGCGGGATTTTCACAACGCTCAATTATCTTTGCCATGACCGTATCCTAGAATGGCTTCTTGTAGCCACCAGCGCCCCACCCTCCGAGCGCGGCGCCACCAAGCGACCCGAGCGCCCCATAGATGGCGTTCTGCTGGCCGACCTGCTGGTTGTAGTTGTTCATCAAACCTTCTTGCTGCAGCCCAACGGCGCGCATATAGTCGGTCGGCGCGATGTTGGTCTGCGGCGTACCCACGAAGTTTGGTTGCTGAACCTGAGACCCGGACATCAACGCAGTGATCTCATTCAACGGTTGATTGCGCTGGGTCAGGGCCTCCTGTGCAGCCTGTCCGCGACTGGCCAGGAGCGCCTGATTATACGAGTTGTCTCGCTGCATCCCGAAATCACGGAGCGCATTGGTGTAAGCCTGCGTGCCTATGCCGATGCCCTGATTTGCAAGCTTCTGATCCAACTCGTTCTGGCGCTGCTCCCATTGCGGGTCCAGGAGCTTGCGTTGAATGTCGGACTGCTGTGTATTGATCGAAGCATTGATGTCATATGGCGTGTTGAGAATGTCGGACACTTTGGAAATCTGCTGCCCGCCGAGCTGGCCAAGACCCTGCTGGTTAGAGGTGTATTGATTATAAAGCTGCTGTTGCTCCGGAGATAGCGTCTGCGTCGCCGTGAACCTGGGTGTCCCGTCCTCCCAAGTCCCGCTCTGCGAATAGCTCAGGTTCCCGTAAGGAGTGATTTGATTCGTGGAGTTCAATCCAGTCTGGGCAATGGCCGTTTCTTTATTGGTCCTCGACTGCGCAGCAGCAGTGGCTACCGGATCAGGGGCGGGAGGTGGTTCTGCACCCTTTGCCATGTCTCACATCCATTTCAAAGCTGTGATCGGATCAAGCCGGAATACCAGCGCATCGTTCTCACGTTGCGCGCCGTAGTAACGCTTTAGTGTGGCCTCAAACTCGAAGCCGAATTTAGGAAGCATCCTGCACATCAGCTTATTGCTGCGCTTGGTCTTTGCCGTCAGCCTGTTGGCGCCGATCTGAATGAACACATAGTGAAAAGCCGCCCGAACCACTCCGCGCTTCATCGCCCCAGGTCCACAGATAGCTATTTCAATGTTTGAACCGTTCCAGTCAGTGAAGACCGCCCCGCCACAGGGTTGACCGTTCAAGTCCTCAATGCCTATCGCTGTATATGGAGGATAGATAGCCATTCCCAAATGCTCAGAGGTCCACGCAGCAACATCATCGTCACGACCAAAGACCAAGCGCATTCAGATGAATGCTCCTTGTGTATACGTCACATCGAAACCATTTATCTTCGTAGAGACCTCACCGGCAGCGTTCGTGCTGGCCCGGAAATGTATCGAGGCGCAGTGGCCTTCTCCCAAAGCCGCTGACCAGTCCGCGACATTCCGGCCCTCGATTGCATAGACCGAGGTGTCGTAAACTGCCGTGTCATATAGGGCGGAAGTCACCGTAGCCGTGACCGGCGTTCCAAGCGTCGCATTGTCTTTAAAGTCCGTAGAAATTCCGAGTGATGGACGTAGATCGCTCGCCGTAGTGACCAACGCCCTGACATGCCCGAAGTTTTTCAGGATGCCTCTGGACTTGTAATAATTGTAGGCGCCCTGTCCTATAGCAGAAATTTCTGAGGTTCCATCTCGACCACCGAAGTCAAGATGAATGACCTTCCCGTCATCGGTCCCACCGTAGAGGTTATCGGCAAACACAACCATCGTGTTGACATTCCACCCGGTAAACCGACACCACGCCCCGGTGAGAGTGTTCACGACGTACTGATGCTGCAACGTCCCTTCTGAGATAGGAACATTGAGCAGAGCCATCGTGCCTCTGGCATAGGGGATGAGCTCCCAACCAAAATTTCCCTTGTAAGACCGCGCCGCCGCGTTCATGGCGTTGTTGATATTCTTTGTAAGGGCCACTTCTGCGACGGCACCCTGATCGGTAGCCAAAGCCCTTGAAAGCGGAAGCACGCCGTCGATAGTGACCAACGCCAAATCACCGGCAACCTGTTGAAAACATCTCCTCCCGATGGGGGGGCTGAGCTGGAAGGTCCCGATCTTCCCCCAGGTGTTCGAGCTTGATGGATCAGTCCCCTGATAGACGATGCAGTCCCCGGTGGAGAAAATGAAGACGGCGAGATCATCAACTCCAGATCCGCCGTCCCGCGTCCATGTCCCCATGGCCGTGAGGAACCCACCACGGATGACCTGGCCCCCAAGCTCAAACGGAGTAGCCGTTCCTGCTACCGCTCCCGTTGCCAAATACGCCGCGGTCGTGGAATCCTTGATGACGAACCACAGCCGGTTCTGATGGGCATTGACATGCACGATATCGGAGGAGGTGACTCCCGAGATAGAAGGCGTCACCCAGGCCGAGCCGTTGTAGTGCTTGGGAGTATCCGCACCGTTACAGGCCCAGAGAAATTTCCCCCCTGCTGTAGTGAAGTTCACCCACTGCCAACGGTTGTTGGCCATCCCCGTGACGCTCGAGGTGACCGAGGCAGTCGCTTCCGCCGTTACGTCGTAGAAGTCACCTCCCAGAGCCGCAAACATCTTGTTCGCGGCCGTGGTGGCTCCATGATAGACCAGCAAAGTCTCGACCACCGTTGAGCCCATGCCGGTGGCGTGGTTCTTGTAGCCTCGCCTGACTTCAACGCTGTCGGGAAGAGGAAACCAATTGTCCAGAACAATGGCCCGATCCTCGTCCATGTCCGCCAGAGAGGAGACCGCATCCCATCCCCCCGTGGGAGCGGGGATAGAGGCGCCCAACGCAACCTGCCGTCTGGCTACATTCGGGGACTGAGGCTGGCGAAGATAGGAGGAACGTTGGAGGGCTTGGCGCATTAACGCCGTCTCTCGTCAAACATGATATGTCCGCCCGGCGACACAAGCTGGTCACTTTGATTCCACATCGGAGCCACCGGGCCAGCCCACTGACTCTCATTTGAGAACGTTCGATGTAGGGGCGTTTTCCAGTAATCCGGATAGTGCATCTGATTGTCGTTAGGGTTGACAACCGACACGGCGTGCGGGTTCTGCTGCTGTAGCCCCTGATAGAAACCGCGCATATCATAGTCGGTAACTCCAGCCTCTGGATTGAACGGAACTTTGTTTTCCGCCACCCATTGGCGGAAGGCCATCTCATCTAACATTGGAAGCTGGGTATTATAGTTGCCCGGCATCGCATAAGGCGCGTTCTGTTGCTGTGGGGAAGGCTGTTGCATCAAAAGCTGAGCAAGCTCGCGCGGGTCCATCACAAACTCCAGCTTCCTTCCGCCAAGTTAACGCCAATTCCCAATTCCTCCGTCCCCGTCATGTCGACCATGCCCTTGCCGGCGTCTGGGCCAAATACATCCTGAAGAGCCATCTCATAGGTGCGGAAGTCTTCCCCGTAATCGAAGCCTTTGGCCTTGCGATAGCGCCAGACGATACCGAGACGAATAATCTCTTCGTCAATGAAAGACACATCGCTATCTGCCGCCCAGTCAGTTTGATCCGTTCCCGCCGAGGACTCGCACCACTTGTTGCTGATATACTCGAAATAGATCGAGTCCCCCGCTGGGGGGGTCGAGAAGAACAGGAGCGCATCTCCACGAATGCGGAAATAATTACCAATCGTGATCTGAGCCGTGGCGGCGTTCTTCTGCTGCCATTCCGCGGGAGAAAGCGGCCCTCGCACAATGCGGTTCTGTGTCCTATTCCACATCGTTCCGTTGATGATGTGCCCGAAGTCCGCAAACGTGGTTTTAACGGCCGCAACCTGCGTCGTAGCCGCGACGGTAGTGAATGTCCCCTCCTTCTGCAAAATCTGCCAATCGAACCGGCGCGCAAGCTCCTTGCCTTCCTTCGACGCGATCACCCGCAATAGATCGACAGTCGGATCGGTCGATGTAAATACCGAGGCAGGCTCGGCAAATCCCAACTCGATCGCTGCGTTGGCTACGATCGTGAGGAGGGTCACGGCTGGAACCTCACCTTCTTGACGGGATGCCCCATGAACTCGGCGGGGAGCTGCTTGCCCTCATGGGGAGGCTTGAAGGCAACGTGTATTTCCCTTCGCAGAACTTTCGGTTCACCCTCCGCCCCGTCAACCCATGAGTTGACGATATGCATGCTGCGCGAGTCCGCAGGGACATCAGAGATATGCTTGGTCAACGCCGAAGCGGCCTGTTCGATCTCAGCCATCGGCTTGCTCCTCGAAAGCCTCTAGAATTTTGGCAATTGATCGATCAGGATCGCCAGAGAACTCCCCAGCCCATTGGTCTATGATATCACGAAGAGTCAGACCATCACCTAAATCACGATCAAGAATAGGATGGCCAAGGTTGACAGGAATCGTTTCGCGAGTCCACTTGGCTATAAACGCATCCCAACGCACAACGTCTTTTTGCTCAATCCCCATCGATCTTCTCCGTCTTCGGACGCCCCGGCTTACGCGGCTGCAATACCTGCACCAAAGCCAGAAGCGCCTGATTGGTCTGCTCACCGATGGCAATTAGCTTGTCGAGCTTGGCGTCAGCCTCAGCGTTTTTCACCGGCGCCGCAGCCGCCATTGCAGTTTCCATCCTTTTCTGCATCTCCTGCTTTTTGTTGTACTGTCGTTCGGACAGAAGCTTCCGCGCCGCTTTGCGTTCCGTCATCGTCCCGTGGCCGACCTGCTGACATGACATATCGTCCAGCATGGCCAGCTCTTCCACAGTATGCACGTTCATGTGGATCAGGTGCTTGGCGCGATCCTCGTTGACGAGATCATTCAATGAGGTGCCCGGCCGTTGTGCCAGCGGCCGGCCGTCGCAATAGGCGTTCCATTCTGCACGATACTGCGCCATGAATTCCGGCGTGACATCCTGCACCACGGTATCCTTGCAACCGGCAAAGCCGATCTCGATCTTGTCGTGGCCCGCAGGGTCTTTGAAAAACTTCCCACGCAAGGTGCGGGTGGTGACTTCCGGAAGCTCAAGATCATTCATGCTCACGCGATTGTCTCCTTTTGCTGCAAATCTTTTATCCTGCGCTTTTCGCGCTCCTCCCATTTCGGGTATTCCGGATTTGGAATTAGGATGCCCCCAGCAGATAAGATGCGGCCATCTGGAGCAGACTCAGCTTTGATACAATCACTGCAAAGACTGATCATGATGCCACCATTGCGGCAGTATTCACGTTTGCATGTGATGCACTTGCTCACGCCGCTATCTCCTCTTTATTGATCCGCATGGCTTCCTTGGCCATGGCTTGAAGCATGCCGTCACCATGTAGGCCGACCTGGAATTGCCCCATCGAATGAACTCTCATCTTGTCGCAGAGGTCGAAGAACTGCCGGGCGTAGGCCACCTGAATGGAGGCGGTATCGAACCATTGCTCGCCGACTTTCACCCTTCGTGGATGCTGCTTCTTGCCCAGGTGAGTGTTGGCATGTTGCACCTCTCCCCGGAACGAACAATCCATCCCATGAATGAGAAACGTCCGGTACCCGAGTTGATACAGGAGATTGATCGCCCTGAGACCGACAGAGCCGCCGCCGGAGGTCAGAAGCGCATCCGGTTCATGATCCAGGATTTTCATGGCTCCTGTGGTTAGGAGATGCCACAGCGTGACGTTGTGGCGCTTCAGCTTCTCCGTCATATCGGGATGGACACAGGAGGCCAGGAAGTACCGCGTCTTCCGCTGCGGATTCTTGAGCATCGCCGCCTTATGCGGACGAGGATCGCATTCAACGTGGATGTTTGGCCTCAGGCCGTTTTCCACCAAGAAATCGTGAGCTCCGGAGACGGATACTAGAGTTGCGCCTGGTATGTTGTTGCGCTGGTGTCGAATGGTCTTGTAGGTGTCTCGCAGAGATGGACCGTAGCAGGCGATGATGGCAACACCGTTATGCGCCGGTAACTCAGGGACACGATCCCTGACAAGTGACATATTTCGTAGACAGTTTGCCAGTCGTTCTTCATCCGACCACACTCCCTTGGTTTTGATCTCACCCATCTTATAAGCTGGGGGATTGTCCATCACCGGAAGATATTGCACCCACGCATCCCGAATGCTCTCCAGGCTGTCATCACGCCAGATCAGGCGTTGATTCTCGTGCGACCACGGAAACTGGCCGCCCTCCGGAACGCCAACTGCGCGCTCCCAGAACTGCGGAGTCCCAGCTCCCCACTCCGGGATTTCCGGATGAAGCTGACCAAAACACAACCATGGACTTGGGCTGTAGAGAGTGAGAATCGATGGCCCATTTGATACCATCATGTTGCAACGCGCGCTGTGCATCAACGCCAGACGGAACCACAACTCTTTGGAGGCGCGCGGACATGTCTCAAAACCCGGAAGAGGTTCATCGGCTTTCGAGGTATCACGGACGAAGATCACGTCTTCGCCGCATGTCCGCGCGAATTCTGTCCAGGCCTCTAGATTGCTGTTGCGAGTCGGATAGTAGCTGGCTTCCCGTAGGGTGATGACGACGGGTCTTCGGCCCTTCAGGTGATCCTGCACGTCGCGCACCGCATTGAGCGGAACCCGGAAGTAAGGGACATCTCCACCATTGTGAATGGTGTGATCGACAACGAAACGGGTGGTGTATGGAACGTCCGGAGCAAACTCCATGCCCTCGGTGTCTTGGACCTCCTCTGCCGCCATCAACTTGATAGACGGCCGCATCACGTTTTCAAAAATGGCCTGCCGCTGCTCTACCGGTCGGGCTAGTCCATCCTCGCGATGCTCACCACGAAATACAACCTTCAGATCACCTGACTTTGCACCTGCACAGGTATTGGCGATCTCGGCATTGACCAGCCATTGCAGAAAGTCCCAGGAGGATGGTTTCTTGGTGCGATCGTAGAGGAAGTTCACGCCGCCCACCTCTCCAGATAATCACGCCACTCCGCCGCATAAGGAACATTTTGGAACGGTGGAGAATTGATCCACGGACCCCCAAGAGTCATGTGGACAATCTTCGCCCCACCTTCCGGCTCGGGCTGCTCTCCTACCAACCAGTTCCAGGCCGGGTCTAGCTCTCCGATTTCCTCATCTCTCAGCCACCCAAAACCATGAAGCTTTCGTCCGGGCCACGTATTGAGCACGTCAAGTGTCAGTTGTTTGTTGGAAGGATGGTCACAATTGAACACCATCACGCTTGACCAGTTCTTGCGTGGATATGATGTCTGCTCCTGCCCATCCATCTTCCAGCCACCGGCTGGCTTATAGTAGTGCTTCACACAATAGACGGCGTAGCGGTCGTCAAGGTTTTCAAACAACCTCGCGAGTCGTTCCTTCACGATCACATCGCAATCGAAGAACGCCGCCCAGCCTCTCCCGGCAAGCATCGGCACAAAAAAACGGCTGATTGCGAACTCGGTACTCATATGCGCCCCTGAGATGACATCCCAGAGCTTACCCAAACGAACTTCAGTCGGGCGCTTGTAGAGGCCCCGCTTTTGTAAATCGGAAAGAACAACGCCCTTGATCGGAATTGGATTGCTAACTCTACTAGCACTTTGGCGCGCCACGGCATAAGCCGCCGCCTCGCGTGGATCGAAACCAATCCAAGCCGACCATGGTTTTCCGTTCATGCATGTTCCAGAAAAGAGGAAGGGCGGCCTTATGGTCGCCCTTCCAGTGAGTTTGCTGCAACGAGTGGACAGCAAACGGGAGGTTAGCCCGTGCCGAGGACCTTCCTGGCAACCGGGAACGAAGCCATGGCCACTCCGGCCGTGGCGGCAGTGGTGGTCACGAGGAAGACACCGAAGATTTCCGATGCCGACGCCGATACGCTCGCGTCATCCAGGAAGCCCGCCGTATTACACGTATATAGCGCGACCTCCTTCACGGTTGACGCGATGGTGTTGATCGTCGGCTTGCCGGACAGCATCACCCATCCGTAATCCGACGTAGCGAAGGCGACTTGCGCAAAGCCGACAAAGCCTGCCGTCTTCGCGAGAGGCTGCGTGATCTGGGCCGGTACGAAGAGCTGGCTGATCCATACCACATCGTACTGGTTGATCACCGCCGCCGCGGGGCCGACGTACATCCACTCCGAGCCGTTGTTGCCCTCGGAGCGAACTCCGACAGCATGCAACGGATCGACGCCGACCGTGTTGAGCTTGGCAGAGAGGGTGCCACCCGTGAGATAATTCGTGTTGCTCATGGTTCCCTCCCTAGACCAGGATGACAGCTTGGAGCTGTCGATTGGAGCACGTCATGTTGCCGGCCCAGACGACGGGCATTACCATGGCGTCCTGGTTGACCGACGACTTCTCGCCCAGCGGCTTGAACTCCCTCCCCTTTGCAGGACGGACGAAGAGATAGTCCGTGTTGAGAAGGAACATATGCGAGGCCGGACACTGATCGTCGTAGATCACCGGCACGTTCGCCTGATAGACGAGATTGGTGAAGCCGACGCCCGCACCCTTGTCGTCCATGAACCGCTGATTGGGGGTCAGGGACTCCAGGTAGTACAGGTACAGCGTCGCGTCCGCCGTGATGATGTCCGGCTTGTCGGAACCGCGAATGGTGTTGATCCACGCGAGGTTCATGGCATGCTGGATGGTAGAGGTAGACGCCGTCACGGCCTCGGCGGAGAAGTTGTAGACGTAGTTTCTCCACCAAGAGTACGTGCCAGCGGGGATGCCGCCGACCGTACCCGACACCGCCGCCTGCGAACCTGCGTCCGCAATCAGGAACCGCAAGCCGCCAAGCTCCTTGCCGCTCGATCCCGTCCCCAAAGCATAGAGGCCGGTTGCGACGGTGTTCTTGAGCGACTTCTCGAGGTTGCGGATACGCGACTTCAGGAGGTTGTGAATCGCCTCCTTACCCGAGTTCTGGATTTCCTCCAGGCCGGTGATGGTGACGTTGCCGGCGAGCTGCTTGTAGACGAATTCAGCAGCCGTAAACGTCTCGGTCGGAGAGATGTCCAGTTCTTCGGCGCCGGAATACCACATGGTGGTGGAGTTCTCGGCGTATTCGAGCTCCTGGACAATCGAACGTCCAGTTGCCGTCTTCTTGTTCCCCTTCCGGTCGATCTGCCGCAAGAGGGCGTTGTGGTTGGTCAGTCGTGTTATCGCGCCGGCTCTTTATCCGACGCTTCTGCATGTCGCCATGCAGCCCAGACTATCTCTTCATCCCATTCCGGGAGTCGGGCGCTCGTGGGTCCATTACTGCTTTCGCGCGGGACCTAGTCGTTACACCTTCCGCAACCCTGGTGCGCTTATGCGCCTTACATTTGCGGCTTGGCTCGGTATTGTCTGGATAGACCAGATATCCACCGAATTAACCCGATTTTACAACATCCACCGTTAAATGTTGTCCGCAAGTTCACCTGAGTAACCTTGCAGAGACGTCACCACGATGTCCGTGAACGTCGTGGACGCGAACGTAGGATTGCCTACGCCAGGAGCGGCCATTTAGGTTGGCCTCCATGTAGGCGTCAGTCTCCTATTCCCGCTCGCTCCATTGCCGCTTCAAGATGGGCATCCAACCCCTTACGTGTCGTGCCGCCGCCCGGAGAACTGGACGACGTTCTGACAGGACTTGCCTTCTTGGCCTTCTCGACAGCCGCGACCCGATCGGCTTCCGCCTTCGCTGCTTCGCTCTGACGCTCGGACGCTA
>ERZ1292632.3240-Hain-H43-01um-R2-3240-length-12645-cov-4_pt1 | contig 12645 bp, 14 predicted proteins | sample MGYA00564407_ERZ1292632 | MGnify/ENA primary metagenome ERZ1292632 (study PRJEB36523, sample SAMEA6512637) | groundwater metagenome | collected 2019-01-08 | study: AquaDiva: Metagenomics assemblies of 32 groundwater samples
GGAAAGTTGAACATAATGGCAAGGTGGTTGAGAAGATATTAGGCGGGCCTCTAACTTTCAGACTCTTTAACAGCGCAGGGATGGTACGAGAAATTGTTTTGAAAAACTTTACTACTCTTTTTAATCTTTAATGCAACCATCTATATTTTCATACATCAAGAGTGAGGAGGCACGGTTTGAAACTGACGAGATAAAAGTCGGAGATAACTGGAACTGGAGCTTCAGGAATCATGTCCAGATGATTTTCCATTTGAAGAATGGTGTATTTTTTACGGGAGCGAATGAGTGGATGAGAGCTTTCAAAAATATTACCGAACCAATCCTCAATCTCTCATACTGGATGGAAGATATAGAATTGAAGGACGTTGTTTTCTACATTGAAGGTGAGGACAATAGAGTTTTGTCTTTTCTCATAAAGAAATACCACGATGAGGTTTATGTGAAGGAAAACAACTTGGACACGATGTTTGATGAAGTGACCGAAAGTGATATTGATTATGGAGGAGCGTTGGTTCAAAAGACAGATAAACCAAAACCAGAAGTACTTGCATTGAACTCAATCGCTTTCTGTGACCAAGAGGACATTCTAGGAGGGCCAATAGGATTCAAATTTAACTTCTCACCAGAAAAGCTACGTTCAATGTCAAAGGTTGGGTGGGGTAAAGAGAGTAACGGAGCAACCATTACAATCGAAGAATTGATTACGTTAGCCACGCAAGAAAAAAGCCCAACGGGAACAATCGCAGGAAAAGAGAATAAAAGTACAGGAAAAAATATTGAGGTATATATAGTTCGAGGCGACCTACCAAAACACTATTTGGATGACAACAATGATATGGAAAAGTATCTAGGCCAGATACAAATAGTTGCTTACTACACTAAGAAAGACAATACAAAAGAAGGAGGAACCCTTTACAGGAAAACTGAAGAAGAAGGTAATATAAAATTCCACACATCAAAGAAAGTCCACGGTAGAGCATTAGGACGCGGGACAGGTGAAGCCATGTTACACCCCCAAATTTGGTCTAACTTCTTGACCATTCACAAGATGAATATGCTTGAGGCGGCATCAAAAGTACCTCTTTACACTGACGACCCAACATACTCACAGAAAAACAAAATTCAAGACATGGAAAATCTTGAAATTACAACCATAGAAGATGGTAAGAGAATTTACCAAGTCCCAACAGCCGCACCTGCAAACATCCAACTGATAGATACAAGCATAAACGAGTGGTACGAAGTAGCTCAACTCGGAGGTTCTGCTTTTGACCCAGTACTCGGTAAACAAGCGGTATCGGGCACAACTTTCAGAGGACAAAATCAGGTAGTTCAACAAGGGCGAGGATTGCACGAAAGACGTAGAGGCCAACGAGCAAAGTTCTTTGAAGAAATCTATCGAGATATGATTATTCCTGAAATGAAACGCTCGATACTAAAAGGTCAAAAGTTTCTTGCCTCACTTACTGCTGACGAGATGACTTGGGTCTCGGATAGAATGGCTACTAACTACGCAAGAGATACCAGAATCGAATCAATCCTAAATGGTGAAATTCCACAGGAGGAAGTAACTCTAAAACAGAAATTCCTATCTGATTTCTCAAAGAAGGGCAATAAACATCTGTTAGAAATTCTCAAGGGTGAGTTCAATGATGCAGAAATACGCATGGGTATTAACATCGCGGGTAAACAGAAAGACCTCGCAGGTACATCGGATAAATTACTAAGTATCTTCCAATTCATCTTCGCAAACCCACAAGGATTCATGTCGGCTATGAAGATACCGGCTCTTTCAAAAGCGTTCGGAGATATACTAGAATACTCTGGCCTTTCAATATCTGATTTCAATAGTTTGATAAACTCTGAAATGCCTCAAGCTCCACAAATGTCTCCTGAGATGCAACCTTCCCCAGTTCAACCATTACTAGCACAAAAAACACCGGCGTAATATGGATAAAGAAAAACAGTCACTCGTTAAAAGATTTATGAACGATGAGAGAACCTCACAGACTGTATATGATATTATTCTAAAATCGTTTCTTAAACCTAGAAGGCAGGCTGACGTAAACTTTCTTGCCGCCTCACGAATAGCGATAGATTTATTAGACGAAGCGTGGCGGGAATTATCAAAATATAAAAGCGAATTGGAGCAAGATTCAAATGTTTCAGTTCAGGTCGGGTTATAAAAAGTCGATTAAATTATTAAAAAAATGAAAATAACGGAAAAAAAATTCACATTAAGTATCATCATATTATTTGTATTAGGAGTTCTTTACTTGTTCGCAACGGTGGATAGACCCACAGGAAATTTAGGAAGTGTCAGTGTTAGTAACGAATATCAAGCAACCACATCAAATCCAAACCAACCACTTTCAGTCAATCAGATAATTAAAGCAGGGCCAGCAACACTTGGCTCGGTCATCGTAACCACAGCAGGCGCGGCAGGAGGTCACTTATCCTTCTACAACGCAACCACATCAGATTCCACGAAGCGAGAATCAAAGTATTCAACTTCCACACAACTCCGAGTAGCTTTACCAAACAACCTAGTCGCGGGAACTTATACGTTTGATATAGATTTCCCAATAGGCTTGGTGGTCGTATACACAGGTACAGCAGGAGCACAGGCATCAACAACAATTACATATCGTTAATTTATTAGTTAATACAACATAATGAGCTTAACATCAGCAAAAATGTCGAATCTTCGGGACAAACTGGAGGCTTTGACAGAAGCAGAGGTAAAGGAAGAAATTAAGGAAGTAGTAGAAAAGACCCATAAGGTCGAGAAAGTTAAAAAAATTAAAAAATAACATGAACAAAAAAAACATTATCATTGGCGGTTTAATAGTAGTTCTTCTCGGTGTTGGAGTTGTTTTGGCAACCAGTAGCTATCAAGCAACACAGGCAGATGGAGGAAGGGACTTAGGAAATACGGTAACGGATGTATCTAATGAGCCGATATTGGGAGCTGTAACAGGTCCATCCATAGACGGACCATCATGGACAGTGGGAGGTGTTGCGACCTATTACGTTAGGGCAGATTTTAGATTAGGTACAGCAACTCCTTGTAGTATTGCAGTTCCAAGGACGGGAAGGAGTATGAGACTCGACTCATTCGCAGTTGATATGAGAACAGCAACAGGCACAGCAGAAGGTTGGATGGTATCGACATCAACAACAGGAAACACAGCCATGACCACATTGGTTGCAAAGAGAGTTTTGACAAACGCAGACCAAGTACTATTCACATCAAGTGGAATCAGTACCACAACAGCTCCAGCAAGTTCAACTCAGACGGGAATATTCGGAACAACAACGACACAGTATATAAATGTCGGATTGGAAGGTGCAGTAGTATTACCATATACACCAGTAAGACAAGGAAGTTGTACGGCAATATTTGTCGAACTATAAAACTTAACTGGGTTATCAATCCCATCGTCAAAATTGGAACGCGTTTATTCTTATTCGTTCAATAAAGAAAACAAAAATTAGTTATGGATACTAACGAAACAACCGAAACAGGAGCATCAACTGAAACAGGTGCAGGAGAAGGAAATGAAGGTGAGACAGTCGCCGTTGCGAAAGCAGATTACGACAAACTCAACCAAACTCTCGGCTCTCTTAAAAGGGAACTCAAGGATTTGAGAAAAACCAAAGATGAGTCGAAAGAAACTTCACAAACCAAACCAGAGGAGAGTGTACTTTTGCAGAAACTGGAGAGAATGTCTTTGCGTCAAGCAGGGGTGACTCATCCAGACGATATAGAGTTGGCGAGAAATACAGCTAAGAAGTGGGGAGTAGATATTGACGAGGTTCTGGTGGATGACGACTTTAAGGTAAAACTTGAACGAGAACAGACCAAGAGAACCAACGCCACGGCCGTCTCGAACATTCGAGGAGGCCAAGGCACAAGTCAAGCCAAAAACACTCCAGAATACTGGGTTGCTAAAGGTACTCCACCTTCCGCCACTGATGTTCCTGACCGAAAGACACGATCTAAAATAGCGCGTGCGATGATGAAAAACGCATCAACTAGCGGTAAGCAATTCTATAACGATTAAGAAGTAAAACCCTCTGGCATTTATTGGAATCATCAGTTCGATATAAGTTCTTTATTCAGGAACGAAAAATCGAACCAATATTTTGTCAGTAGGAAATACAGTAACTTATGAAACGCTCTACGAGGACGTACTTCAAGACCGACTAGACCACCCAACGACTTGGAAGGAAATGTGCGATGTAACTATCACAGATACACGCGTCATTTCAACTTCTTATATGTCCACCACGCCTTCAGTGCAAACTGTAACCCGTGGAACAGGATATGACCTAAGTGCTACAACGTTTGCAGAAACGGCAGAAACACTTACGGTTTCAACAGGACGCGACCTTGGTCTATTCGTAGATTGGGCTGATTTGGCACAATCAAATTGGACGAAACCCGCAGAGCTTTTCGACAGAATCGGAGCCCTTCTCAATGAATACGTTGAGAGCGCAGTCCTTGCACAGCATGGTACATGGACAAACTTCGGAGACACAGGCGGTGGTGCATTAGGTTTGGCCGCAACTGCTTACACAGTGAGCGCAACAAACATTGATGACACTATCCGTGGAGTCAAGCGTGTAATTCGAGTAGCAAACGGGCAGTCTTACATGAATCGAAATGGTGTTGGCTTCGTTTGGAGACCAGCAGATTTCGAATTTTTGGAGGCTTTCGTTCAAGCTAACGGATTCACAACTTCAGACCAAGCTCTGAAGGAGGGAACAGTAGAAGGCTTGCACTATCTTGGTGCAGACCACTATTGGAGCAACGATACGACAGCAAACCATATTTTTGCAGGTGTTAAGAAAATACAGCGACTAGGTATCCTTCGGGGTACTTATGGACGCGCACACACGATTGATTTCCCTGCTGGAGACACAAATTCTTACCTTTCAGGTAGGTCTTTCTACTCTCGCATCGACATCGGTCACCTAGCACCTACAGCACATGTAGGAATGTTGCTGGACATCAACGTCAATTAGACGTTTGTCTATCTATTCTGTCCTTCTAAAACGGAGGGCAGAGTTAGGTAAATAAACCTAAAAAATATGCAACTATACAACGCCACAGATTCATCGGGATTATGCCAAGAAATAGACCGTCTTTGTGATACCACAGACACCTCATATAGCCGTCTAGCAAAAACCAGTCGTCTTAATAATGCCTACGAGCAAGTAGTGGGGTGGCTTATCAACGCTGATGGTCTATGGCAGTTCGATGACTCTAACTATACAACGACTCCAACAGGCGTAGGAGATTTGGTAACGGGACAAAATACATACACGTTTAATGATAAATTCTTGAGCTTACTCGAAATTTCTATTCTCGACTTGAATGGTGTCTATCGAAAAATAGAACCAATTGACCCCTCTCAATTAGGAATGACGTTTGAGGAGTATTTCAATATTACTTTTAACGGTTCTACATATACCGCACCTTCGGGGTTTCCTAATTACTACGACAAAGTAGGAAATATTATCAAACTTGACAAAGCACCAGTAGCTACTTCTGTAACCTTATCAAAAGGTATCCGTGTCAGGTTTAAGAGGACGGCTTCATTGTTTACTGCCGTCTCCACGACTGTAGAGGATACGACAGTCCCAGGGTTCGATTCTACCTTCCACCCAATGCTTGCTTATATGGCCTCCATCCCTTACTGCATGACGTATAAAAAAGACCGTGTATCTCTTTACGATACGACAGTACAGAGGATGAAAAAGGATTTGATACTAGCTTCTTCTTTGAAAGAGAGGGATATCAGAAAGATTATGACCATGAAAAAAATAAGCTATATTTAATGACCCTGTCTAACGAAACAAAAATAAATAGCATTTCACTTACGAACGAAGGAAAGGGTAGGACTGATGAGACTTGGGATGAGGCCGTGGAGATATGGGACGACGCCACAGGCACTTGGGATATTCAAGGTACTGTTTTAACGAAGGAAACTAAGATTAACGGTCTAACAATGACGATTGAAAACAAATCATGAAAAAAATATTTAATCTCATTTTAATAATCGCTATCTGTTTTGCTTCAATCGGAGTCATAGAAAACTACGTTCCGATGAAATATTTGGACTGGCGAAGTCATCCTCAACTACTCGGTACGTCTGTCACTACCATAAACGGCACAGACCAAATTTCGGCTTCACGCACTATCATAAACACCAACTTCTCCAATCTCAACGCTGGAAAAATTGAAATCTCCACCACATCGCTTCCTCTAATCACTTCTCTAGCAAACTTGGCTACGGTGGGAACAATATCTAGCGGAATATGGAACGGTACTGTCATAGGTTCTCTTTATGGAGGCACAGGTTCAACGACACTTTCCCAGTACAGTCTGCTCCTTGGAAGTACGACTAACGCAGTGGGCATAGTCAGTGGCCTTGGTTCATCTGGCCAAGTCCTCTCCTCTAATGGATCAGGACAGCCACCTTCATGGACTAACTCCATCAGTGCTTCAGCCAACAATACATTCACAGGATTAAATACATTCAGCGCAACTTCTTCGTTTGCTACCACGACTCAATTTAGTGTTCTCGGTGGACTTTCCCCAACGGGTTCTATTATTGCCTACGCATCAACAACCCCACCATCAGGTTGGCTTCTGGCTGACGGCTCTTCACTTGTAAGGAGTGCTTATCCCGAACTATATCAAGTAATCGGGACGTCTTATGGCTCGGCCGATGCTACTCACTTCACACTTCCCAATCTTCAGAACAGGCAGATAACCATGGCCTCGACGACAGCGAATATCGGTCAAACAGGAGGGGAGCAAAATCACACACTTACAACGGCGGAGTTGGCCGCTCACTCTCACGTACTGAACGGCTTTGCAGGAGGAGGAGGTTCTAGTTTGGCCTTGAATCTTTCTTCTTCGGCTCAAGCGGGTGCAACAGCAAATAGTGGAGGCGACCAAGCCCACAACGTCCTCGACCCTTATATTGTTCTTCAGTATATAATTAAGTATTGATGATGTGGAAAAAAAATAACAACTGCATAGATTGCGAAAAGACTCTGGTAAATGGATACGCGGACAGGTGCCATTCGTGTGCGGCAAAAAAAAGAGTATCTGACCCAAATATCATAAAAAAAATTAGTCAAACGATGAAGGATAAAGTTCCAAAAAACTTCGTCAAGATGTTGAAGGATACTTTGGGAAACCGAAAAGGAAGCAAACATTCATTTGAAACACGAAAAAAAATGAGTGACGCCCATAGAGGGTCTAAAAGTTACTTATGGAAAGGGGGCATTACGACAGTGAATAATTTGATAAGAAGAAATGTTGATTATCGAGCGTGGCGCGAAAAAGTTTTTAAAAGAGATGATTATACTTGTCAAGTCTGCGGTATTAGGGGTGCCTTTTTGCAAGCCGACCACATTAAACCTTTTGCCTATTTTCCTGAACTACGGTTTGAGTTGTCTAACGGTCGAACTCTATGTTTAGAATGTCATAAGATGACTGATACTTATCTAGGTAGGGCAAAACGTTTTGAGAAACAAACACAATGACTCGCATCTACGAAGAAAAAATAATAAAGGGGATGACGATAGCAAATGACCCTCGTTTGCCAAGCGGTGCTCAAGCTATCACAAACTTTGACGCTACTACTTTTGCCAACAGACTCGTCCCTTACAGAGCTTCTGAAAGTGGAGACGCTGATGCTTCTACGCTTAGAAAACAAATCTTCACTATTGCTCTCCGAACAGGAACAACTTATAGCTTTTATGCTCTGGGTAACAAGTCGGGCAGTTCTACCCTTGGTGAGTTTACATACAAAAATATATCCTCTGGAAATCCAACCGATATGGATGACTCGGCATGGGCAAACACAGCTAATAATCAGACCACCTCGGGAACGATTGCCTTTCATTTCATGGTCTACTATAAGACTGCAGGGTACATCTATGCAGTAAAAGCCGACGGAAATGTAGTCCAATATGATCCCAGTGGTTCGGCGGCACTTACTGATAATGTGTTCAGTTTGGGTGCATATACCAATCCACCCAGAGCATTAGTCCATAGGAAGACAGATAAACTCTACATAGGTTTCGACAACTTCGTATGGTCTTACGATGGGTCTGTTGTGGTCAATCCTGTCATCACATTGCCTAATACTTATTATGTCACTTCACTTAGTGAGTATGGGGGTTACATGGCTATCGCAGTTGCGCCAGTTTCAGGGATAGGGGCTTCGAAAGTATTTTTGTGGGACTTGGACTCGTCTGTCGCTGATTTTAGTGAGATTATAGATTGGGGTGACGGAGATTTGAAAATCCTACAAGAAGTAGACGGGTTACTCGTTGGAATATCACTACTTAATCGTACAGGTAGTCGTTTTGTGGATAGGGTTATATTTAGATACTTAAACGGAACTAATGTCGTTAAATTTGAGGAATTTTTGGATGCGTCGGGTACAAGCTCGGTTTTGCTTCCTCTGGCTTTTCAACGAATCAACAACAGACTGTATTTTATGATGTCCATAAAATTGAATGGCGCAGTTCGTGAAGGTACCTGGAGTGTTGGAAGGAATAATCAGAGTCAATCACTCGGAATAGTCCACGAAAGAACACCCAACAACAACACAGCACTATTTTCTGGGCAACTTTACAACTTTTTCTATGTTGGAGACTTTCTTTTTCAGTCTTTTCTCACAAGTGCAACATACAGCCTTACCAAGACAGTATCGACGGCAAGTTACTCTACAAAAGCTATTTATGAGTCTCAAATACTAAGTGGGGGAGACAACTCACTTACTAAAAAACTGATAGGAGTAACGGTTACTTTTGAACCCTTACCAACTGACGGGCAAGTTCTACTCAGTTACAAGAAAGACGAGGAGACATCGTTTACAACAATCTACACACACACAACTCTTAATTCAGTAAGTCATTCGGCTATAAATATTGAATCAACCGGTGTGGATTTACCCGAGTTTAAGGAGATAACCTTTAGGATCGAATCAACAGGGAGCGCCGCAGGAGTGAACATCACTGGAGGTTCTTATAAGGCCGAGGTTATTGATAGTAAGTTATATTAAAATGAACGAACAAGAAATCAGAGCAATAATAAGAAGCGAGTTAGAGGAGTTTTTGGCTACCGACAGATACATTTTCAATAAAAAGGTTCAATTTTTAGATGGAAGAAATATACAACTCGGGCTATCCACAGGGACTAAAATAGGCACGGCAACGGGTCATAAATTGGGTTTTTTTAACAAAACTCCTGTCATTCAGCAGTCCTCTCCGTCGTCTCTTGCAACAGTGGGTACTGATGTTGACGGAGTAGCTAGAACCGCTATAAATACTTTGAGGACGTCACTTATAAATTTAGGATTAATCGCATAAAAATATGTCAATAACCCCACAGGAAGGATACATAATAGACCCCAACAACCCAAATGGGGTGATTCAAAAACCGTTGCAAACAGAGGTACAGATTTCTCAAGCGGAACAGGCGGCGAGAGGTTTAGGTTTTGGAAGTGTCGCCAGCGCATCTACGGCGTTGGGTGTTCCAACAACCATAAGCTCGGCTACTCTCACTCCTGCTTCGCCCGTAACGTTGCCACCGACTCCACAATCGAGTATTCCAGTAGTACCGCCAGTCGAACCACCCTTACCTCCACCACCGCCGCCGTCAGCTTTCGAACAACGTCAAAGCGAACTACAAGCAGAAGCTCTTAAGACGCAAGAGAGTCTAGGTGGTAGAACTGCATCACAGTTTGCCGCAGAAAACGCGCAGAACAAACCTGAATACCAGAGGCAAGTTAACGATCTAACAGCACAAGTGAAAGCCCTTCAGTATGAATCCCAAGCAATACCACTCCAAATTCAGAACGAGATAACAGGTAAGGGAATCACAAAAGCGGGGACTGCTATACTACAAGCAGACGCGCTTCGCACCAACGCTATCAAAGCATTAAGTACATCGGCTCTATTACAGGCGGCTCAAGGTAATTTGTCTCTATCTCAACAGTTGGCTGATAGAGCAGTGGAGGCAGAGTTTGCACCTCAAGAAGCAAAGCTGAAATGGCTCGAGGCGGCTATTGATATGAACTACAAAAATCTCACACGGGAGGATCAAAAAAGGGCGGATGCGCAAAGGATTGCACTTGAAGAGCGAACAAGGATTTTAGGAGAGCAGAAATCAAACAAATCTATTGCACAAGCATTGGCAACATCTGCTGTCAAAAATGACCCTACAGCTTCAGGCGCGGCACAAGAAGCTCTCAAACTTGACCCATCTGACCCTGACTATATTTCAAAAGTCTATGGCCTACTAGGTAAATATCAAACTGACCCCGCAAAAACCCAAAAGGATTTAGACGACCACTTAAGAAGCCAAGCGGATATTGCATATACCTACGCGCAAATTGCAGAAATAAAAGACAAAAACGCCATCCTCTCCGTATCAGAAGCAAAAGCTCTCGGCGTTCCTTACGGGACGACAAAAGGTCAGGCACAGGCATTGGGTAAAATTCCAGGTTCAGCTGACGTGACTCCTGAGGTTCTGTCGGAGCGGTCTGATACAATTAACCTCATCAATAGTGTTCTCGTTGACCCTCAACTCAAAAACGCTGTTGGTATAAGAAAACTAAATCCGTGGGAGTTATTACCAGGGACTCCAGAAAAAGCGGTGAAAGCCCAACTAAGTCAAATCGTAGCCAAACTCGCTCTCTCTAACCGAGCTAAATTGAAAGGTTCGGGGACTATCTCTGACTTTGAGAGCCGTACCCTCGAACGCTCCGCCAGTGCTTTCAATACAAACCTATCCTATGGTGCGGCAAAAGATGCCTTGGTACAGGTTAGGGGTGCTTTGACTACAATGAATGGTGGCAGTTCCACGATAACCATATACGACCCAAAGACAAAGAAGTATCAAGATGCAGTGGTTTCTACGGATGATAGAGGAACATCGAGCGATAAAATTGCCGCCCTTATTAAGGATGGATATGTAATTAACTATAAATAATATGGATTTATCCAAATACGGAATACAATCACCAACTTCTACAACTACCCCTAGTGTGACTACCCCCACTGTGGCTGACTCATCAGGTGGCATAAACCTAGATAAATACGGCCTATCCCCGACGACAAGTATAGTAGACAAACTTCGTCAAGAAGCGACAAAGCCAAAATCTAACCCAGTAGGGAACTTTATAACAGGAACGAAAAGCCAAATAAATGACGCAGGGGCGCATGTGGCCAGTGATGTTCAAAATACATACGCGCAGACAAAACAAATTTTAGATAGAACAGATATTAGCTTACCTGAAAAGATTTTTGGAGGAAAAACCCTCAAGGCGGGTATTCTCGGTGAAGTACTAAAGGGAACTTTCAGGACAGCCGGAGATTTAGCTATAGGTACATTCTCTCCTGTCACTCAAGTCTTCGGTCAAGTATTAGGCCAGTTTGCCGAAGCCAACCCAACTATTTCGGCTTTTCTCAAGCGTAATCTTATAGACAACCCTGCCGAGTTATTTGGAAACAGCAAACTTCTTCAAAAACTGGTGACAGAACACCCAGAAGTACAAAGAGACATAGAGCGTGGACTAGCTTTGTGGGGTGCTTCCCAAGTTAAGACCGACCTTAATCTTTTCAAATCTACTCCCGCGACCCCGACTATTGATATAGGAGGCAAGAATTGGACTTTGGAAGAAATGCACGGCAAGGGGGGCACTGCTTACCAAGAGAGTTTGAGGAAAACTAACCCTGCCCTATGGGACAAATGGACAAAATTTGACCAGTATCAAAGTATGGTCAAACAGGTAGCGGAGATGAAAGCTAAAGGTGCACCCGCACAAGATATCGCTGATATGGAAGCAGTGCTAAAGAGTGAACCACCTACGGGCACTGTCACGCCAGCCTCAAATTTCCCTACTTCCATAAAAGATATAGGTAGTTCTTTAGTGACGGGAGCAAAAGATTTGGCAAATATCTTTAAGCCTTCTCCAAAAGCTATAAAACCAGTGACAGATTTGACTTCAACTTTGAGCGGAGCGGAGGAATGGCAACTCAAAGGGATTAGAACTGAAGTAGACAGTCTGTTTAAGTCAACAAAAGGTATTCAAAACAAGGTTCAACTAGCTAAGCAAAAAAATATACCGATAGAAGATATTGTGTCGGAGCCGACAGTATTCAGAGGTTTAAAGGTTGAAAAGGGCACAATAAATCCTGACGAGGCCATATCCGTAATTGAAAACAGAATAGATAAGGCATTGGAATTGAAACGAAAACTCTACCCAGCATTAGAAAAGAACGTACCGAGTACTCCGAAAGAGGCCATCAGGGACGCGGCTTATAAATATGTCGAAAGTAAAGGCTATCCACCGGCTGACGAAGTGTCGATGAAGGCAAGCATAGACCGTCAAGTTAATGCTTTGGATGGAGAATATGGTCTAGTGAAACTTGATGAACTTCGGGCTAAGTTCAGAAATGGTGCAAGAAATAACAAAGACCTTCCGCTTGATAACGAATATTCAGCGTTGGAAAACGGCACTCGTAATCTCATTTATGAGATAGAAGATAACTTACCTTTCGATTCAGATAAACAAATGCGGGCCGTTAATACCTACATAAAAAATCAAA
>ERZ1292632.3241-Hain-H43-01um-R2-3241-length-12643-cov-5_pt1 | contig 12643 bp, 11 predicted proteins | sample MGYA00564407_ERZ1292632 | MGnify/ENA primary metagenome ERZ1292632 (study PRJEB36523, sample SAMEA6512637) | groundwater metagenome | collected 2019-01-08 | study: AquaDiva: Metagenomics assemblies of 32 groundwater samples
GGTTGGCGGACGGAGCCGTTGGGGGCGGGCGGGCTGGCGGCCACCCGTGCCGGCCGGCCCGATACCGCGCTGTGGACCCGGCCCGACGGGACGGGGACCGTCTTCATTGTGATCGCGACGGAGGAGGTTCGATGAACAGCCGCATGACTCTGCTCGTCTCCGCGATCGCGGGCGTGCTGGCCGCGGTCTTCGCGTACGCCTGGTTCTCTTCGGCCGAGCGGTCGTTGCGCGAGATGTCGTCGCCCGCCCCGGTCCTGGTCGCCTCCCGGTACATCGCCAGCGGCGCCCGCGTGGACGCGTCCGCGGTCGAGGTGAAGGCCTTCCCGCGGGCGTTCATCCAGCCCGGAGCGCTGGCGGCCGTGAAGGACGCCGAAGGCCAGCTCGCGCTGGCGCCGATCGCGGCGAGAGAACAACTCCTGGCGAACAAGCTCACGAAGGGCGGCGTCGCCCTCGCCCTCGCCGTGCCGCCCGGCAGGCGCGCGGTTACGGTGGCCGTGGATGCCGCGTCCGGGGTCGCGGGCCTGCTCAAGCCGGGCGACCTCGTGGACGTGGTGGTCACCGCCGACGAGGGCGGAGCCCCCAGGACGTCCGTCCTCATGCAGGCGGCGCCCGTCCTCGCGGTCGGGAAGACGTTCTCGGTCGAGCCGTCGCGGAAGGAGGAGGAGGGGTCGCTCCTCGGCGCGCAAGCGGACACGGTGACGCTCGCGGCCTCGCCGTTCGAAGCGACCCAGCTGGTGCATTTCGAGCTCGCGGGGCGCATCAAGCTGCTACTGCGCTCTCCGGGCGACGTCCAGCGGATTCCGCTGGCGCCCATATCGGGCCGGTCGGTCCGGGCCGCCCCGGCGGGAGACGACGAGGAGGTGAGGAAGCGATGAGCATGTTCACGGTCGGACTCGCGGTGGTGTTGGCGGCGCTCCGGGGGCTTCCGGCCGCCGCGGAATCGCCGCCCGGCGGCGACCTGATCCAGGTGGATGTCCAGGTCCTGGAGATCAACAAGTCGAAACTCTACAAGGTCGGGCTCGACTGGGCGCGCCTGCTCGAGGGCGGGGCGGCGGGGGCCGCGTCCGCGGCCGCGGGAGGTCCGGTGAGTCCCGCCGAACTGGTCGAGGACGCTCCGCCGCCGCTCCGCAAGCTGGGGACGTTCTCGCGCGGGCAGGTCGACGCGTTCATGCGCCTGCTCGAGGGTAACAACTACGGGAGGCTGCTCGCCAAGCCCAAGCTGCTGACTGTGAGCGGCTCGCCCGCGACCTTCCTCGTCGGCGGCGAGATTCCCGTCGTCTCGCAGGACACGCAGGGCCATGGATGCGTGTCCTATCTGTCATGATCTTTCTCCTTATGTGACAGTCTTCCCTGGCAGGTAGTTCAACTCAAACGTGATTCCGTCCTTCTCAACAACTATCTGTTCAACGATGGCCTCTGCAATCTGTCGCTTTTCCTCCGAGGTCAGTTCCGGCCACCGACCATAGAGGTCCCGGGCTTCGTTGAGAATCTGGTCGCTGGACTGGAACCTGACACGGAGAAAGTCAATCTCACCTTGCAGACTGGGCATTTCGTTCCTGATCTGCCGATACCGCTCATCCATCGGCTTGTACCTTTCCCCGAATCCTTCCTTTGGGAGCTGCCCATCCATGTAGAGGCTGACCAACTTGTCCATACCAGCCTTAACCTTTGCGCTCTCACTCTCAAGGTTATCCAGCAGCTCTTCCTTCTCTTTCAGTTGCTGGTCGGCCTGGGTCAGATGCTCAGCGACTTCCTCCTTGCAGAGAACGAAATCCCGTATCTTGGTGTGAAAGACACTATCCAAGTCTTGAATGGTGATCTTGTTCCGACAACCAGACCGGAAGCAGACATACTTCGGTGTGTTCGAAGGAACATACATCTTGCTTCCGCAATGGCACACTACCAGCCCAGTGAATACATGCACAGGCTTCCGGCCAGGCCTTCTACCGCTCTCTCGTCGCCCACTCAGAAGCGCGTTGCACTGGCTCCAAACATCGACGCTGACAATCGGATCCACTTCCGTCAGAATCCATTCCTCGGGGGGCTTGTCTTCCCAGCCATCAGGCTTGGAGTAGTTGGCGCGGCGGAGTCCTTTCGCCGAAGGATCCTTGATAAGCCGCTCAACCGTGGTCGAGCTCCAGGCGGCTCGGTTCCTCGTGCGGTGCCCTTGCTCATTGAGCAGTCTGGCAACGGTCTTGAGACGACCGTGCTGCAGGAAGAGCTCGTAGATGAGTCTTCGAACCGGAGCTTCTGCAGGATTGACTACTAGCTTCTTGTCCTTCCACATGTACCCATAGGGCCCCTTGCCACCAAGGGGTTTTCCCATCTTGGCCCTGACCACAACGGAAGCTGCGACCCGTGAAGCGATCTCTTCCCGTTCCCATTGAGCCAGGGCCGCAATCATGGTGTAGAAGAGGCGTCCGGCAGGCGTCGATGTGTCGATGGATTCCTGAAGAGAGACGAGATCGGCACCGTACTTCTTGAAGAGGTCCGCGAAATCAAGGAGTTCCCGAGTGTTTCGAGCAAGGCGAGCGAGTTTGGAGAAGATCAGTCCGGTGATGTGGCCACGTTCAATATCCTTGATCATCCGCTGAGCTTCCGGATGCGCCATCACGGACTTCCCACTCACGGCCTCAAGGTGATAGACCTCTTGCACCTTCCACTGCTTGAACTCCGCATAGTACCGAGCTCGTTTCTCGTGGTGCTCGGGACTATCCCCTCGGGCCTGGTCTTCGGTAGAGACCCGAATCCAGATGCCTACTGCCTTCGGAACCTCTGTACCAATGGCATTTCTCCTTAGTCATACGATACGTGAGCGCTCACGTATTGTCAAGCTGTCTCGCACTTCTTTGCCTTTCTCCACCGGACCATCACGGCATGCCGAGCGCTATCCTCTCTCTGCTGTGGAGTAAGCTTCTTCGCCCTGGCCTTCCCCCCCTTGAGTCCTCCAAGACGGCCGAGGGCCACTGCGGCTGGGTTCTTCTCACGTTTGGGCATTCTGAAATCTTAAGTCTCTATAGCGGGACATTCAAGATCACGTTCTCTTGAAGGTGGAGCGGAGGCCCTCCGCAACGCCCGTCGCCCGAGAATGGACTGTCACCTTTGCCCCACTCGAACTGCCTGGGCCACGCCCAGCCGGAGACAACCCCCATCTCAAGCTCAGGTCCTAAGCCGAGCTTCTCTTGCTAGAACTCAACCTCGAGACTCGCATAGCCGTGGGGTCCGAAGTCATGAACGATGAACTGACCGAAACGTAACATGAGTGCGTTGCCAAGGATGATCGGCAGCAACTTCGTCTCTTCCTGAATCAGTTGAACGATGCAATCCACAGACGGAGTTTCGGGAGCCCGCTCTTCATTAAGCTTCGGCACGCCGATGATGGCAATGCGCTGCTCAGCAAGCTGGCAAGTCAGACTTCTGTTGCCCATAGGCACTTTCGTTAGGTGCTCGTAGTCATCCACGGAGTGCGCCTTGATCCTTGCCTCCAACTTCTCGCTGCGTACAATGGCGTGGTTACCGCCATTCCGAAACCAGATGTGTCTCGGCACAAGAACATGATCAAAGTGCAATGTCACCAGTCCAATCTCAGGTTCAAGATCTCCGATCTTAACATCTGCGTATACGCGGGTGGCCCGCCGTCGCGTGGTACTTTTCAAGGCGTCCTGGATGGGTTGGGAGAAGTATTCTCCAGCAGGCGGCATCAATCGGAGCACGCGATCGGTGGGCATTCAGTCAGAAGCAGGGAGGATGCCAGGAAGAAACTTGATGTAAAGATCCTCCGTGCGGAGACCAGCGATCGACAATGTTTCCCGCGTCTTGCTGTGTGCGATTAAGCCGCTGCCATTGACAGCAACCCACTTGCCACGAAACTCCTCACTAAGCCTGGGATAGTGATTCATCAAGTACGAGCGGCCCCTAAGAAAAGAACTGCTCTTCTTCGCACACCACGTTGCTTCTGCATCTTTAGGTGGAGTGGATTCCGCGGTCTTTCCCTCAAGAGAACTCTCTGTGCCCCTCCTCCGAATCAGATCCAGAGTCGATTCTGCATCATTGAATCTGCTATCTAGCACATTCATGACTCTCATTCCGTTCTCTCGTTCCTCGGCAGTTTCCCTTCGTGGACGTCCATAGTCGAATAGAACCAACGATGCAATGTCAGCATCTGGAAACAGCATCTTCAAGTGCTGTTGAACGAATGAAATCACTCGACGCGACCCAAGCAGATCATAGAGCAAGAGCAGTCGCCTTGGTGGCCTCCCGGGGGGCTGCTCAATTGTGTTGTTCCTGCTCTCATCTACGAAGAAGTGATCCACGTTCCAAGACTTAAGAAGGTCCTCCCTGATTTGGATTGGTCCCACGCTTCCCGAATGCTTCCTGAAGAAACAGAGCGCATCCGGCCCGTAGGCTGAAATCTTATGAGCGAAGCTATCAACAAGCCACTTTCGAGAATCGTGATCAACGAACCAATGGTTCCACGTCAGGAGCATCGGGTGCTCGAGGGAATCTGCAACAACAAACGCATTACCCTCCTCTGCAATCGCACAGTGGCATATCGTTGAACGACCATTGTTCTCTCGAAACACCCAGTGCTTTTTGTCAGCGTGAACGAGGTCTTGCGCCGTGAGCCGATATCTCAAGAAGATTCCACTAATGTCGAAAAGACTCGCGTAATCCCGTCGATGAAGGTAGGTGTTCAGTACCGACGTGATCTCATCAAGACACGCGCGGAGTTGCTTGATTGGGACCTCATACTTCTCCTGGAGTGTCCTTCTTGCTCGATCCACTTCCGACCAGAGCACAGAGCAGAACTTCGTATCAAGGTCTGGGCCCGACCTCTCTTGTTCATAGGACGATCTTGGGTTCCACTCATTCGTGAACTGCCAAAGGTACTCTCTCCGGCGTGACCGCTCGCGCCTAAGATCTACACAAAGGCTCTCAAGCACTTTTCCCGGAGGCTGCGTTCCCTCTTCTGATGCCATAGCTCATAGCCCTCTGAGCAAGTGAGTCTCGACTGGGTGGCCTAGATTCCGCATGACAAGTCGAGAGTATACCAGAACCGCCCGGTTCACCTCGTCGGGGAGCCACCTATGCGCATAGCATCCAGTCACGATTGCACCACCCTATTGCGCTTTTTTGATCGGACGAACCGTTTGATCTCCTTCCCCTTGATTCGAACCTGAGACCGCATCGGCGAAACCTTGACCCATCTTGAACGAAGATGGCCCCTCGGAAGTTCAAGGTATCTGAGAACCTGTCGGTAGCTTACTCCCAAAAGACCCGCAGTTTCGGAAATCGTGTAGTCCCTTGTGTCTTTGATAGTCATAGGTATGATCCTTGCTAGCCGAGCATATTGTCGTATGGCGTCATGTGACGTCATGTTACAGCACTTAGCGCCACTTGTCAAATATCGTGAAGGCTTATTAGATTTTCTGACTCCGGTGTAGTGATGAAGCGCTGTCGACCGCACTGTAGCATCTCAGGGGCAGTATGCTGCCCTCCATACACGGTCAGACTATGAATGGCTCAGACTCATCTCAACTCCGAAAGAATTAAGAGGACCACATCTGGACTACAATCCTTAAGAACTCATGGGGGTTGATAGATAACATGATGCACGAAGTTCAGAGAGTTGACACGAGATATACAGGCGCGATCAAAGGGGTTCAAACGAGATCCCGCCATCTTCGCCTAACCATCGCCGAAGACGAAACAATCAAGAGGAATGCACACGACCAGAACTTCCAGAATGTATCAGGTTACATGCGATACTCCGCGCTGGAGAAGTCGCCCACGCTCCTCGAAAAGGTTGCCGAACTGACCACTCTGGTTCACCGGTCGTACGACCTGCTGCTAATCATCTCGCAGAATGTACCAATCCAAGATGTCCAGTTGGGAAGGAATTCTAAACAGCCTCATTGAGCAAGCAATCGCCATGAAGGATGCACCCCAAGAAAGCGCAAACCGAAAGGCATAAATAGGGGCACCTTACTTCTAAAAACTATATGGTGGCACTTCAGTCAGCTATAGCTTGGGAGGGAAGTTCTCATCAAGGCCGGTCTTCACTGCGTAGTGGCGAATACTCTACGATTTGTGGCCCCTCCGGCCAGGGCGTTCAGCTTCTCGTAGAGTGTCTAGCAATACGCCCAGGTCCACATCCGACCTACAAGCTATATATGGCTGGCCACCGGAGAGAACTACATGGCCAATGATATACATGCGTATGATCACCAACTGGAAATGCTGGTGAGTCGAATCAAGACTTCTGAGCTGTCCGAGGAGAACAAGAAACTGCTCCTCGACTATGACCGATCGATGCTCCTTGTGGAAGGGCTCGGAAAGCCGAGGCGTCTCCGTCTCTTGAGCCTCATCTTCCTGACAACGACGACCTACTTCCGAAAAGAGCTTCGGACCGTAACTGTTGACGACATCAAGGACTGCCTGAGAGCCATCGAGGATCGAAAGGTCTCTCCATGGACAGTCTCGCTCTACAAGGTTTCCATCAAGAAGTTCTTCAGGTGGCTCACCTATGGAGACATGGTCAGCCAAACCACAGAGGTTCCTCCGCTCGTCAGCTGGATCAAGATTCATGTCAAGAAGAAGAACCAGCCGAGAGTGCAAGCCTCAGCAATCCTTACCGAGGACGAGGTCCACAGGCTCATCGCTGCTGCCCAGCTTCCTCGTGACCGCGCCTTCGTCTCGATGCTGTATGAACTGGGAGCGAGAATCGGAGAGATAGGTGGCCTTAGGATAGGGGACATCTCGCGGGACGACTACACGTTTCTCATCGACATATCAGGAAAGACAGGACACCGCACTCCCCGTATCGTCATGTCAGATCCCTATCTTGCAGAGTGGCTGAACCATCACCCTCTCAAGAATGACCCATCAGCCCCCCTCTGGCCTTGCGTGGATCGCAGGGGCGGGTTCAAGCCCATGGACTATGGCGCGTTCCATGCCCTCGTCTTGCGTCTCAAGCAGAAAGCCGACATCACGAAGCGCCTCTATCCCCATCTCTTTAGGCACACCAGAGTCACTCATGTCCTGGCGAAGCGCCTCATGAACGAGGCCCAGGCCAAGGTCTATTTCGGATGGACCCCTGACAGCAAGATGCTATCGGACTACGCGCATCTTGTTTCCCAGGATGTCAACGAGGCGATCCTCGAGATGCATGGCATCAAGATGGCGAAGAACAGCGAGAAGGAGATCGCAAGAACTTGCCCTCGGTGCCACCGCATAAACACTCCCGAAGCGAAGTTCTGCGTCCAGTGCAGTTTCATTCTTGATCCGACCGTAGCGTTTCAGCAGGGCCTACAGCGTTCGAGAACCGACCAGCTCCTCACGACGCTTCTTGAGGACAAACGCATCCAGCAGCTCGTATTGGAGAAGCTCATGGAGCTGGACCGAGCCAAACTCCAGGAACTCCTCGGAGATGCCAAGGGGGACACAAGTGGGCTACAAGGGATATAAACCCAGTCATCTGCAGTAACTGCATGGTGTTTCAGACATTCCTGTCCTACAACGCGTTCGACTCGCTCAAGTATCTCGACCTTTCCGGCATCTACGCGCAGTACTCCTCGCTCATCGACCTTACGCTCTACTTCATTATCTTTCTCGGGCTCTCCAAGTTCGTGTTCGATAAGAGGTTCCCAGGCAGGGGAGGGAAGGCCATCACAATCGGAGTCGGCGCAGTGCTGGCAGTTAGCCTTGCTGTCGCTGAGGGCCGCCTTGGGTTCAACCTCCAATCTTTCAGTCCCATCGCCGGGCTCATCGTGATTCTCGCTGTTGGCTTCGTTCTCTATGCGCTCTGGCGCGGAATGGGTACGCCGGTCTGGATCTCAATCCTCATCTCCCTCGTAGTCATGTATTTCGGAGTGGGCTCTGTAACTCCTGCTTTCCTCGTCTGGGTTGGCGCCCACATCCCGCTGCTATATGTCGCCGTCGTTCTCGCTATCGTCGTCCTTGTCATTGCAGGACTCTTCTCCCTCATGGACCACATTGAGGGGAGCAAGCTCAGTCACTATTTGGACCCCGCCCCTGGATGGGAGAGAGACCCCCGAGCGAAGCAAGACGTCCTCAGGGAGGAGGAATCTATGCTTGCCCTCGAACAACGGGTAGGCGGAGAAGTAGCCCACGGCCTCAAGGAATCCTATTTGCAGCTCGCAAGGCATGGAGCAAAGCCCGTTCTTGCAGAGAGGATCCAATCAGCAGTAATAGATGCCCAAGACAAAGAGCACCTGCTCATGCAGAAGCTGGACTATTTAGACACGGTCAACAAGAAACTGAAGGCGTTTGACCTAGGCCTCTTCCACAATCTCACGCGGGAGTACACCCGCCTTACAGCAGCACAACAACCGAAGATGCGCAAATTCATCGAGCGGGAACGGTCAAGGTTCTTCGAAGAAGCAGACATCGAAGATCTTGCTTCCAAGGCGAAGGCGGCTCTTGCCGAATATCAAGCCACGCTCCAGAGAGCAGCTGACGAGCTTCACAAGAACAATGCCCCCAAGGCCACCGAATGGCTCAAGAGAGCTGTCGATCTTGAGGAAGTCGTCAACCGCATGCTCCGAAAGCTCCAGGGCAGGGAGCACCAGCTCCGCAAGCTCATCAAGGCATAATCACAACAACCAAAGGAGGTGAATAACAATGGACAAACCAGTAGCATCTTTCAGAGCCGGCCTCATGCAGGCGGCAGTCTTCGTAAACACACGAAAGACCAAGAATGGGGAAGTTAAGATCCCCTCAGCGAGTTTCTCGAAGAGGTATCTCGAAGACGGGGAGTGGAAATCTACAACCACCCTCGACAAGAACGACATTCCGAAGGCAATACTCGTTTTGACGAAGGCCTACGACTACATCACGACTACCTACCACGCTGACCGCAGCGAGGAGCCAGAGGAGTCAGACGCCGAGGCAGCCTAGGAACTGAACCATTCGCCCAACTTGTGACACAGCCATCACGGCTGGCGATACCGTTCGGCCACAGCTTAGCCCAGGCCCCAACGACTCTGTGCCCCCTGACCTAACAGGGGCACGAGGAGTGGCGGCCGGTTCTCACAGACCTAAGGATTATGAGTTGTGAATTCGCTCGAAATCCTTACACCACCGCCCATCAAAACCCTTTCTCCGTGATCTTTCCCCAAGGATTGTGACGCTCACGTCCACCGTAGGAACTCACAAACCACAATCCACACCTAGCATTGCTACACCACTTACACCTAATCAAACCTACCCCTCTGCTGCCGCACCCCGCGCGCGCACTTAACTCGTCGGGGGGCCCGCAGGCCCCCCTGGGGTTAAATACTCAGTCCGCAGACTGACCAGACAACCGTCTGTCCGCTCTTCACTGCCATCATTCATCTCGCAGTTTCCAGAAATCATCCTTTTCTGCTCTTCTCGGTCTTCTCTTCTCGATACGTCCACTACCCGTCGCCCTCAAGTCGCCAGAGGCCCCAGAGCGCCATTGCTCAATCTGTAGAAGAACCGCCAGCTGCACTCGCTGCTCACCTGGCACATCCTCAGAACCCTCTGAGAACCTTCGACCCCTCGACCCGGCCACCAGCCACTGACTGCCATTCAACCAGCCGGAGCGAAAGCCTTACTGAGACCCGCCTGCTGTGCCTACGGCACCTTTTCACGGGCGGGGATAGCTATGGGTTTCGCTCATCGAATGATCTGGACCATCAAGCTAAGCGTGGCCTCACGAAATGGGATTCCAGAAAGTGCTAACTCAGTTGCTTGACGTCCCGGTACAGCTTCCGCAGGTGTTCATCAGACATGTCTAGAATCGGCTCGTACATGAAGGCGTTCAAGTGAATGTTCTCCGGCGTCATCAGCATTACCCGCTCTATCACGTCGATGGCTTCCTGTTTGGAGGCGGTCCTTTCCCTGAACAACTTGAACAACTCGTATGTCTGCTTGCTTGAAATAGCCTCGACTGCCGCAGGATCCGCGATCTTGCCGATCATGTATCTCTCCGCCGTCAGCCTGATGGCGATCGACAGAACGACCTTGTTCTCTAGATTCGGGGTATCGGCAGCCTGCAAGCAGGCATCGGCTTCACCGAAGATTACTTCGACCATCGGCTTTGTGCCATCGAGACAACTGCCGGCTTGGCCGAACACCGTCCGAAAAACATTCGCCAAGTCATCCTGTGTTATCGTTCCGGAGTCCCCCTTCCAGTGCAAGAGCGATGTCAGCTTCTTGTACTCGGGGTCGTTCTCGCCCTTTGTGTACTCCACGATGTTCCGAATGAACGGAATCGACGCCACTCTCTTTCTCGCATCAGTGAAGAAGTGCGGCTTCCAACCCTCAACGAAGATGTTCCGTATGCCCTCGGCTCTGTTAATGCTGAGTCCACTATCCGTCTTTGACGCCATCAAGCACTGCGAGTACTTAACGAACCGGCTTTGGATGGTTCGGAAGAAGTCGAAGTTGTGTGTGAGAATCACCTGGTAGAAGTGCGGGTCTTCAGCCATTTCCTTGAGATACTCCACAATGGCGTACTTGTTCTTGTAGTCGAAAGAATCCGCGATGTCATCAACAATGAACAGCGTTTCCTGGTTCGCCTGTCTTCTTGCCTCGACCTCGAAGATGATGTTCAGAATATAGAGAGCCTTCTTCTCGCCCGTGCTCAGCACCCGCATGAGCTCGTCCCTCTCAAGCGTGGCGGATTCTGACCCATCTTCAAACCTGAACCCCAAGCTGAGAAGGGGCTCCTGCGCCAGGATCACAGCTACACGATTCTGCGGAACGAGCCTGAACGGAACATGGAATCGGCCATTGAACAGCTCAATGACTCTCTCCCACTGTGTCCGTTCCTTTGCCGCCTCGGCTTCGATTTCCACCTTCCGCTTCTCGGCCGCGTGTAACTTCGCGACGAGGTCGTTGTACAAATCAATCTTCAGGAAGAAATAGGACCTCCAGAGTTCCTCTCGAAACGCCTCGACATTGGCAAGGGCAGGGATTATCTTCTCGTTCTCAGACAGATAGTTGCTGAAATCACGAACGGTCGCATTCTTGGTGATCTGCTTGTCAATCGCCGCAAATCTCTTCCTCAACTCTGCGCTCTTGAGAATCTGGTTCTTCTCGTCCTCAATCACTTTCTCCAGCTCAACCTGGCTTGAGATCTCCTTCTTAGTCGGGGCATTCAGTGTCACGGAATGCTTCGCTTCAAAGAAGCCGTTGTCGGCGAGCTGTTTGGCAATAGTGGCCGCGTTGTAGAAGTTGAAGACACCCTTCTTGAAGTATGTGGATGCGGCGAGAAGTTCGTTGTATTTCTCGATGTATTCCTTTATGGCCGTCCTAACGTCGCCGGTCTTAAGGAAGGCCTGGATCCTGTCATCGAAGATCTCGTCATATCCGATGCCCGAGTAGGGCGCAGACTTCTGATCTCTCATCTCCTTCTCAACCCTGAAGATGGCTTTGTCGAATTCCCTATCGCTTTTGGTGAAGGCTGAAGATATCTCCTTCTCGATGTCCCTCTTCGAACCAGACACTTCCTTCATGGCGTTCAGGAAAACCTTCTTGGCTGCTTCGATTCCTGCGTGCAACTCTTCGTATTCTTTTCTCAATGGGGCGTTCACAAGCAGAGTCGACGTCTTCTCCGTGTGACCGAGCACCTCGTCATAAGGTCTGACAACGAAGACCCGCTCCTTGGGGAGCTCAGTTCCGGATTCGTCAGTAATCACTCTGGTGCAGGTTCGTCCTGGAAAGACTCGATCTTTCGACGGCACCGCTTGCGTCAGGTCAAAGAAGGTGTTTGCCAGCGAGCTCTTCATCGAACCGTTCGCGGCGTAGATCGCAACGACGTTGTGAGTGGAGAAGTCGAACTCGTATTTCAGTTTCCTGATGCCGTAGCAGTTCTGCAGATCAATCTTCAAGGTCTTCATTTAGTCATCCCCGTGCGTGAGAAGTGTTGTGTAGTCCTTCTTATTAAACCTAGCGCCGATGCTCGCTCATTACTTCTTCGGCTTCGGCATTATACCCCGGCGAGTCGAGAGCTTGACTCGCAGTCGTCCGTCCCTCCGGTCTCTTCTGGCGAGTGGCTTCTCAGACGGATTTCCCGACCTTCCCGCGAAGTGGGGAAGACACGGCACTCGCCTTCATGAGGCGCTCTTCCTCCTTGCTGATAACTCTGACTTCGGTCTTCAGCTTTCCGTTGGTGTTCTGCCAGCCAAGATACACGCCTTTTCGATCAACGTACGAGTACCAGATTTCCACACGTTCCGGCCCGGATCCGATCTTCTTCTTGCAGATATCTCTCTGAAGCTTCCTGACCGCCCGTTTCATCTTGTCGAGAAAGATCTCGATCGACCGAGGATCTCTCCAGAAGCAGACTCCTCCCAGCTTCACCTTCCCCTCGGTACAAGAAATCCAAATACTTCCGCCGTCGCCCTTCTTGTATCTGCCAGAAAGCTTTGCACGAGCAACAGGAGCGGCGAAAAAGGCCAGCAACTTCTTCTTGGCCCACCTGTAAGCATCATCACCAATCCCTTCGAGGAAGCCGGAGAGGATGAGTAGGGTAGCGAACTGCAATCCAGTCTGAAGATCGATTCCTCGAAGACCTGAGCTCGTGCTGCCGACGGTCTTCCCGAACCGATTCAGGAGCTTCGCAACTCCTTCCGCGTCTTTCTTGGTGTATGCC
>ERZ1292632.3242-Hain-H43-01um-R2-3242-length-12641-cov-4_pt1 | contig 12641 bp, 18 predicted proteins | sample MGYA00564407_ERZ1292632 | MGnify/ENA primary metagenome ERZ1292632 (study PRJEB36523, sample SAMEA6512637) | groundwater metagenome | collected 2019-01-08 | study: AquaDiva: Metagenomics assemblies of 32 groundwater samples
GCATCCGCTCAGTAGAAACAGGGGGATTGGTGTATATGCAAAAAATTTATTTGATTCATTAAAAAAATATACGGACATTGATGTTGAATTAATTGAAGAAAAAACGGATTATTCAAAATTTGATTTGATTCACTATCCCTTTTTTGATCTGTTCAAACATACCTTGCCCCTGGGATTAAAAAAGCCAACAGTTGTTACAATTCATGACCTGATACCGGTTCAGTTTCCGCAACACTATCCTGCTGGAATAAAGGGCAGGATTAACTGGCAATTGCAAAATACGTGTTACCGCGTCAACCAGTACGGCGTCGGCTGTTACCAAATTCTCGACGGGCTGGGTCATAATATTTTCCTGTAAGTTTGAATCATCATCTCAATGTCATTGTCAGGGGCGGGCAGTTGTACAGACGTTATACCCAATTGCGACATTGCCGACACGCCGAGCGGAGTTGATAACCGCTTATAAGTTCGCTCCGTCCACAATAACGCGGCCTTCGCAATCAGTGACGGCACGCTTGACCAGCCGAACACACCGACCACTTTCACGCCTTTTGATAGGTCACGCGGGAATGTATATTGACCTTGCGGTGTGATGCACAAATGATGATACGGTTCCGGCTCGACCAGCAAAGCGTTATTGAATGGCTGTAAGTCGTAATCAGTTGCCGCCCAAACATAAGACCACGCCCGCGAGCCGTCATCGGTTGCCAGCGATGTGATGCTTACAAGGTCGCCAATGTCCACGCGGTCATAATCAATGGCCGTAAAGTATCTTGTCTCTGAACCAGTTGAATAAAAGAACCTGCCGGTCATGCGGTCAATTTCGCGGCTGACAGATAAAATGATGCTGCTAATTAGCGCGTCGTCAGTTGTGTAACTCGCCTCAAAATTAAGAGCAGGCGCGGAGCGCACATCTGCAAGCGTGCAATAACTGGATGATGTGGCAACGGCAGAACCTGAATAGGTAGGGGTCATGTCACCACCAATGTGGACGGGTTGGTAAATGTATAACCAGCCAAAGTCTTGAATATGTAGTAAGTACCAGGGTCAAGGTAGAACGTGATAATACCGCTTGCGTTGGTATATCCGCGTGCCACCACGTTATTGCCTGCGCTGTCAGTGCTTGCCCAAACATCTACGCCGTCAAGCGGATTTACGCCATCATTGATTGTGATCGGCGTTGTGGTTGACCCGCCGCCCGTCCCCGTTCCGCTAACCGCCCATAATGTCCAGACGGCCGGTACTTCTTTTATGTCCGCCGTTGTGCTGGTCGTGATCGCGGTGGCAATGTAATCGTATGTCACCAAATCGGCACTCGATAATACATATCCATACAAACCGCGCCGCCCAACCGCAATGCTGTTTGCCCCGCCTGTTACCAGAGCCGAGCGCGTGCCGTCTGCGCGTGTGATGCGTTCAACATCCCATGTCACCGTCAAGCCATCAAGCCCTGCGCGTGAGGCTGTAAATTGGGCGTAGAAACAAATCGTTGACATTATATAGACCTCACTAATACAACGCCCGTGGCATTGGTTTTCAGATAACTGACAATTCCGCCGCCAGTTAGACTGAGATAAAAAGAGTTTGCGGTCGTATTAGCCACAGTAGAGGATGTCCATAGGTTATAGGTAATTGACCACGAAGGAAATGCTGTCGCATCTGGCAGGTTTGATGGCGCTTCTAAATTACAAAGGTCAGCCAATTCATTTTTATTCGCCACCCTCCAATCATTGTGTCCCGACAAATTGGCGGCGTTGGCGGCGGCGCAATATGTGAATATTCCCTCACCGTTTGCGTTGGTAGTCCACGGCACTGTTCCGTTTGAGCTTGGGCCAACACTGTTGGCGTATGTGCGAGACCACATCAGCTTCCTTGCGTGGTCAATGACCACCTCGTTGCTATGCACATCGGTTTTGGCGTTGATGGTTATATTTGTTGTTCCGCTATACTGTCCTGTTGTAAGCACCTCAAAGCGATGGTCTATTCCTTTTTCATAGTATCCATCATCGCCAGTCGCGCCCGAGCCATACGCTGTTGTCTGCCCCGTCTTCGCCGTGCCTATTTCAAAGTTGCCAATTGAGCGGCCTAGTACCATCATCGCTCCACCTCCACCAAGCGCACGAATAGGCGGCCTGTCGTAACATTGCCGCCAAAGCAGGTGTAAAGCAGGATGCTGCCTTTTGTATTGTGTTGGGTTATCACGTCACTTATCATCAGCCACTCGCCTTGATTATTCAGCCTTACCTCGAAATCGCCGCCGCCTTTTGCGGTGACGGTACTTCGTGCGATATATATGCCATAAAAGGCAACCTCATATAACGCACTTGTGCCGTCGGTAAAAACAGCGGTTACATTATCACCGTCTTGCAGTTCGTAAAATTCACCGCCCGCCAAGTTCTCGTGTGCGTAAACCAATAAAGCAGCAGGGACAGAGTACATTTGGTTAACTGTCCCGTCTATTTCAGGAGGTGCGATATTGGCGGGCGGGTTTACAAAAAGCAATTGCCCTGCAAGGTAGAGCCACAAAAGCGTCTTCACTTTTTCGGCTTGACCTTTTTCTCTGGCAACGGCCGTTTTACTTCCTCGGCCGCGTGCCATTCAATAAGACGCAAGGCTGCGGCGTTGTCTAATTCCAAAACCTCGCCAGCCTGATAAAACTTTTCGCCTGTTTCCTTGCCGCGATAATCACGCAGAAATTTAACCACCATTGCGCTACCCTAACAGGCCAAGCCCTTGCAGCAATGTTTCCAGTTCTGCAACGCGGACTTGCAAATTGGCAACGACTTTCAAAACGCTGTTGCCTTCATCCGCTGTAACAAAGCCGTAAGGCGTGGTGATGGTCAAGTTTTGGATAGCATAATCAGGCGTGCCGGGCGCGGTGTGGGTGAGGGTCGTCAACTGTGTAGTGATGGTTGACGATGTGTCTCTATGAATTACGGCTAATTTTTGAGCCATGTTATTACTCCATTTATGGGGCGGGGTTGTTACGCCCCGCCCACGTTATTGCTTAAAGTGTGACGTTATAACTCACGGCGCTCGCCTCAGTATCACGCTGGGTCAGACCAAAGCGCATGAGGGCAACGATCTGAGTCGCGTCAGCCTGCGGGATGCGCTGCGTTTCGATGGTCATGCGGCGTTTGAGACCAAACTGCCATTGATCCCAACGAACGGCGAGGATTGAGCCTGTCGCGTTGTTGCTCGCAGTGTCAAGGTCGGTTTTGCCCGCGCTATTGGCCTTCAAGCCATAGGTCGCATCCTGGTTGGCATAGTGCATGAACGCCGACTGGTTAACCTTGTAACCGTAAATCGCGGCAAGCACGCCGTTCTCAATGGTCGGGGCAACGAATACATCACGGGTTTTTACTTCGGCCAGTTCGAGTGACTTCCAGCCAGTCCAAAGGTCGGTGATGAAACTTACCGCATCTTTCGAGATAGCATTACGGCCAGCCAAGCCCATCAGCTTGATTGTTTCAAGATAATCCTCAACGGTCAAGACCCCAGCCGAGCGGCTGTTGGTAGTTGTGGTAACGAGCGGGGATTTGCGGAAGCCGTCCACGAGCAGGAACACTTCCGTTCCCGCAGGAGTGCCGGCAATATCGTTGATATTGGTCGTCGCGCCGGTGGCCGTGTCGCCATCAATTATCGCATGTTCGAGTTGTTCAGCCGCGCCCATTTCCAACTGGCGGCGAATTTGTGCAACAAACGGGATGATTGAGTCCTCTTCCATTTCGCCAGACCAGACATTACGTGCGCCCATTTTAACGAGGCTCAAAGTCTTGTTGCCTGTCGCGGTCTTGGAGGCGGTAACGGTTGCATCAGGAATGCCAGTCGTTGCATTGTTGGCGGTAGCCTGAGCGACTTTGTAGAATGTCATATCCGCACCTTCGAGCGGCAGGACGATTGACTCGTAGCCTTGCGGCACTTCAACGGCGCGCTCCATCAGGCGGTTGGCAACAAACGTGTTCTGGCGAATTGATTCCCAGAGACGGGTCGAATACGCCACGCCAACCCACTCATCACCGTACCCGGCCTGAGTGCTATGGTTCAGTTCGTTGGCCTTGATCCCTTTCGCGGCCATCGCGCTTTTGGCAGACTGGTACACCTCGTCCTTGCTCGATTCCAATTTAAGCGCAAGGGCTTTCAGGGCTGCGGGGGTTGCTCCGCTTGATTGACCGCTTTTCTTTCCGGCTTCCAGCACGTCAATCATAAGGGCATTATCGCCCTCGTCGAGATTGTCATACTTCCAAGTCTCGGAGAATTTCGCGGCGTAGGGGGCCTTGCCTTCAAACGGCAAACGGTTGTTTGCCGCAGCTTCTTTTTCCCATTCAGCGCGGGCGGCCTTGACAGCCTCATCGGTTTTGGCCTGTTCCGATTTCGCGGCTTCGGCTTGTGCGGCTTCATCAGCCTTGACAGATTTCACAACATCCAAAGCGGCAGATTTAATGGCGGACTGGACTTCGGGGTCTTTCAAATCAATGGTCATGGTAGTTTCCTTTTGTCTAATTTTTTGTTTAGCAACACATTGCCAGACGGCCTCTAGTGTTGTGATTGAATAATGGATACTGCAAGCGCGGCGGACAATCGCGCAATATCGTTAATGTCCTCTGTATTATCTTCGTCTACATCAAATCCGTGCGCTTTCGCTGCGGGCTTTGCCAGTGCGTATGAGTTGGCGGGCTGCTTGCCGTCGCTGGTGTCAAATACTGATATTTCAACAAACGGCCAGTTGGTGATATGCCCGTCTGCCTCCACGCGCACAAGATGGTTGATACTGCCAGATGAGGCGCGAGCCTTGCCGGCCTTCGCGTCATTCCACGTTTTGACCGCTTCGGGGATGGTTGGGTCAAGCGTCATGCGAATCCAACGCCCATCCGCATCTTCCCATCGCTTACCGGTCTTACCAATTTCAAACGGCTGTTCCTGCGGCCTGCCTTTGGCTTTGTATCCGTGATAGTACAAGGCAAGCGGGGTCGGGAATTTATCAGACCAGTCTTTAGTCTTACGGCTGAAATACTGCCCGTCAGAATCTTTGCCGTTGCGCTGCCCTTTATATGGCATGTAGCAAACGTCAAGTTCCATTTCGCCCGCCATCTTTACTGCGAGTTCGGGCGTGTTGTATTCGACAAATAAACCGTCAAGCGATTCGGCCTTGACTGCCGTATCTTCATCCTTCGCGCCGCAGTTTGCGCCAGCAGCAACAAGCGCATCGTGCGCCATGTCAAGGCTTTTCTGGTCAAGGTTGCTGTTACGCCGTCCTGCCTTTAGTGCGTCTGTAATTTGTTCGATCTCATTATCTTCCATCGTTACTCCAATAAAAAAGCGGCGGTTCACAAACAAGTTAACATACTTGTCTGCAAACTGCCGCTATTACTAGCCTCTGGCAATTGCTATTCAGTTACGACGATATTATCACCGTTGTTTGTTTATGTCAAACTACCTTGACAATAAAATTTCTTCAAGCCTGCCATAAGCGTCCCTGCTTCTGCGTTTATCAGTCGGCAATAAAGAACAGTCGCATCTCCATCCTTCACATCCCCTGTCCCCGTCTTTTTCGCCCGTGAGTGCATGGTTGGGCGGATTCTGCGGGCGTATGTCTAGCGCGTCCCACTCAGATGCAAAAGCTACAATGCCATCCAAATCTTTACAAAATGGGCAGTGCTTTTCTGTTGCACCCAATTTCCAAACCATCCTCGCACCTGTTCCAGCCGTCATCATCGCCGCCTTGTTTACCACATCGTTATACCTGTTCGCCCAAATATCGGCACGCGATAACATAGCATCCCTATTCGCGCCGTCCGCCACAATCGCGTCCGCAAAACCAAGCAGAAATGATTTTTCACTGGCTATAATTTCGTCCAACGCCGCCTGCCAGTCCTCGGTCATGTCATCTTCGGTCAATCCGTTCTGCGCCATACCCTCCAGCCACGCACGCGGCATTTGCCCGTCCAGCAGGCTTTCCATAATTTGCACAAATTCTAATTCGTCCGTATTGCCATTGTACAGATTGCGGACAAGGCGGTATATGGTGTTCGAGTAATAGTCAAATGACTTAATACCAAGCGCAATGGACTTGTTTACAACATCAGGCGGGACAGGGATGCCCCATCCATCCATCCAGTCTATCGCCGCTGAAATAGCCTTCTTTATATCGTTCATGGTTTACCAAGCGCAAGGCGGATTCCTTCAAGTACCGCCGCCGCATCGTTGGCGGGAATAGGGTCGCCTAATTGCGCCTTGACATTATCACGCGCATTGTCAAATAATATCTTGACCGCCGCGCCACTTGCACACTTTACAAGTTCTGACTTGATACCGTCCGCAATAACGGCGGGTATGTTGTAAGACTCAAAACCCTCTGCCTTACGTGCCGACTTCTTGGCGACGCGCTCCCACTTTTCCAACTCCAAAATAGCGGAGCGCGGGTCGGCTTTTTGTGTGACCTGCTCCTCCTGTTGTTCAATATCGTTTAATGGATTTCCCGTTGCAACTGGCATTTGCGGCTGTTCGGGTTCTGCCTCCACCGTCTGTGCGGTCTGTGCCTTTGCTACCAACAAAACGCCAACCTCGCCATTTGCCAACGGATCGTCATTCCAGTATTTCTTGCGTACTTCATCAACCGTGTGCGTCTTGCTAAACTCTGTAATCTCGGACAGTTCAAGCACGCGATCTGTCACGCGGATGTCGTCAGGTTCTACCGTCAAGCCTTCGCCATAGCGCGGCATAATCTTGGCTGTGACCTCGCTATCAATGTATTGCAGCAGCGGATAAACCACCAAATCAATTAACGTTGCTTTTCCCGTTCTCGCGTTAGCCTCGGTTGCGTTTTCTGACAGCATAGACACAAGCCCTTGCGCAAACGTATTCCAAATCTCATTCCTGTTCTCTTTGCGCCCCGCAATAAACTCCAAATCCTTCGGCGCATTATCGCCTTGTATCCAGTTGACCGCGCCGCTTCCAGTACCGCGCAATAACATAATATTGCGCTTTTCAGCATTGGCAGTAACAGACTTTTGCAATTCGTCCCACTGATCATTGCCTATCATGTCGGCAAATGTCATCACGCCGGGCAATCTTGCATTACCCTTGAATAGTTGCGTATTCCATCGCTGCATTTGCAAATCGCCCTCGGCTACCATTGCCACTGTTTCTACGGGCGAGAATGGCAACAGGGGAGAGGTCAGGTCGGTATCGCCAAACATGACGATCTGTTCGGGCGGAAGCAGCAGCGGCGAGCCAAGTCCGGGGTCATAACGATAACCCTTGATACCCATGTTCCCATCAGCAACAGGCGCGATTCGGTTCGACGGGATAACCCATATCTCAGACGGCGCGGCTTTATCACTGGTTGCGTTCAGCCACCAGAACGCGCGGCCTAACATGAGATATCTAATCGTGTTCTTGATAAACGCATATCCTGAATTTATCGGGTTAGGGCGGTCTAGCAACTGTTCCCATGCGTGGTTATCAATGTCAATAAGCTCCTCGCCCTTGCGTTGCTTAACTTTGTGTTTTACGGGTGCGCCAATTTTACCCACCACATCAAGCGCGGTATATAAAGATGACAGCTTTTTATATAGTCCGTATTGCGCGTCGAGCTTTGAATAGTCAGGCCATTCAGACTCCATACCGGCGCTGTACGCCCTGTACCATTCGGGATAGTTTACCTTTTGCGCTTTCATATATGGCTTCATAGTTTTAATCCTTGATAATGACGTGATACCCGCGCCCCGCAAAATGCTCCATCAGCGCGCGTACTTGCTCGGCTTCATCTTCTATAAGCTGGGCGAGCGGCTTGTTAATTACAATGGTGGCGATAAACGCCTTTTCATCCATTACATAATTTACTTTCAGTTTATAGAGCGAGTAATACCATTTTAGCATTTATACCTCACACGAAAGAAACAAGTTTCGATATGTCGTAATCGTTGATAATGCCACTTGCCACATAACGCAGCGCATCTAGCCTGTGGTAAGTGGCTTTGTCTTTTATCTTCTCAGTCGCCTGTCCGCTTGCATCCAACTCACGAGCATAACGCCCAAACTCATCAATGATGCCCTTGCACGTATCAAACACAAACAGCCGCTTTTCTTTTAGCAGCGCAATCACCCTGTTTATACCACTTTCCACATCACTTATGCGCGGCTCGGCGACGTACTGTCCCGCCGCCTGCCAGTCCCACCGCTGTTGTGTCTCTGACTTCGCCCCGCCCCACGCAAGCAGGTTGTTTTCGTTGTACTGCTTTACACCGTTTACATGCTCCTGCGTGGTCTTGTTGCCCTCCAGTGACTCGCGATATAAATAATACAATTTGCTATTCGGGTCTTGTGCCAGCCATACCTTCGACGTATGCACCGCTCCGAAGTCCACGCCCATATAACGCGGCCATGCGGCGGATATATCAAAAGCAGGGACGATATGGTTTTGCGTAAAGTCCTCGTATATCATTCCAGCCGGGCGGCTGAAATTTCCATTGTAAAACATCTCGAATTTCCATGAAGGCAACGTCGCCCGCGCCCGCTCATACTCAGCAACGGGAAAGGCGGGGTTCATAGTTGACTTGAATTGTATAACCTGTATGTCGTTATCGCCATTACGCCAGCGGTCAAATATCTCAGACTTTAGCCAGCCCAAATTATACGGCGTTGTCCCCGCCAGTACCCTGCCCTGCGATAATGACAGGCGGCGCAATATCGCTTCCCATGCGTTAACCCTTACGCTATCCTGACCACACTCGTCAAACAACACGCCTTTAGCGGTAGCAGACTCAAGCCCGCCCTCCGCATCGGCACTGCGGCAGATTATACGGGTCTTGCCCTTGTATATTACCTTTTCGCTTGCGCTGTATTTCCAGCCGAACATATGACAGAAATAGTTTTGCAGTTCTGGTAAAAACTTCAACTTCAAAATATCATACGTGGCGGTAACAGCGAGATAGTCCCCGTCGCCCCGCTCCCGCATCTCACGGTCAAGCCATATCGGAAGATATGACGTTTTGCCGCTCTGCACACCCGCGATAATAAACACAAAACGGCGCGTACTTTCATGCGCCATTGTCTGCCCCGGATGCAGCAGGCATGATAGTTTGTTGTCAGTCAGGCTGTATAGGTTGCTCATCTTTTACATAGGTCTTGATTATCTCAATAATTGTCGGCGGCACTAATTTCTCTCCGCCGCTTGTAATGTCTTGCCTGTCCACAAACTTGCCATGTATTTTTAGTATCTTCTCCGCCGCCGATTGCGCGTCATATAATTCTATTTCTACATCGTGTATTTCGGTATCATCGTCTTTATCCCCTTTGCCTATTTTGGTTATAGTGCGCTGTTTGAATTTCTTTATCAGGCGGCTGATACCCGCGTCTTTAGCAGACTGTAAGTCCAACTGCCCAAGCCTGTCCGCAAATTGCCCAATGTCGCCCCTTGCTTGCGCCGCAAGTATTTCCAACGCCTCGTCCGCGCTCATGTGCGCTTCGTTCAGCCTGTCGGATATGACCGCCGCAATATTAGGATTCTTTAGTAAGTCACTCGCATTAGCCGCTGCGCTCATGTAAGCCGCTTTAGGATAAACGCGCATATATGCACGAGTACCATTCCAGCATTTCAGATATTCGTTGATAAATTTTTCATGCTTTCTGCTAAGTGGTTTTGTGTCTGTCATTTGCCTTTCATGCTTTTATTACAGTTTCCACACCCCGCCGTATGTCCGCGCAACATCCTGCGCCAGTAATTGCGGCGGGCGGGCTTGCGTTCACATCGCAGCCGTATCATCAAATATTGCGCTCGGCCACAAATCATTATATACCTAGATAATGCCCTTCTTTATCAACCAAACACGGACAGTAAGATACAAAACAATGCCAACCATACAAACCGAGACGGCAAGTATTCTGTTTTCAAAATGACCAAGCCATAACTCGGCACGTACAAAAAATATAAACATGGACATTTATCCTACTTCCAATTCGCCAGCTTCCAACGCCGTACCGCCGCGTCAATGGCAATTCGCATCTTGACCTGATTGGAGGCAATAACGTCCTTGAAGTGCCGCCAGCCATCCGTGATGTGTCCCTGTTGCTGTTTGTTGCCCATGACGTACTGAGCATAATCTTCATCGTTGATAATCTTTATCCGCGTACCGTCGCCCCACTTATCAGCCTTCCAGCCGAAGCGAAGTTTGTCTGTGCGTTTATATGGGATGCCGCCGCTGAAACCATTTGATGCAAAATACGCCTTGCGCTGCTTTTCACTCTCGAACTGGTACGGGTTGTCTGGGCCGTGTTCCTTACGCGTGGCGTAGTGCTGCAAGCCCTGCTGGTGATTGCCTATCAACGCAAAAGCAGCCGCCTCTGTCGCTTCTCTGCGAACGCCAAGAGGCAAGGCACTAAGTTTATCGTGAATAGGCTTTAGGTTGCGGACTTTTATATTTATCATGGCTTGTGCCCCACATAATACCACAATTCATCCGATTAATGCTATGAATAGGATTAACCCGCGCGGCTATCCTTATCCTATCCTTGTTTTGCTTTACATTTTGACTAGGAATACGAAATCCCCGCCTTTATGACGGGGATTTACTTTGGCCGCTTGACGTGCGGCATTTACGCCGCGTGCAAGGTCGCCTGTGCTGGTTGGCGATGTTGTCCTAGTTCTTGGGCGATAGCGCCCATCTAGTCAGCGTGTTTGTGAGATGCGCCTGTCTGTGGTGGGGCTATCCGTCACAAGCTAGTTTTACCGCATCCCCATTCACGCCCCCGTCATTACGTCCTAGTTACGACCAGCAAAGCCATTTTATCACTGCCTGAATATACCAGCAATCCCCCAAATCCTCCAATCCATGACGATGTGTACAATGTCCATGATCGCCAGAGACACAAACAGCCACATATAAAACGGGCTGACATAAAGCGGACGGTATATCAGTAAAAACCACCAGAACGCATATACCAACCTGGTAAACGTCCCTATGATAACGCCGTGCGATATGATAGACCGATGACTGACAATTCTTGCGTAGGGTTTCCAGTACCATTGCCACGCGACAGACAACAGCGGGGAGACTTCACGCAAAACTGCCAGCCCGTAAAAGCCATCATCCACGTCGCAATCAGGAGTCATTATCAAACCCAACATTGCCCCGGAAGCCCAGCCTGCCGCGCCGATGTAATCCCCGCTGATTGCCAGCGCAACCATTCCGGCGGACCCGGCCGCCAGGGTCGCTAAAGCGTGCGTTCTACCGTTTGCCACAACGCAACCATAGTTTTTTTTATCATATCTTCACAACTTCAGCGAATTTGTTCTTTAGCAAAACAGGCAATGGGATGTCAATTCCACCGCTTGCCGAAATGTTTATAACCTGCATACCAACTTTGTTAATGGATGTTGGCATGTTGTCACGGGCGAATCTAGTCTTGTCCTGCCACGAGGGGAGGATAAGGTAGTGCATGATGTTGCCCTTTGGGGTTGACCATACTGCATGATGCGGATCGTGGACGTGTCCGCTAATTACAATGTCGGGGGGCCGCTCGTCCTCGAACAGACATTGATACCATAACTGCTTCAGCATGTTTGCGGCGGCTTGACCGCGATTGGGATGGTTTCCCGCCGTTTTGCCTTTGTGATATATCCACAACAAAGCACCGTTGACTTCAAGGGCGATAAACGCTGCGCTGTAACGCCCCCCTGGAAACTTATGCGCGTTCAGCCTTGCGCCAATGCTTTGTTCTTCATCCCCTACATGCGTTTTCGTGCCGTCAAGATATATGATTTTATCTCCCGCCTGAAAGTCAATCCGCTTTTGTGTGTATTCCATTAACTCGATATGCGTATTGATTTGTTCAGTGATACTATGTGTTGCCAGTTCAAACGTGCCGTGATGGTCGCCCTCTATTGCATCCCCCGTACTAATCATCAATGCTTTTTTATCGCGCCTTTGCTGTTTGGCATAATCAAGGCATTTTTCGTAATGCCCCCATATTTCAACCTGTCGAGAGTTTAGATAATAATGGTTATTGTTTACATACCGCCATCCGCCAATCTCGTCAAGCAGGCGGTGCTCACCGTCAACAAGTTTAACGTTTGGGTGGAGGCTTGTTGTGCCGCCAGTGTGCAGATCAGAGAAAAATAGGATACTTGTATCTTGTGGTTGTCTGCTGAATATCCCGCCTATCTTTTGGAGTATTGTTTCAGCCATTATGCTCCTTTATTTTTTGTCGGTTAATCTGCGTTTCTTTGTGCCCGATGCGCGGTGCATGGCTTTCATGCCCTCTGTCATTTCTTTTGCGTGTTCCGCGTGGCGAAGGTCAATTGCATCAAGTTTTGATGTTAGATTTTGCATCATGTCTAAAAAAAGTCCGTCTCTTGTTTTGATTGTTTCGGCAAAATCTTTTGCTATCCTTTCATTGGCTTTTACAAAAATATAAACAACAACAATTATCGCTGCCAAGTTCGGGGCTTCCTGTGCCAGTTTCTCGAAAAATGCTTCCATGCGTTTGCCTCAATAAATACACACGCCCTGTCACCAGGGCGGGGCGATGGGTCGGGGATGTTTTATCCCTTCTTGAAAACGGCAGTCTTGGTGACATAGCGCAGGATGAGGCCGATCAAGGGCACTACCACGCTGATGACATTTTGCTGTTCATCACTA
>ERZ1292632.3245-Hain-H43-01um-R2-3245-length-12636-cov-5_pt1 | contig 12636 bp, 12 predicted proteins | sample MGYA00564407_ERZ1292632 | MGnify/ENA primary metagenome ERZ1292632 (study PRJEB36523, sample SAMEA6512637) | groundwater metagenome | collected 2019-01-08 | study: AquaDiva: Metagenomics assemblies of 32 groundwater samples
GCGCCCGCGCTGCGCACCACCGCGCGGCCCGGCAGCCTCGCCGCGATCTCCTGCTGCACATTGGGCGGCACCGCATACCCGCCCAGGCTGCCCTGCGCTTCGACCATCGTAGTCTTGATCTCGGTGATGGACAGTCCAGCCTTCAACAGCGTAGCGATCTGCTCCCACGGGAACACCTGCATCGTCAGTATCTTGCGCTCTTCGGCGTCCAGTCCCGCGTCGCCCTTGCGCAGGTATTTGGCGAATGCCACGTTCTGGTTGGCAATCTTCTGCCGGAAATCCTTCCCTACCAGGTCGGCCATGATCGCCGCCTGGGCCTTGTCCTCGCCGTAGCGCAGCGCATACAGCGCATCGGCGCTCTTGGAGCCTGTCTCCTGCACATCCGCCTCGGCCGCCAGCGTCTGCAACTGGGAGTCCCGCAGCTCGAGCGCCTTATAGGCGATCGCCCGCTTCTGCAGCTCCCCCGCCTGCGTCATGAGCGCATTGAACTCCTGCTCCTTCTCCGCCGGCAGTTCCTTACTCTCATGCTCCTTCAACAGCGCATCGGCCTCCTGCGTCAGGGCTCGTGCCTGCTCCACCAACTCCTGCCACTTGTTCATCGCCTCGACTCCTCTCGTCTCACATCTGCCGTCAAGTCTTTCTTATCCACAGATCCACGAGTGCCCCGACGCCTCTTGCCAGTGCCCCCGACTCACCCGAGTGAGAGCGGCTTGCATCCCGCGTGGCAGCGGCTCTATCCGTTCTTGCGAGGGGCCACAGCCCCGAAGCAATCTCACTCACACCAGCTCCAATTGCCTCTGCAGCACCATCAGCTTCCTCCGCATCGCAGCCTGCCGCGCCGCCATCTGCATCGGCATCGCCGGCTCCATCGCGTGCGGCGCCTCATCCCACTGCTCCCGACCGCGTACTCCCGCCAGGTCGTCGGCCAGCAGCCGCTGATTGAACGCATCCAGCGCCAGCCCGATCGCATTCGACAGCGCTATCCGCTCCTCGCGCGTCAGGCGTCCGTACCCGAACAAATCGTCCACGACCTCCGTGAATGAGAGATGGATCCGGCTCTCCAGCCAGTGCGCCAGGCTCTTCGTATCGCCGGCCATCAGCAGCGCCTTCGCATTGGCGGCCGCCTCGTTCATCCCCCAGTTCACATCCGACATCTCCCACAGTCGGATCTCCTTCAGGATGCGCCGCGCCTTGCGGCCGCCCGCTTCCCGTCCGTTGCCCGGCTCGCTCTTGATCGCGTCATAACCGATGCTCAGCTCGGCCAGCGCCTTTTTCTGGATCCCCTCTAGCACCTCATTGCCGCGCGGTGTGTCCAGGTATTCCCGCTTCACGCGCAGCCCGCCAGTTGCCTCTGGCGACCGCGTCAGCAATTCAACCGGCAGCTCCTCTCGCCCCACCTCGCCGATCTCGTGGATCGTCGCGATCGGCGGTAGTTTGTTCTCGTGCTGCCACAGCCAGCGCAGCCGGTGGCCTCGTTCCTGGAGCGTCTTGACATAAGCGCCTGGCTCGACCAGGTCTCCGCCGTCATCCACATTCCCGAACACCGATGCGAAACCCGTCACCAGCCGGCCCGTCACCTCGCGCACCTCGAACAGCGTCTTGCGCTCCATCAACGGCAGCAGCCCCGCCTCCTCGAAAGGCGACATGATCATGTCGTCCTCGAACTCGCGCGCCATCCGCCGGTAGTAGGCCGTGATCTTCCGCCGCACCGCCGCCTTCACCTCTTCCGGCAGATCGGCTCGCTCCACCCCCCGGCCCCCCGCACAGGCGAAGATCCCCCGGGGGCACGCCCGCAACTCGCCGTCGATCACATCGGCGAACCCCAGCTTATAGGCCCCGAAGTTTTCTGAGTCTCCGTCGTCATAAGCGAAAAACGCCTGCCGGTACTTGGCCCAATCCATTTGCTCCTTCTCCGGCCCGCCCGCCCAGGCGCGCACCCGCCCCTCCGCCGCCGCGCCGTCCCAGGCTCGCTCCCGGTCCGCCAGCGGCAAATCTGCCTTTCCACTCGCTCGCCACCCCGCCATCACACACCTCCACCCCGCTCCGTCTACCCCGCTCCCGTATCCAGCAAGTCAAACCGGCAGCGGCGGATTAAAACAAAAACGCCCCTGCCGGGGCGCTCTATTTGGCGCTCAGACAAAGGCGTTCGTGACGCTCTTGAACTATTCAGTTGGTAAAACTATCAGCCTATTTGGTACTTCCGCAGATCTACATAAATAGTGATCCGCCGCCGCACAATTTCGATTATATCACGTTTCGGATCATAACGGAAGAGCAACTTCCCGCTCCCCGGCTCCTCCACCGGCACATACCCATCAATGTCCGGCCTCGGGGGCAGCACGGCAGCATGGATCTCCGGGCCGTTTCCTCCGCGCTCCCGCTCCTCCGCTCTCCCGCTCCCCCGCTCTCCCACTCTCAGCCTCCCAGCGCACCCTGCACTGCCTGCTGGAAAATCCCCAGCACATCCCCCGCTGCCTGCTCCGCCATCTCCTGCGCCACCGGCCACACCCCCTGGTGCATCGGCGCCTGCAAATCCCGATCCATCACATACGGCCCGTAGCTCGTCTGATTCCCCACCGTGCCCACCAGATCATCTCCCTCGCCAGCGATCTCCGTTGTCCAGCGCCGGCCCAGCGTCCCCGTGCGCACATACGGCACCTCGATGCGTCCCTCGCGCAGCGCCGCGAAGAAAAAACGCCGCTGCTTATCGCTCTTGAACCCGCCCAGGCCCCGATGCGCCTGCGGCGGATAGACCGCCAGCCGCTGCTGCACCAGCGCCGTCGCCCGCGTCATCGCCGCCCGCAGCACCGCCTGGCTCAGCGCCCGCCCCAGCCTGGCCTGCAGCTCCTCGATCCCCCGCACCTCTACGACAATCTCAGCCATGCCCTCTCTTTAATCTCTAATCTCTAATCTCAACCCTCTCCGCCGCAAATACCCGCCCGGATTCCAAGTCAGCCCGAATGCTTCCCGGCTCCGATCCATCTCCCACTCTGGATGCTCCTTCAGGAATGCTGACACCGCTTCCATCGGACCCGGGAATGGCCCCTCATCCAGTCCATGCCAGCAGATCGTATCCTCCACGATGAAATACCCGCCCGGCTGCACCAGACCCTCGTAGGCTCGTAGCACCGCCAGCGTATTCTGAAACTCGTGGCTCGAATCTTCGATCACCAGCGTCTCGGCCCCCGGCTCGATCATGGCCGCCACTTGCCCCATTACCTGCGTCGCATCCCCCGTCACCAGCCGGATCCTCGGATGCGCGCGCACCGCCGGCGCCACCCACGCATGCTGCAGATCCACCCCGATCACCCGCCCCTGCCCGATCGCATCGAGTTGATGCGCCAGCGCCAACAATGTGCCACCCATGTAGTTACCGATCTCCACTACCACATCTGGGCGGCGCTCCCACAGGATCTCCTGATATACCCACCAGTCGAGGGGGCACTTCACTGTGCGCACCCCCGCATACGTGGAGGCGCTCAGGATCCGCCTCTGCATCCTGACCACCAGCTCGCGCACCGTCATATCGATCAATATCTACCCTCCAGAGCTAAGTTCAGATATTCCTCGCGCAGCTCCACGCCTATTCCCGAGCGCCCCGCGCGCTCAGCCTCCCATATCGTGGTTCCAGTGCCAGCGAAGGGATCCAAGATCACATCACCCGGAAAGCTGTACAGCTCCATCAGCCGCCGCGCCAACTCCGCCGGAAACGGCGCCGGGTGCCACGCGCAATGCGCCGGCTGGATCTCCCACACACTCACAGTCGCCGCCAGGAAATCCTCCTTCGCAATCGTCGCCGGGCCCGCCCGCCGCGCGGCGCCTTTGTGACCGATCAAAATCACCTCGTGGCAATCACGCAGCGCCGGATTGCTCGCCGAGCGCCACGACCCCCAGGCGAAACTATTGCGCGCCACCGCACTCCCCTTGTGCCAGATCACCTTCCCGCGCAGCGTGAATCCTGCCGCCTGTAACGCCCGCGCCGTGTCGTCACCGATCAACCGGTATCCGCCGTTTCCCGGTCGGCCATAGCCATCCGGCACATTCACCGCGATGCGTCCCCCATCGCGCAGCACCCGGAAGCACTCCGCCCAGGCGAGCGCCATATCCGCCAGGTAAGCCTCGTAGCTGGGCCAACTCGCACACTCCTGCTTCGCATTCCAGTAGGGCGGCGAGGTGACCACCAGGTGGGCCGAGCCATTCCCCAGTGCATCCAACCATCGCGCATCCCCCTGCCAGAGTTGCGCCCGCTCCCCCTGCCAGTGCAACCGCATATACGGCAGCATATCCCGCTGGTACAACACCGACTCAGTGCTCAACGAATACCCTCACCCCGGCCAGCGGCCCGCGCATCCCCCAGCGCCGGCCCGTCTCCCAGTCCACGTCCACCACCCAGCCCTGCGCCAGCAGCGCCGCCCGATGCGCCCGCTGTGCGCAGTCGATCACCAGGAACGGCCCCTCGATCCCCCGCCCCGGCGCCTGCAGCCACGCCCGCCGCCCGATCCACTCCGGCTCCAGCAGCGCCACCATCCCCACGCACTCCGCGCACGGCGCCACCTGTCCCCACGCCAGCCGGTTGGCCGCCACCTCGTCCATCACCCCCGCCGCATAAAATGTCGCCGTTCCCGTCAGCTCCATGGCCAACCACCACCACAGCCCCACCAATAACCCGTTCACTCCCGCTCTCCTCCTCCCCCACTCTCCTCTACTCCCGCTCTTCCCATCTCGCCGCAGTTGACATAGTGTGCTATAATAGCAATAAGCGGTCGTGGGGAACGAATCGCTCGGCGACGACAACCCGCAGCGGCTTAAGCCACCGTCCGATTCCTCCCCACCGCGCACCCTACACCTGTTTCAGCAACCTCTCCAACCGGTACAGCAGCTTGATCAGGCTGTACATAATGGCGTTGGCGCGCGCCGTATTATTAGCCTCGCGCTGGCGCGCGTATTCCTCCAGCCACCAGCGCACCTTATCGGCCAGGAAGGCCGCCGTACCTTCCGGCTCGTTTTCTGGCAGATGGGCCAGCCCGGGCGGGACTGGTGGCAGATCTGGCGCCGTTTCAGGCTGCTCCCGTACCCAGGCGGCGTGTTGGCTCATCAACGACATAAGCTGCGGCACCAATACCTCGAAACTGGCCCAATCGCTGCCATCGCCATCGGACGTGAACGGCGTGTACCCCAGGATGCGCAGATCTTTGCGTAATTCGAATTCATAGGCCCGCAGGATGTCCATGTAGACTCCCGCCTTTTGATCCATGCTGCCGGGCAGATCGAACCAGCCGTGGCCGCTGCGGCCTTCGACGCCACGATCAATGCCGCACTCCGACACGATGATGGGAACCTGGTAGGGACACTGGACGTAGCGCCCCATGAGCCACTTCCAGCCGGACGTATGGCCACTCAGGCCGCAATACTCGTGCAGGCCCAAGGCGTCGTTCGAATTCATCGCCTGGATCATAGGCAGGAAGGGCGCCCAGATAGGCGGCGCGTCCTGAACGCCGCCATTGCCTGGCCAGCCTACGCCGAAGTTACCGATCAGAGTACGGATGCCGAGCTGATGGGCCCGTTCCAACACGGCCGTCGCATAGATTGCATACAATCCCGGAGGCTCGACACTCCATAGCTGCGGCTCATTGAGGTACTCGAAGTACAGGTTGTTCAAGTTGATGCCGTTACTCGCCAGTTTCTGTCCGATGGCCGCATTGATTTCGGCGTGTTGCTTACCGCACTGCGTGGCGTTCGTCGCTAGGTCCAACGTAAGCGCCCTCGGCGCAGGATACTGCTTTTGGATATTCTGCTCCAGCACCACTTGCCGGCGGACAGGATAGTCGCGCAGGAACGTCGTGAGCTCCCGGGGCTTCAGACCCACCGTGGGTGCCCGAGGCACCGAGGGCGGCAAGAAGGCATCGTCTGCGCCCCGATGCCCGAAGTTCTCTGAGAGTTGATGGTAGCGGATCACGATCTTCGCTCCGCTCGGCGCCTGTGTCAGATCGACGTCGGTGCCGGTCACGACAACCTTGTAGATCGGTGGTGTGATCTGATTGAACCAGGCATAGTGCTCGCCCGTCTGATGCATCGGAATATGATGAACCCCCAAAAGCACCTTCATCGTCGCTCCTATGGATAATTCCCCAGCACCAGGAGTAGGGGCCGGCCTTGTGCCTGCCCGGTCTCCCCGTCATCGATCACACAACCGGCGCAAGCCAGCACCGGCAATTCTTGACTATAGCGCCGTTGCAGATGTATAATTCGTACATGTCAGCTTGGAGATCATAAACATGACCCGCAAAATCGAAATCCCGAATCTCTCTGACCTTGGAAGTCGTTACCTGAATGGCGAACGTCTCACAGAACTCGCGCGCGAGTGTGGTATCGATGCTGAGCTGCTGCGCTCCAGATTTGTCGGCAATGGAGTGTACCGGGCCGGTGACGCCAAGCATCGCCCCCATTTCGCCAGACGTATTGACATCCCCGATCTCGACGACTTGCTCACCCGTTATCGTGCTGGCGAGCCCGAACAACGACTTGCTGCGGAGGCCGGAGTTAATCGCTCGACGTTCCGCCATCGCCTGTTGGAGGCTGGCATCCAGCCCCGTAATGTGTCCGACTCGATGCTGATTCGTTGGGAAAGCGCCACTACTGAAGAACGGGCCGCTATGCTCGACCGCACTCATGAAGCCACCCGGGGCCGCACAGTTTCGCATACCGGGAAAGTTTCCCACGCCAAGAGCCGAGAGAAGACGTTGTCTCATGCGACATACATCGAAACTGTGCTCGCTGATCAACTCCGGCAACGTAGCCTCGACATTACCCCGCAAAAAGCCATCGACGTGTACAATGTTGATGTCGCCGTGAATGCTCCGCCCATCGCCATAGAAATCTTCGGCGGCAGGTTTCACGCAAGCGGGGGACATGGACTGCGCTTTCATGATCGAATCAAATACCTCCTCGATCTTGGTTGGTCGGTGGTCATCGTCTGGCTGGATGCGCGCCGCTATCCATTCAGCGTCGCTTGCACAGATTACATCGTCGCCCTCGTTGATGAACTGCGCCGCAATCCAACCCTTCGGTGTGAGTATCGGGTGATTCGTGGTGACGGACAGCTTGCGACCATTTGCAAGTCGAATCTCAACACAGCGGCCGACATAGAACGACTTGGCTGCGGCTGATACTCCGCCTGGCACAACAACTTCATTCCCGGGCAGGATACATCTCGGATGCGCTGGCGGCGCCCGAAACTCCTGCCCCGCAAACCGCCCCTGCGCTCCCCCGCCCCCCGGATGCACAAATGGCTGCCCGATCGGCGTCACCAACCCATTCGTCACCTGATCCGCAATCGATGTCGGAACCGACCCATCATCGCCCCACTCGATTCCTCCCAACGCTGAGCACACAGAACACACCTTTTCATCGTTTGCCGTGCGCCAGGTCATGCGGTCGATCACCCCACTCGCCTGCCAGGCCCGCAGATTCGCCTCCGCGTACGCCCGCGTCACCTCCGTCGCCGCGATCATCTGCGCCCGCACCGGCCCGAAAACTGGCCCCAGCTCCTTGATCAGCGCCGGCAGCGGCAACCCATTGCGTGTCCAGCGATCAATGGCCTCGCGCAGCAGCCGCGCGCTGTTGGCGTCGATCCCACGCACCAGGGTAAATGCATAACTCTCGAGCCAGCGCAGCACCTCGGCATTGACCAGGCTCCAATCGATGCCGACCTCCACCTTCTGCCCGATCCCCATCTGCTGTCCGGCAGCCGTCTTGCCTGGCGCCCCACCGATCCCCAGCAGCGCATCCACTTGCCCCTGCGCCCGCGCCAGCCCCAAATCACACGCATCGCGCATCATGGCATAGACCGCATCGCGCAGCCCCGGCGAAGCGGCGGCCAGCCGCTCCTCCGCCCTGGCCAGCGACTCCGCCGTCGCATCACTCGGCGCCGCCGCCCGCAACTGCCGCCGCAGCGCCGCCCCGATCGCCTTCAGCCCCATATCCTCGATCGCTAGCCGCTGTTCCAAATTCCCATCTTCATCAGGGATACCCTTCATCCCAAAAGGGCTGTTGGTTTTCCCGTCCTCCCCCTGCTCCTCCGCCCCTCTGCTCCTCTGCCCCTCTGCCGCGGCCCCGCTCACTCTCGCCGGCGTCTGCGTAATCGCCGGCGTCCCGATCTGCTGCTCCTCCGCCGCCCGGAAGCCGTCCTCCTCCGGCGCCACCGGCGGCAGATCCACGCTGTGCCCATTGGCGAACGCCCGCGCCTCACCGCGCCGCGCCAGTCCGCCCAAAAAGGCGCGTACCGCCACCTCCATGCGCCTGATGCGCACCTCCTGCAGCGCCGGCACCCGGCTGAAGTCGTAAGCCATCCACACGCCATCCCGCTCCAGCCGGCCGTTGAACCCATCCTCGAACCGCTGGTACAGTCCCGGGATCAGCGTATCTTCCCAGAACGATTGCCTGGCCTCACCGTAGTTGGCGAATGTGCTCCGGTCCAAACCCACCTTCGCGCCGACGATAATCGGGGGCACCATCAGCGCCATGCATATCCGCACCTCGTTGCGCGCATCCAGGTCGTCGAACGTCATCTCCTGCATCGTCAGCCCGAGGCGCTGATATTCGGCATCCGCATCCAGGATCATTACATCGCCCCAGTTCTCCACCCCGCCATATTGCGCACGCAATCGCTCCCGGATGCGCTTGACCTCCGTATCCAGCAGCTTCTGCTTGCTCTTCAGCAACCCGAACGGCGCCACGCCATGATCGAGGAATTCCTTCAGAAACGAGGTGGCTGCATTATCCACATCCACGCTCTTGGCCGCCGCGCTCAGCGGGCTGGTGCCCCGACCCAGCCCCTCGAACGGATCGCGTGGATTCGGGAACTTCACATGGATGATCTCGTCCGGCAAATACGGTTCTTTGCTCCATGCTCCCGTGTCCTCTGGATCGTACACATACCCCAGCAGTGGATCTGTGCGCGTTGAACCGGGCACCACCCGCACCCGATCGCTGCGCAGCGGGAAGAACCCCACCGGCCACGCCCCCCTGGCCGCCTGCGGCTTGTAGATGAAGGCGTTGCCATCGAGATCCAGGTAGGTGATCAGGCACTCAGTGAACTCGTACCAGCTCATAAACCCGTTCGGCTTGCGCAGCAGCCGCGCCAGCGGATGATCGTCCGGCACCCGCTCGGGCGCACTGCGCTCGCCCGTATAGGCCAGCAGCGGCGCCATCGCCGCACTCTGCGCCCGCCGCGCCAGACAGGCATACACCAGCGCATTATCGCCATAGCCGGCTTCGGCGAACCCCTGCAGCGTCGGCACCGTCCAATCCGGCTGCCCCCGCCGCCACAGCGGCCACAGCCACGGCGTCTCGACCGCCCCCGTCGCCTTCCGCTCCACCACCCGCTCGAACCCCGCCGCCCTGGCCACCAAATCAAACACACTCATCCTTCATCCCTCGATCATCCAGTCCACTTTCCGTCATGACCATTTCTGCGCAAAGTTGCCCCATGCGTCATTCCTGCGGAGGCAGGAATCAAGAAGTCAAATGGAGCTTCTCCTCATCCATCGGCGTCCGCCCTACCGTCACCCGCCATTCCCCCTCAACCTGCACCATCGGCGTTTTCCTTCTTCCCTCTTCCCTCTTCCTTCTATTTCGCCCGCTTCTTCCACTCCTCCGGCCTGATCGATGCCAGCATCCCGATGATCAGCCACCACAAGGCGGCGAGAACCACCGGCCACGCAAATCCCCGGAACAGCACCGCCCACCCCAACAGCGCCAGGCTCACGAAGCACACCAGAGCGACCCAATCACCCACCGTCTTCATGCAATGTCCTCCACACCACTACCTGCTCATCCAACCGCCGACCCTCCGGCGTAGGGTCCCCCCAGAGTGCGCTCTCGAAGACCAGATAATACTGATCCATCTGATGGTCATAGACCACGGTGACCAGCGCGGCGTCGGGTGGCAACCCGTCCTCCACCTGCGCATGGATCACATTGCCCGTGGTCAGCAACATTTTCAGCTGCGACGCGTCTATGCGCACCAGCCGCCTGACCGGCCTGATTGGCGCCTCCATCTCCTCCGCAGCCACCGCCATGAACGCACTCCCTTCAACCTTGAACCTTCAACGTGTGAACGTGCCAACGTGCCAACGCTCAAACGTAAATCCCGCTCCCCCCATGCAACATCAGCCGCAGCGCACCATACACCAGCGCATCCACCTGGTCATCGTGCGCCCCATCCGGGAACATCGCCACCTCATCCAGGAATGCCGGTACCCAGCTCGCCCCCCCGCGCAGCAGCACGCGGCCGGCCTGCAAATACGGCGTCGCCGACCGGGCCCGGGCCACCTTGTCTCGGCCCTCCGGATCGATGCGCACCAGGGGCAGACCCGTCTGCTGCTCCAACACCTGCAGCACACTTTTGCCCGATCCCCGATCCTCGACGCATACCTCCATCGGCCGCCAGGCCATGAACTGCTGCACGATCTGCTCCTGGAGCTGCGGCAGCTCCAGTTTGTTCCGGAACACATCCAGCACATACACCAGGCCCTGGAACAGCCCGAACGTCCCGCATACCGACCAGTCCGCTGTCTGTTTCTCCTCGTAGGCCGTATCCCAGACCTGGATCAGCCGTTCCCAGCCGCCGGCCGCCTCCACCGCCGCCAGCATCTCCGCATTGCAATACCGGAACAGACCTCGGTCGAAGATGCGCCCCGCCAGCGCCCGCAGGTCATTCAGCTTCTCCCGGATCCACACCGCCCGGTCCAGGCTGGCCACCATCTCCAGCAGCAGCGCCCGGATACTCCATTTCTGCGGCCACAGCGTGCGCACGTCCGGCGTCTTCACGTCCACATCCACCACGATGCCGGCGGCATTGCGCACCAGGTCATACTGGATTTCCGCCAGCTCGTGGCTCAGAATCGCCCCGGTCAGAAACACGTCCCACACCGGCGACTCCCGCACGATCTGGTAGATATCCTTTTTGTTGGTTTTCAAGGTGCCTACGACGATGATCTTCGTGTGCGGCTCCCGGAGCTGCATGATCGTCCCTGTGAACCACTTGATCATCGCCGCGATGCGCTCGTCCGTCCGCGTGTTCTCGTCGTCCTCGACGTCGTCCATGATGATCACGTCGAAGTGTCCGCCGGTAATCGCCCCGCCGACGCCCACGGCCTCGACGGTCGGGTCTTTGCCCCGGCGCTTGCGCTTGACATAAATCCTGCTCTGCTGCCAGGCCCCCTCTTTCTTGCCGGCGATCATCTGCGCCCCGGCCCGGTTACAGATGTCCGCATGCCCCACTGTGCGCTGCCAGTGTGCCCGGTAGAACTCATTCAGCGGCGCATTCTGCTCCAGCTCCGCCTTGATCACACCCAAGGTTTTCGTCGCCTCGGTGGCCGTCTTCTGCACGATCAAGATGCGGACATTCGGATCCTCGCAAATCCGCCGCAGTGGATACGAGATGCAAAAAATCTCGCTCTTGCCGTGATCCCGGGGCCAGAAGTCCGCCTGGTATGGTGCCGCCCCATCCACCCGGGCCGCCATGTCGTACTGGTGCGTCGCCGGCTCCAGCCCGCGCCAGCACAAGGTAAAGATTGCCGAGTTACGCCTGGCCGCCCGCCGCAGTGCCCCTGTCACCGCCATGCGCCCCTTCCCCGGGGGAGAAAGGCCGGGGTTGCGGACCACTCCCCTTGGCCCCAGCGCGCTCGCGCAGCAGTTCCTCCACCGCCGTCTGATCCTCGTCCTCCAGCGGCTCATCGGTATCCACTTCAACCCGACCCGCCAGCTCGACCACGCCCCTCGGGTGATAAACCCTTGTTATCTCCAGGAACAGCTTCCGGTCGGGGTGCGCCTTCGGGTCTGGGTCAGACGCCACGGTCGTCAGCGCATCCAGCACATCCGCCACATGCTCCAGCAGCAGCTCCGCCGGCAGGCTGGCGATGCGCTCCATAATCCCCGCATCCTTGCGCCGCCAGTTACGGATCGCCCCCGAGCTGCTCAGCCCCAGCAGGCTCACCAGCCCTTCCAGCGTCTTCGGCTCCCGGAGTGGCCTCGGCAGGCTCGCCCACGCGATGTACAGAGCCTTGCGCCAATCCCAGCGCCGCCGCGTGCGCGCCTGTCCCTGCTCGTTCAGCAACGGCTCGCCGTCCGCCCCCAGCATCGGCCCCCGCTCCGCCCGCAAGTCCTCCCACAGCTCGAACCACGCCGGCCGCTTCTCCTGCTCTTTTAGCCAATTCTCCAGACTCGTCCGCGCGGCCCGGCTCGCCGCCTGTCCCGGTGTGCCTTCGTTCGCCGGAAAATCCTCATCACCCATCGCTTCCATCGCCCGATCCGTTTATCCGCTACATCCGCTGCTCAAACCGTCAAAATCGCGCATTCCCTCATCCGGGCCCCCCGGCTTTCGGCGCTCGCGCAATGATTACACGAATAGCATCTTGATGTGACTCAAGCGCAGGCCGGCCTGCCCGCTGCGTCCGCCGGCGCTCATGCACGTCCAGCGGCGAATACAGCGCCGCCGCAAAGATCCCACGCGCTGGCGTCCACCCCGGCCCCAAGTACCGCGCCAGATCGATGAACTCCTGCCCCGGCCCCTGCCACGGATCCATAATCCGCCAACCCGGCGCACTGAGCCCACCGGCCGCCACCACCCACACC
>ERZ1292632.3248-Hain-H43-01um-R2-3248-length-12630-cov-5_pt1 | contig 12630 bp, 21 predicted proteins | sample MGYA00564407_ERZ1292632 | MGnify/ENA primary metagenome ERZ1292632 (study PRJEB36523, sample SAMEA6512637) | groundwater metagenome | collected 2019-01-08 | study: AquaDiva: Metagenomics assemblies of 32 groundwater samples
TGAGAACATACTCGTTGATTTCTTTTTGGTTCATAGTTGTAGTCCCCCCGTTACTGTTGACTTAGGTAATTCTATCTGCCCCCCCATCCCTCCGACCTGATTGAGAGACAATGGGTTTATTTGTTGTGGCTGTGCCGCCTCCTGTTCCATTTTCTTTTTTAGGTTCTCCACGTCTTTCATAATGTGCGCTGCGAGGTTTCTTTGCTGCGCCTCCTCAATTTTATCATCCGTCTCAAAAAGTTCTTGGTGTCGCTTAATGTGTTGAGGGGTAAGTAATGCAGGGGGTGTTCCTTCTGGAAGAATTTCAAGGGTTTTTGTCGAGCTATTTTCATTAGCAAATAAGCGATGCTCACCTTCTGCCATTAATACGGAATCACCGTTTTTGTCTTTCCGTAATGAGTTTATGTTTACTCGCAACGCCTCAAGATATTTTGTTACAACCTTTTCAACATCAATATCAATAAGTCCTGCTTGTGCAAAAGGTACCACATCTCGCATCACCTGCGCCCACACCGTAAGCATCTGTGCGTCAGTCATAGGAAGAAGTGTTTGCATATCAATATCCACATCAATGTCTCCGTCAAAGAACGATGAGTTTATTGTTTTTTTGATATATATATTTTCTCCCGTCTTCACCTTAAACTCTTTTGCAAGAACCTTTATGCGCTTTACTCCGTCATTTGATACACGTTCATCCTGTTTAAACGGAGAGGAATAATATTGTTCAAAAAGTTTAAATTTGAGTTTTACTTCTCGAACAAGTGCTCTGCGGTAAAGAAGTGTTGCAAATTCTTTAAGTCGCTTTAATGCAGCTTCACGCAAAAAGGTAATCTCCGTTGCGGTAAGTCTTGGGCTGTCCGCACCTGATCCCAACACCCTCTCATCAATTCCCACCGCACGCTTGAGACTTGCCTCGTGCCTGTCTTGCAACATAAAGTCTCCGTTCGTAACACCCGGTATTTGAAATTGTTTTGGAACACCACCGCGCGTTCGAATAATCGAGAGTGGCTTAAGTTTGAGTTGTTTTTGATCTATCTCGTCATTTACGTCTGAGAAGGCGGGAGAAAAAAGAGACAACTTCTGCCTATCGGACATCATCTCTCTATGCTTCTTGATTGCTTTTGAGTCTGCCAAACCAATCTCAATGATACCTGCCGCCCAAAACTCATCACCAGAATATGGAGAGTATTGAATCGGAGTAAACGGCAACTGCTTAGAAATATACGGAATCGGAGATGGTTTTTTCTTTGTTCCCACCCTGATCGGCTCTGTGTTGGCAATTATTTCGTAGCAATCATGAATCTTGTCCCAATAATGCAGTATTTCAATAGCGTCCTCTGCAAATTCTATAGGAGCAAAGAACCTCACCGCATTTAATTGCTTGTAGTTTCCTGTGTTGGTATCGGCTGTTTGGGCTACGTGACTTGTCTGTGTGTCTTGGAGTGCGTGTGTGAGTTCTCCGTGAGTTTTTATCTGCTTGTCCCACACTTCGTCTCCCCCGATAAGACTTGCGTATTTTCTCTTTGCTTCATCATTTCCTAAAACCTCTATCTTGATGCAGTCTCTCGCTGTATCCCAATTTGCTCGTGCCATTTCATCAACGAGCATGAAGTATGGTGACACTCGCTGTGTCTTAGGATCGTCGAAATCATTTATTTCTTTTTCCTCATATTCAAACTCGTTTGTTTCAGGATCGAACATCTTGATCTCCTGCACCTTCCGAGTGTCCTTAACATAGACGGTTTCCAAGAATCCATTACCAAGTTTAAAAGCGTCAAGCCGCGCATAGTAAAGCTCCAAATCCAAATCCCCCTTTTCGGCAATATCGTTGTAAAGGTCTGTTCTGTCTTTCGCCTTAAACTGATCCTCGTCTTCGTGCCGTGAGATAATAGGGAGCACCTTAGAGTCGGAAAACGCCGCTTGAGCCGTCTTAATCGTTGCAAAAAGCCACGTATCAGGGAGGCTCTCTCTCCACTCATCCTCTCCACTTCGCTTTTCCTCAAACAGTTTCCAAATCTTCTCGTATGTAGCCCAATTACGAGAGTATTCATTCTTTGCAACCTGCATCTTGGATGCACGATCAAGAATATAATTAACACGCGCCCTTTCTTCTTGGATTACTTCATGAACTTTTATCTTTTTTTCTTTTTTAGGCGTACATGTGGTGGTTGAAAAGAGTTATGTGGTATTTTAATTTTACCAACGAGATGGTTTGTGTGTCAAGTTTTAGTAAACATTCACTAAGTCGGCCGTCTCACCATCCGATAATTGTTGTCCTTGTTCATGCCACTGTCTTGATTTCCATATTTGAATTACTATCGCCACTGCTATCACTAAATCATCGTTTGATCCAGCGCTCGCTTCAAATTTTCCATTATTATTCACAAAAGACAGACATTCATTAATCGTATCCTCGTCAACAAGTATCGTCTGATGCTGTCTAATCATCGGAGCCATATCTGCAATCATCGCGGGCTTTGTTTTTCCGTCCGTTCTCCACCCCATTTTATCTATATTTTTATTACTCTCCAAATCAAACGCCTGCATGTAATAAAGACTCCGGTAACTTTTCGTATGTTGCAATACTGCAAGCCCTTGATTGTTTCTTTCGATTCCTAGTAGAGCTTGATTATAATATCGCGCAGCCTTAACCAATTCCTTCCCATATGCCTCAACATCAAGGTGGCATTTAATTTTTGCTACCTGTTCCAACTGCTCATCCGCACAGACGGCAGAACTGTAATCACCCCCCTCAAGCCCCTCTGCAACGTCCGCACCAACATAATATCTTTGAGAATCTTCTGGCACCTTATATAAATCCCATAATCCCCTTTCATTTGGTTCAAATACAATCTGTCCATTCTGCTCGATGAAGTTCCCCTTTTTAGGTGTTTTTGTTTTGTATGCCAAAAGTGCCTTAGAACTGAAAGCCGGATTACCAGTCAAAAGAAATGCCTCAAAATCATTACTCGGATATTCTTGCTGAAATTGTTCCTCTGGCGAGTAGGTACTCGAAATACCGGATAACTCCTGAATCTTCTGTCGTCTCCACCCTATTTGCTTATTGTCAAGATTATAGAGTGTTTTTAATTCTTCTTCATCATGGGTAATGTCGATGGCTTCTGTCTGTGATCGATATTCCTGAAATGAGTGCCATGGGAAAAAATGGGGCTTAAACCCGGACCGTCCCTCTTTTGCTTCCGTCCACATTTTTTGAAAATGATTATACCCATTAGCCGTTGTTTCTAAAACGATTCTTCCGGAAATAGGAACTGCTTGAAATAATCCCGTAAGTATTGTGGGGTTTTCCCAGAAGGCAACTTCTGAAGCATGAAGATGTGTTATTGTATCGCCTCGTCCAAAAGCTTTTGCCCCGGCCGTTCCGATATAAAACCATGAATTGGTTTTGGGGAAGAACATTTCATTTCGTGATTCGTATTGCAGATAAGGCTTCAGAGGCAGGGTATCTATATAAAATCTTACGCGAGCCAACAGCCTTTGCGTTGATTCCTTATCGTGAGAAATAACCACAGCGCGGGTATTCTCATATAAAATACAATCCATAAGCCATATCGCGAGAACGGCTGATGACATTCCCATCTGCCGGGCCTTGAGTATTATATCTCTTAGTGTTCTATCTTCGTAATATCTATTCTGAACATCATTAAATTTGAAGGGAACTATTTTTGAATCTTTTGTCTGTATTTTAAAGAGTTTCTGAATTTCTTCTCGTTCGTCAAATTTCATTTTTTGAGTAGGTTTCTATTGTTTTTCTTGTTTTTTTAAATAGCTCTTCCATGTCTTGTTGGCAAAGCGTTATTTGTTTTTGTAAAAACTTCTTATAAGATTCTTCAGTATCTGTTTCTTTGTGAAAAGGAAACATTAGTTTAGCGTCGATAAGGGGGATAATGTCCGCCCCCACTGCATATTTTTTCCCATCAATAATAACTGTGATTGAAATGCTATTGTCAGATAATTTAGTCATTTTGGGCTTTTTTATAAACGTCTTCAAGAGTAACAGATACAGAAAGTTCTACGGCCTGGGCAGCTTTTCCAAAGTTCTGTTCAATAATTAGTTTTATCATGGCTTGATCTCCTGCAAGGGCAAGTTCTTTTGCTTTTGCCACAATAGCGTCTATTTCTTTTTTCTTAAGATAATCAGTAATACGGGGCTTTGTGGTTGCGCCCTTTGGCCGGCCCGCTTTATTTCCTGATTCTCCTTTTTTAAAAGCCATTGATATTTATTGTAAAAAATGTTATAAAATTAAACTCTGTACTTTACCTCTAATTCCTGCACCTCATACATATCACAAAGTGTCAAGATGTCTCTGCGAAGTTTTGCCATGTTTGCCAGTGCTTTATCTTTGTCTTTGAATATAACAGTTAGGTCTTCTTTTGGAATAACATAAGGTCGATCTTTTGGGATTTCGGGCGTTTTAGCAAATTCGCCCATCGTTCCATTTTCAAGCCCCACTGCAAACGGAATGATCTTTTTCTCAAGTGCCTCAACTCTCCGCAATAAATCGTCACTTCTCTTTGCTATATTTTTGATAAATTTTCTATCTTGTTCTGTCATGGTTTTGTTACATACCATTCTTGTTTTTGCTTGCCTTCAAAAAAATACGTTTTACAAAAACTTTGTGCTTTTTTGACCCATTTTATTTTGGGTGGATAATTGAGAAAAGATTTTGATTTGTCTTGCTTCATTGAATGGTGATATACAAATTTTTATGAATTTTTGGATAGACAAAACCGTTTTTATATTCTAGCTTTTCGGTGCTTCCGTCTTCAAAAGTTTGGATACAACTGTTTTCATCTTCACAAAATATCGTTGATGTTTCGTGAAGCCCACCGATTATCTTTCCTTTTTCGTCCTGCATAGTAATACTATGAGGTGCTAAAGAAAAAGCAAGAGATAAAAATGAAATTATTATAAAATATATCATATTCGATTTCATCTTAATTGTACTTTACTGCTTGCCTAGATGTCAAGTCTTTGCTACACTTGTCTTATGTCATCCAATACCAAAGAATATAATTTCAAATATCGGACAAATCCTAAGAACACAGACAGAATCAGAGAGCAAAAGCGTAGATCTTGGAGAAAAAATCATTCAAAAAAGGACTGGAAAGATACTCCGTAATCGGAGTGTTTTTTCTAATTGCCTGTGGATAACTCACCCTTTTTAGGGCTAGTTTTAGGTACTAGACAAGGATTGTATATAATGTATACTAGACAAGTAAGAGAAGAAGAAAGACATTATTCGCTAGTATATATTTTATGCAAAAACGACAAGACAACGGACAGTACGATTACGCTTTCGTTCCATTGTGGAGACGAATCGCAATCACTATAGGATGGGTAGTTCTTTTGGCAATAATTCTTTTGGCGATTTTCGCACTTATCCCCTATCGGGAAATTAAAACGGAGAGTATGGGAGATATTATTGTTCACAGCGCAAAAGCGGAAAACGTAGTAACGCTTGCAGAGAAAATTGTAGAGTTAAAAAAACGAGTTATTATGAGTCTCGAATCTTGCGAGAGTGGAACAGCATCAGAACCGGATGCACTCATCATCTTTGACTCGAATAAAGTAGCAAGCCTCGGCCGGTTGCAGTTTCAGATAAAAACTATTCAGCACTACATGCAATTATTCTACGGGAAAAAAATCACGAAACTGGAAGCAATCGAAATCGCGCACACCAAAGAAAAAGCGGAAAGTTTAGCAGAACAGATTATTTTCGGAGAACAAGGAGGGATATGGAATTGGAAAAATTGTGCGGGCAAATTGAATCTTGCCGCAAAGGTCGAGTTTATCAAGGAACTTTCTAAATAATCATGCAATCATGGAAATTACACCAGTTGAGGAAACGTCACTCCGCCACCTCCAAAGTTGTATGGAATCGTACGAGTACGGAACGAAAGAGCACAAACTTGCGCGGGCGCTTTACGCCTCTCTCTGTAGTAGAATCAGGGCGCGCGGAAAAATCCTCGAAATCGAGAAAGACAATTTTGTGGATTATGGGACTTAGTTTTTTTGGAGGATCTATTATCGGTTTAATTCTATCGCAATGGAAAAAATAAGTTTAGCATTAAATGCTGTTCTCTCTGCGTGGATGATACACGGCCACAATGAAGAATATCACATGAAGGCAAAATTAGATTTAAAGGAAAAGTGGCCAAGCCTATATTATGCTTTAATACAGCTTGAGTCAGCTACACGAGAATGAACATGGAAAAAATAAAAAGACTCGATGAAATTGCATTTTGGATTCTCGCTATTGGTATCTTAATTTATGTTCTATGATCTCACCCACCACAATACAGATAAAAATAACGTACCAATGTCCGGCAGGAATTTATACTGTCGATGAGACATTTGCCGGCGAAACGGATGAAGTAAAAGAAAAAGTCGAAGATTATTTAGAGGCTATGTGTAATACAATTAACGATGAACAAAGTAAAGACTATTAATTAATAATAACATGAATCTTCAAGAAAAATCAAAGCGTCTTTTTGAACTTCGTGGCAAATTGGACGAAATAAAAAAGTCATATGACGAGGTGGCGGAGCCACTCAAACAAGAAAAAGAGATATTACAGCAAGAGGTTATTGAGTCTCTACGATCTGATGGGCAATTTTCCGTTCGGTACGATTTTGCAACCATTACCCGGGCCATCCGAAAAACGCCGTTTGTGGAAAATGAGAAAAAAATAATTGAGTGGCTTGGAAAAAACAAACTCAAGAAAGAATACACAGCGATTCGTCTCACAGACGCATTTGATGTCCTTGCCAAAGAGGCGGTAAAAACAGGAAAAGAAATATCTGGTCTTGCGACAAAAGAAACAGAATACATCTCAATCTCTACAGCAAAAGAGGGAGACAAAAGGAAAGTAATAATAGAATAAATTTATAAAACAATGGAACAATCTCAATCAGTTGTTGAAATAGCAAAAGCACTTAATAACTTTCAGCGAGACGTGCAAAACGTAAAAAAAGACGGGAACAATCCATTTTTTCGTTCTTCATATGCAACACTGCAAAACACATGGGACACAATCCGTCCGATTTTAGGGAAACATAGGTTGTCTGTTGTTCAGCTTCCACTTGGAGAAAATGAAATGACTACTGCACTATTTCATACGTCAGGAGAGTGGATAAAAGCAACAGCAAAAATGGCTCCAAAAGATACAACGCCACAATCGCAAGGATCGGCCATAACTTATATGCGGAGATATGCCATTACTGCATTGCTAGGGATAGCAACCGAAGATGATGATGGCAATGCCGCCAGTGGTAACAGGACAGCCCAAAAACCAAAAACAATATTGCAAGAAACGAAATCAAAAAATATCGAGGCGCAAAGAGACAGAATATACGCCCTCCTCACAAATCTTGGGCTTGTGGGCGCAGACTCTACACCAGAGGAAATCGGAAAGATTATAAAAGTTAAAACCGATCTTGTTTCTTTACCCAAAAATTATAACGATATTATTGCTCGCCTTGAGGCGTTAAGTGATGAAACCTCACAGTAACTCATTTAAGAATCAAAAAAGAACATTAGCGCAAAACTCGGCGATGCATCTCTTTTTTGGGCATGTTGCGGAGGCACTAAACGCAGCCGGGTACGATCTAAAAAAAACAGTGAAAATAATGCGTGATGGTGGTGTAGATATTCCATGGTCTCCGATTATGGTAAAAGATATTTTGTGGCGAACAATTCAAGAAACCCGATATGGAAAGCATAGCACGACTGAACTCTCGAAGCAAAAAGAAATAGACGAAATTCACGAGATACTTAATAGATTTTTAGGAGAAAGAATGGGGATAGAATATATCCCCTTTCCCTCTCTTGAGGTTTTAGAGCAAAGAGAATTTAATAAATAAATTTATGACTTGGTGGAAAATAATAATTTTTATTCATTCAATAACATTGCTAATATTGTCCTATACACTATATTTACATTTGCTTGCTCATTATGGTTAAAAATATAGTGTGGAAAACTATACTTGCGTACTTAAAAGAAAGGGAGTAGAATATTGTCATTATGGAAACCGTCATATTATATTTTGTGAAAATTGAACGACACGGAAAAAAACTTGACGGTTTCCTCCGTGTCGTTTTGTTTTCGTAAAATCGTGAGGGCTAACTCACGCAAAAAATGGCATCTCCACAAACCTCTAATGGCTTTACAAAACTTGCTAATGAAATCGTAGAAGCACTTGCAAAAATAACCCTTTCGCCATATGAAAGCAGATTCCTTTGGGTATTGTGGAGAAAAACCTATGGTTTCGGAAAAAAGGAGGACAGAATATCAGAGAGCCAGTTCGTTTTACTTACTGGCATGAAAAGACAGCATGTTTGGCGAACAAAAGCCCGCCTTATAAAGAGAAAAATCATTACCCAAACAGGTAAAAAACTATCCTTTAATAAGGATTATGAGCTATGGTTAGATTGCAACCTAAACAGGTTGCACGTGCAACCTAAACAGGTTGCAAATTTGCAACCTAAACAGGTGGATACAAAAGAAACTAAAGAAACTAATACAAAAGAAATAAGTTTTTCGCCCTTGAAGGGCTTAAAACAATCTTCTAAAAATATGAAAATCCATACAGAGAACGAATTCAGTGATGTTGGTGAGCCAAATGTCGATATGTTGGGAGACGGCTCTATTACAAAACCAACAAAAAAGACGAACAAAAATAAAGACTTTTACAAGTTTTGTGATTATTTTATAAAAGAGCTTGAAAAAAAACAAGGAAGCGCGCCTGTTGTTGGAGGAATAAAAGATAAAACGATATTCATAAAAATGTGTGCTAGTTACTCAGTAAGTGATATGCAAGATATTATTCAGTTTTTTCTCACCTTAGAAAAAGCAGAAAACAACCCAACAGTGGCCGCATGTTTCTCAAACCACACGATTAGTCTTTGGAGAAAAAATGCAAACAAACTTAATCGTCTAAATAATTAAATATGGATACCCAAAAAGAATTGCGCAATATAAAAATACAACAAAAATTCGCAAATTATGAAGGCGAGGATAGAGTCATCTTAGCAGAAGAACTTTTACAGGAAATAAAAAATGATTCTCCCAAAATAATATATAATACGGGAATTTCCAGTCTTGATACAGTTTTAGGTGGATTCAGACGAGGACAACTCATTGTGTTATCTGCGGCAACGGGGCAAGGAAAAACATCTTTCTGTCAATCGCTAACAGAAAAATTTCTAAAAGACGGACACAGGTGTTTATGGTTTAGTTATGAGGTTGGATTAGAGGAGTTTATGGAAAAAATGCCAGAAGGAGGACGCGCATTTCATCTCCCCAAACAATTAAAACAAAATTCAATACAATGGATTGAGGATCGTATAATTGAGGGTATCGCTAAATATAATAACAGGGTTATTTTTCTTGATCATCTCCATTATCTTCTTGAGCTTCAGAAAATGGCAGAAGCAAAATCTCTTTCTCTTTTAATTGGAATGTTACTTCGAGAATTAAAAAAAATAGCCCTTGAACACGATGTACTTATCTTTCTTGTTTCGCATTTAAAAAAAATTGAACTCACTGAACAACCAGAACTTTCTGATTTACGAGATTCTAGTTTTGTTGCACAAGAGTCTGATATAGTACTTATGTTATGGAGAGTTCGTGAAAAATTTAATGGAGAATGGATCGAAACAAACAGAGCAAAGGTGGCAGTTAGAAAAAATCGTAGAACAGGAAAACTTGGAGTAATGAAATTAAAATATACAAACAACAGGTTTGAAGAAGATTTTGATAATCAATCTCTTACTGAAATTTATAAGAATCCCCCTAATAACCAAAATATAACATGGTAGAAAAAACACAAAAAAATGGTGACGAATTTCGTCTCACCTACAAAGAAATGTACTTACGTATTCGATTTTTAATTGAAAAAGGAAACTCTCCTAATAAAGAGGAATTATTAAAAGAATTAGATGCATCTTATACTCAGGTGGCTGAAAAATATAACTTACTATGAAAATCCGTATTGATCCATTAGACAAAATTTTCTCTCTCCTTATCCGCACTAAATCTCAATGGAAATGCGAAAAATGTGGAAAGCAATATCAATCACCCACATCAGGACTCCAAAATTCACATTTTTGGGGAAGAGCAAACAAGAGAGTGAGGTGGGACGAAAAAAATTGTAGCGCACTTTGCTTTTCCTGCCATCAGTATTTCACAGCAAACCCAAACGAGCACGTTTTGTGGATGCAAAAGAAACTTGGCGAAAAAGAATTTGAGGCACTGAATCGCCGGGCCCACTGGAGAGATAATAAAAAAATCGATCAAAAATTAATAGAATTATATATTTTATCCGAGCTAAAGAAATTTGGAATTATGGCAGAAGAACCAAAAAAAGTAAGTCAGTGCAAACTTCACAAAATTATCCGGTGCATTCTTTGTCAGCCTGAGAGGAAGAAAAAGAAGGATAAAGTCCCGAAAGGAATTGACAACAAAATATGATTTGATAATATAGAGATATTATCAACCTTGTACCAAAAGCGCGTTTCGCTGTTTTACTTACAAGGTTGAGCAGTGAGGCGCGCTTTCGTTTTAGTTAAATGCGGAAAAAAACAAGAAAAGATTACGAGAGAGATTTTCAGAAATATTTAGTAAGCAATAAAAAAATCAAATTAAAAACAGGAAGAAGTTTAACAGTGCTCGGTTCAGAAGTTATTTTATACAAACCAATGCATGTACTTACCGAAGGAGATTTGCGCTTTGAAAATTTAAATGCAAGAAATTGTATAGGAAGAATAGATTTAATTATTCAGTATGGGGGGAAAAAATATGTTACTGAAATCAAATATACACCATTCACCGTAGAAAACTTTTGGGCAGGAATAAAATGCATAGCGTACAGTGCATACTATAATTGGCAAATTGAACTATTCGGAAAAGGACTATACTACCCCGCGTTAATGTTGCCCCACAAAGCAATAAAACTAGAGCATAAAATTATTGCCGGAAAATTAAAAATTCAGTTATTTGGGATAGAAAAGACAGAAGAAGGATGGAAAGTTGAAGAAATTTAAACGCTTTTAAATGCCCTAGGACAGAAAAAAGCCCTCAAAAACATAATACCGCAGTACTCTTGTATAAATGGTGTGTGTGGCAAGAAAAGGCACAAAAAGGCATATGGGAGCGGCAGACTGAGGAAAAATAATGCGAAATTTAAAAAATCACTAAACTCATGACAAAACAAGAAGTAAAAGCCCTTGCACGTTACTACGAACATGTAAGACTGGACGCGACAAAAGATTTTGCAGAAAAACTGTTGCAGAATTGGAAAGATGTGCGAAGACTTAAAGAAATGAATTACGAAGACGCTGTGGATTGGATGGAGGAGTATTTAAAAAATAAACTTTTATAGATCTGTGGATAAGTCGCCAAAACAAGGCTAAATCATGGTACTAGACAAGAAATGCAGAAGTGATAAGATGGTTATGTAACTCAATAATCAAGTGAAAAAATGTGACTTTCAAATTGCATACATCACAGAAGAAGGCTCGCAAAACCTCCTGCTTACACTGTTTAATAACTTATTTCTGAATCTTGAAAATCCGAATAGAATCCTATCATATCATCCGGCTTTTGTAACGCATGATCAGATTGAGGCCTATTACCACGAAGTGCTTGATTGGATTGAAGATAATCCTTTCACCGATCACCTCTGTACGATATTCGAGATTGATGAGGATGAGATAAAAAAGAAAATACGAAAAATATGCTTGGAAAAATTATTATTATTATCGCGGGACTTTTGATTATTGGATTTATTTACTTTTTTAAAGTTTTAAAAGATATTACCGGATAATCTGGAGGGTGCGTGAGAATATGATGGAGTATCGGTGCAAAGTCGATATATCGTCTTGGGAACATCCCCTCGTTAGCGTCATATTCAATTCGGCTTTCTGGATTATCCTATAAGGAAATAATTTTATGAAGCAAAAAATATCTTTTTTGATTCTTGGTGGTTTACTTTTTTTTGGCGCCGCTCATGCTGGGTGGTTTGTTGACGCAAAGAAGGTTGAAATGAGCGAAGAAGAAAAACTTGAGGATTTTGAAAATATTATGAAAACAAAATATGAAGAAATGAAAAAATACTATCAGCGCTATGGAGTACGCCGCTCTATAGTCGAGAAATACTGCGGCAAGGGAAATGCAGATCTGAATTATGATTCTAACGGCACGTTGTGGAAAATGGAATGTAAGGATTGGGATAAAGTTTTTAAGTAATTTTGGATTATGAAATATTTACTTTTTGGATTATTGGCGGTTATCTTCTCTTTCGTGGTTTGGTACTCCATTTTTAACGATCGGGAATGTATAAAGGACGGACACTCTACACTATATTGTTATCTTCATGTAGGGAAATAAATTATGAAAATATATTTATTATTTGCTGGTGAATGGAATTTGGTTGATAGTACACAAAAAGATTTTCAGGCCTTGATTGAAGAAAGAAATATAAAGATCGGGAACTCTGCCAAGATCGGGTACTCTGCCAAGATCGGGGACTCTGCCGAGATCGGGAACTCTGCCAAGATCGGGTACTCTGCCAAGATCGGGGACTTTGCCGAGATCGGGTACTCTG
>ERZ1292632.3250-Hain-H43-01um-R2-3250-length-12623-cov-6_pt1 | contig 12623 bp, 10 predicted proteins | sample MGYA00564407_ERZ1292632 | MGnify/ENA primary metagenome ERZ1292632 (study PRJEB36523, sample SAMEA6512637) | groundwater metagenome | collected 2019-01-08 | study: AquaDiva: Metagenomics assemblies of 32 groundwater samples
CGAAGCGATCGATCGCGCGCGCCCAAAACTCCTTATCGGGAAGTGCGTTGCCCGTCTCGGTTGCAAGCTCTTGAACCGTCTGCACGCGTGGTTTAGCGGCAACCACAGAAATCGGAGGGCGATAGCCCTTTGTCAGAATGCCATCTGTCGCCTGTGTTGCTACGATTCGTTCCATGCCTTGGGCGCGGGCCAGGTTTTCTAGCTCCCGTCGAGCCTCAACGGTTAAGACGTCAATGTTTCCCTGAAACAGGAGCGAGCCTTTCTCTGGCAGGTCATAACTTATGCTAGAAACTTGCCCACTTTGAAAGGCTTTGTTCCATTCTGATGTGGAAAGATCACTTGCGCGCTCGACACCTTCGGGCTGCAATGCACGCACAAGGGCCCCACTATGTTCCCCAGCGCCAACATGAAAAAGTCTCCCATCGTTTCGTAGGACGGCGCCATAGTAACGTCGTCCACCAAAGTTTCCCGGACCGACCCCATAGGCCTGTTCTGAAACCTCAGCTGGTTCAACTGCGCGCGCAAAATCGCCCGGCACCGCGCGCTCACCGGCGCGAATACGATCAAAGAGGTTCTGGCCGCTCTGCCCCGTCCGAGACATGTACTCCTGCACACGCTTACGAACCTCGGGAAAGTCGGTCGCGTACTCCCAGCTCGAATCTGCTTCCTTCTGGGCGATATCGCGCACGACGCGGGTGTACTGCGTGAAGTCGGGGATTTCTGCAGCGGCCGTTGCAGGTTTTATTGCTTTTGCCTCTGCAAGACGCGCTTCAGCGTCTTCTAACAATCTTCGATAACGCGCACCAGAGCCTCCCTTTGCGGCAATTTCTGTATAGCGATCGCGAAGATTGTTGACCTCGATCTGTAACTTCTCAATGTCCGCTGAAGGCGACACCACATCAACCGGTTTGTTCATGCGCTCAACGAGCTCACGCTCCATACGTATGCGCACATCAGCGAGCTCGGGTGCGCTCTTGAAGCCCAACCTGATATCGTCCAGCACGCGTAGCTCCTGGTCACGCAGCCCGTTGTCGGCCTCGCGCGCGAACCAGCGACCACCGCCGGTCTCCTCGGTCGCGAAGCGCTGCAGTCCCACGAGCCCCGCGCGAAAGAGCTGCGACTCACGCACCGCGCGTGGGATGTTCACGAGCACGCTCGGCCCGTAGCGTGAGACCGCGGTCAGACCCCTGAGCGAACCACGGATAACCCCCGGCTCGAGGCCGGTGCCCATCAGGTTCGCCGCGATCTGTGCGACGAGTCGTCCACCCTGTAAACCTGCGGTGCCCTGACCGGCCGTCGGAAGCGCGATGATCAACGCCGACGGGTTGAGCACCTCGGTGGCGACGTCCTCGTTGCTCCAGCCGAACACCGTGCTGCCGTGCCTCACCCAGTTCGCGATGGGGTCGCTGACCTCACCACGTACATCAGGAGCGCCGGGTACGCCGACGCGCGCGGGGGCCGAGATCACCTGCTCGGCGACGTGCGCTGGAAGCGCGGCGTACTTTGAGATCGCCGGCAGCAGCACGTACTTGGAGAAGGGACGGCTAAGCTTCGCGCCCTGTTCAAAGTACCAGTCGATCGCGTTGAAGACGTGCTCAACTACGGCTTTATTACGACGTCCGCGGAACATTTCCTGTTCATCAGACCAGTCGCCCAGTGAAAATCTCGGAAGAGTTGCTATAAAAGCGTTCAGCTCTTGATCGCTTGGTGGATGCCCCAGCGCAGTGGTCGCTTTTTGTCTAAGACCTTCAGTCCCCCCATAAGCAAACTCAACCTCTTCTAGCGGCGAGAGAGCGGGCTGTGGTCCAGCTTCTCTAAATCTTGAAGGCGCGTACAGCGGTTTAGCCAACTTTGGCACGCCCGCGACGAGCTGCAGGTATGACGCCTGCTGCTGCTCCTCGGGCGTGAGCATCCTACGTTGAACAAACGCCTGATCAAGCAGTTCCTGTAGCTTCTGCTGCGCGTAGTCGCCGAACACCGGCACGCGCGCTCGTCTGCGGTCTTCGTCGCTCGCGTTCCCACCGGCATCGATAAGCGCCTCGTACCTCGACTGGTGCGCGTTGAGCCACTCGTCGATGAAGTCAAGCTGCTTCTCTTCGGGCGCGGCGAGGATCACCTCCGGCGCGGTCTGCGCGATCGCACGCAGCGGCACCGGCTTGCCCGACTTGAGCGCATCGTAGAACACGCCGTCAGTGAGACGTTTGTTTCGCGCGGCCTGCGACTCCTCGAAGCGATCGACGAACACGCCGTTCACGGGATCGACGCCCGGCTGAACGTGGTGCAGCCGCAGGAACTCCGTCGTCGCCGGCAGCTTCTTCTCGATATCTCGGTAGAGCCTGTCCTGGTGCGCGTTGCGCCGTTGTGCGAGGAGCGTCTCACGAGCTACACGGGTGACCTCGTCGAGCGACGTTGGGTCGCTGACGAGCTCATCGAGCGCGGTGAAGTCACCCTGTCTGAGCCGTGAGAGACGATCTGCTGCCGCCGGTGTTAGCGCGCTCAGGGGAAACTTCGTTCGTGAGTCTGACGAGAGGATGATCGCCGCGCGCGTCGCTAGCTGCACCGTGCTAAGCGTCTTCTCGACCTTCTCGCGAATGTCACGTGCCATGTCTGCGAACGGGTTCGTTGGCCGTTTCGGCGTTGGCGCGACCGTCGGCTCTCGCAACCGCTCGATGAGCGACTTGACCGGCGTAGGAGCCGGGCCCGGTTCTGGCTTTGGGACCGGCTTGTCCTCGGCGTCCTCCAGCGATCGACGCAGCGACAAAAAGTTACGCTGTTTGATGCTGTCAGCCGTGGCCTTCAGCTGGCGCTGCTTTGCGTCGAACAGCTCCTTGGCCCTGCGCTTCGCCTCAGCGCGGGCCTCCTGCTGTTCCCAACGTCGGCGTGACGCCTGCGACTCGTAGCCGCGGGTCAGGTTCAACCGTGGACGCGGCGGCAACGGCGCTGTGTCAGTACCTTGCTCGTCAAGAAGTGCCATAAGATAGTTACTCTTCGCTTGAGGGCCGGGGATTGGGGGAGAGCGTCCCATCCCCGGCCCAGGTAGTAGTCAACTTTACTGTCCCTACAAAATTCCTTTTGGGGTAACGGCCTGTATTTTGCGTGCAACACCCTCAGGGCTCGTGCCTCCAGCGCCGCTGAGCTCCCCGATACCAAACGCTGATGCGAGAAGATTTTGAATGTTCTCGTCGCCGCCCTGGTAGGCTGTCGCTGCCTGTTCGACGGAGCCAAGGCCGGTCACGCCCCCTGTACCTACGGAGACTTGTCGACCAAGCAGTCCGCTCAGCGCGGTCTCGACGTCTGCCTTGAGCTTGCGCGCTCCCGGTAGCTCGCTCATGACCGGCGAAAGCGAGCTCACACGCGGATCGTAGTACGTAGGACCCCCCTGCTGTGGCGTGGGCGCTAGCGGTGCGTCTGTGCCAAGCGGTGGAAGCGCTGCGGGAGAAGGAGTCGCTGCCGGCACAGGCTGCTTCGACTTGAGCATGTACTTTCCGAACGACCCAGACTCGCGATATAGGTTGGGGTCAAGGCCAAGCGCTTTCATCTGGGTTCCTGTTACTATTAGCGGAGGTCGTTTTGCAGAAGACGTTGGTGTTCCCGATGTGGGAGCGGGCGCCGTCGGAGAACCTGTGGTGGTTGAAGCTCCAGGCTGCGCTGTGCCAAGCAGCGGCAACATCGCCTGTGTATACATCTGTTCCTGCTGGTTGAACGCCTCGGCCTGCGGGCCAAGCCCCAACCCAAACAGCACGGCACGCGCCGGGTCCTTGCCCAGCATCTCGACGAACGTGTTGTAGCGCTGCGCTTTGAGGTCCTCTAGCTTCATCTTGTACTCGGCCGCGGTGGAGAACTTGAGCTGTTCCATCGCGCCCGTCTGCCGGATCTGTTCGAGAGTGATGTCGCCCTTCTGGCGCATCTCCTCGAGCTTGATCGCCTGTTGGTAGCCTTTCTCGGCGAGCGCGGCTTCTTGGTTCAGACGCGCGGCCTCGCTAGCATAACGCTGATCTCGATCGGCCGCATCGCTGGCAAGTTGTGCTTGAAAGCGTTTTTCTGATGCCGCTTCTTTCATCGTCTCAAGCTGCGTCTGCCATGCGCGATCGTCGGCGCTTTCCTTCGACTTCCACGCACGGTCCCGTTCGTTCTGATTGGCTTCGAACGCGCGTCCTTCACGCGTCTCAGCGAGTCGCCGCTCATAGTCGACTGTGTCGCGTTCGAGGTCGCGCACGTGCTGTTGCTCGTCACGCGTTAGTGTGAACTTATTTCTTAGGTCTTCGAGTTCTCTATCTCGCTGCGCCTGCAGTTCCGCGGCGGCCTTCTTTGCCGCCTCTTCAGCGGCGAACTGTTCACGCCAGTACCCCTGTCCACGCTCGTCCATGGCCGCTCGTTGTGCGGCGTCGTACTCCGCAGCGGCCGCAGTAGAAGACCACGGATCGGGTGCGTAGCCCCCACCGCCACCGCCGCCTCCATCGTCGCCCATGATCGAGTCATAGAACGCCTGCGAGATACCCTCCATATACGTGTCTTTGATCCCATCACCGTCGGTGTCGATGTTGAAAGTAGGCGTTGGTGTTGGCGCCGGTTTTGACGAAGCTACTGGCGACGGATTAATGAACACCCACTTACCGCCATGGTACTCCTGGCGCTTGCCCTCGAACATGCGTGCTTGGCCTTCAGTTGGCATTAGCTCTGTCCCTCTACGGGTAGTGGATCATCGTACCCGCCCGAACGTACTCTTCGTTCTGACTTTAAGATCTGCGCGACGAGCGCGTTGGGCAGCAGGAGCTTCCCATCATTGCTTGTCTTCATGTTATCCCGTATCACCGTTAGCAGCTCTTCGCCGTCGTGGCGAACGCTCACCCACCGGTTGTGCAGCTCCTCCTCGTCGGTCGGGAGACCTTTGTACGGACGCGTGCCAACAGCCTGCCGTGTCTTCGTGCGGGTGTCATACAGGTTCTTGCCGACCTCCTGCACGATAAGCTCCCAGCGGTCACTTAACTCCTGCGGTACGTTAGCCCAGAGCTTCTTTGCGTCGTCCATTAAATGTTACCTAGCTGTCCTAGCATGTCCGTGCCTGTCTGTACAGACCCGGGCTGAGGCTGTTCCTTCGGCGTCATAAGTCCACGTGGGACTAGCGAGGTCGGCGCGGCGCCCTCGGGCCAGGGACCTCGATCGATCGTACCACCGGCTGCTTCACCTTCAGCGTTGCCGGCAAGCATCGACTGCAGCTGCGCCACGATGTCCTCGTCTCCGGCATTCGGCGCGCCGCCGGTCGCCTGTTCTTGCTGCAGCTGCTCCAGCACCTGCTGCAGCTCAGGGGTCAGCTGGTCGATCGGGAGCTCGTCGACGGGCGTGTACTCGTTTTCGTTAACGAGGATGTCGAGTTGTTCCAGCGCGTCGGCCATGAGCTGCTCCTTCACCTGCGGAAGCTGTTCGATCTCGAGGATGTCCTTCTGCAGGCGCAACAGCGCAGGGTTCTCGATGTTTAAGATCTTCTCCATGACCCAGTCCCACGGCAGCCCGATGCCCAGCGCCATCTCAGCGGCGCCGATGTCCTGGTTGCGCTCGACCGGATTCTTCGGCTCGAGGTTGACGGAGATGCGGTTCTTGTGCGACATCGCCATCTTCGTTGTGATCTTCTGGTTGCCGATCAACATCGCTTCGCCGAGCTGTTCGATCCCGCGCAGCAGCCGTTCACCAACGCCAACGAGCCCTGAGCCCATATGGCCGGAGATGCTCGATAGCTTGGACTTGGCCACCTGAATACGGAGGTTGACCTGAAACGCTGGCGCAGCGCCCTGCACGCGTCCAAACAGTACGTCTTCCAACGTTGCGCGCTGAATGATGTCGTCCATGCTCTGCAGCAGTAGGTCTGCAGGTGGCAGGTTCGCCTGGATGTCCAACGGCTTGAGCGTCTCGTCCTGGTACGTGACTGTTACGCCCCCCAGGTTGACCTCCATCGGGGGCCGCTCACGACCCTGAAACTGCGCTGTCGTGACGGGGATCTTCCACTCGTACGACGGCAAATAATAAGCGTAGACCATGGTGGCGAGACGCGAGAGGATTCGGTCGTACGTCACGAATGCATCGTAGGCGTCCTCCAAGAATCCCTTCCAGTGGTACGTGTAGTCGTCGACGACCTCGGTCTTGATGCCGGAGATCAACACCATAGGGTGCTTGCCCAGCCCGTGCTTCCACGTGCGGAGCAGCTTGTACGACCGCAGCCCGTGCCACAACGGCATATCGATCTGGCGATCGCGTCGCGGGGTTGTACCAGCGAGAAAGTAGGCGACGTGCTCGCAGTCGATGTACTCGACCACCGGCAGCTCGTCGTACCACTTAATCGTGCGACGCTCGAGCGCCTCCTTGACCTCCGCGGACTCCATCTCCTCGGCCAGCACCTTCGCCGGGACCCACTTCTCCTCGATCGTCGCCAGAACGTTATCCATCGAGTCGAGCAGCGGGAGAATGCTCAGCACCGGCACGTGCTTGATAACGAACGGGAACTTACCCTCCGACTCCTTGAACTCTCGGATACGCATAAGAAAGTCCTTAGCGGACTCTTTCTTACGCTGTACGGGGTAGCCCTCTTGTATGGTCCACACAGACGGCAGGGGCATCGCGAGCACGAACGCGCGACCAAAGATCAGGATGTCGCGTCCTACGGATGTCCAGAAGTCGTTCTTCACGAGCTGGTCTTGAAACACGTGTGCGAGGGCCGTCTCGATCGTCTCAGCGTCGCGCTTAGCGTCAGTCGTGAGGTCCAGCGGCTCGACGTGCCATCCCGGTCCCGCCATCAGCAAACCTGTGGCGTGTTCAATGATGCCACCGGGCCTCCCTGAATGAATCTCGACCGATTCTATGTTACGATCATCACTGTCCGGCAGGATCTCGATGACGTTGCGTTGGTGCACCAGGTCGCGCAGCGCTAGGTCAACGCTGAAGCGTGGGTTCCACTCGATCGTAAGCTTCTCGTGAAGCTCTCTAATGCTTGACCCGGTCGGGGTGGGCAACGTGTAAGGCACTTGTTCTTCCTCTAGCTGTTAGTTGAGCACGATTGCTGCTGGAAATGTTAGTTGACGCTTCGCGAACTCTCCACATTTTTCACACTTCTCGCGCGAGTTCATGTCTTTTATGGGCTTTAATCGGTCAAACTTACTTCCGCACTGCGGGCATTCGAACAGATACGTGGGCATAGCGTCGCCTCCGTGGTTCCATTGTAACATTTACTTCATCACGATACGCTGTCTAGGCCGTGGTTCGCTGTACATAGCGGGATGCTTCTGTCGCTGCAAGTTGAAGACAAGCTGATACAGCGCGTCGAGGTCGTCATCAAGCGAGATCGTGCCGAAGTGCGTGAGGTAGTACTCCGCGTCTTGGTACCAGTCCGCCTCGGCCGGCCACCGTACGCGCCCATCGTGCAGGTAGAGCGAGATCGCGTGCGCCCGAGCGCGTTTGCCACCCTGCGTCGCTGGCTCGAGCTGGATCGGGAAGAAGGGCTCCTCAGCGATCAACACATCGAGCACGGGGGTGCCCTTCGCGGTATCCTCGACCCAGAACCTGTACGGCGTCCACAGCGAGTTGATCTCCTGAAACTGTTCCTTTAGCTCCAACAACGACCAGTGTCCCTTGCGACGATCGAGCACCCAGAGGACCCCGAACTTGTCGAGTCCCCCGACGTACAGCACGTTCCAGTCGCTCTCTTGCTTGTCCTTCATGGCGGTGTCAACACCGGCCCCGATAAGCAGGTCACGTGGCTGTCCTGCCAGCCAGAGGGAGCGAGTCAGCACAACTCCCGTCTGTTGGCCCCGCGTCATGTTGAGCTCGCGTACCTGTCGAAACTCGGGCACGCCCTCGTACGTTATGAGCTTGCGGATGGGGTTCATCGACCCGCCGGACACGTCGCCCATGTACTGCAGCTGAAACATGTCGGGAGAGTCCTCTTTCAACCCGTGTAGGTACTTCGTGGAGTACATCTCCGGCCAGTAGCTCTCGCCGCGCGTGTTGAGGGCCTTGATGTGCACCTCTTTCCAGTTGTCGTTCTTGCGCTTCTTCAGCCGCCCGATGTGGTCGTCCGCGGCAAAACGTGTGCCGATCGTGATCTGCCAGTGATCTTCAACCGCACGTGTCGTGACGGCGTGCTCGTAGTTCTTGAAGCCCTTCTCGATCACCTTGGTCGTCGTCACGTTCTTCGGGTCGATCGGGTCGTCAACCACCAACCCGTCGAAACGATAGGAGATGACGGCGGAGCGAATACCGCCGGCACGCAACGTCGGGTGCGGGTCGCTGAGCCGCTCACGCAACAGCCGAAAGTTCGACACGCTCCACTTCGATAGGTCGGGGATCACGGGGGTGACGCCCAGCTCGCTTGCCCACTCGAGGTCCTCAGGGAACACGAGCTTGTATGCCTTGTCGCTCTCGATCAGCTTCTTCACGGCGCTACCGCGGTCCCACGCCGGAGCGTCAGCGTACGAGAGCAGCCCGTAGTGCTTCATGGGGTTGCGCCCGATCATCCACGAGAGGAACAGGATCATGACCTGCGACTTGCCGGCGCCTGGGGGCGCGATGATAAGCAGCTTCTTCGTCGGGTTTCCGTTGTACGTCAACGTACCATCGGCGAGTGACTGGAGGTCGTCAAACCACTGGCGCTCGTGCTTCATGCACTTGATGTTCCCTACAAGATTCGCGAAGTACTCGAACTCACCGCGCGCTGTGAGCGCGGTGCGGATGAGCTCTGAGCGAGAAGCCAAGGTTACTTTGTCTTCTTTCGCACGCGGTTCAGCAGACCGTCCATCTCCTCGTCCTCGCTGTCGTCGCGGGGCAGCTGGTTGCCAGACGCTCTGCTGGGCGACGAAGGCTTCTTCGCCGTGCGCTCGAGGATGAAGAGGGCTGCCTTTAATCGGGAGGACACCAGCTTCGAGTCGAGTGACACTTCAATGATCTCAGGTTCGCCAGTCTCTTCGTTCTCCCGCCGAATCGTAGTCGTCCGGCCAAGCATAATCTCGACGAGTACACGTGCGGCATCGGTGTAGTGCTCCGCGAGGATCTCCTCGGCCTGTACGGTGCTGTTGGTGCGCAGCTCGTTGATACGTCGCTGAAGCTCGGGGTCCTTCACCCACGTGTTCATCGTCTGTTTCGTAACGTGAACGTCGGGATCACGAGCGGCCTCGGCTTGGCGCATCCCCTTGGCAAGCAGCTGCGCCGCCCGTTCCTTCTTCGGGGAAAGACGCACGCTCGGCGCGTTCAGTTCAGACGTCATACACACTCTCCTCGTAGCTCTTTGTTCAGCTCCGTCGCATGTTTATCGTAACATGTAGTATAATAAAGGTGCACAGAGAGTGTTTAAGGAGGGCAAGAACATGCAACGAAAGATCACAGTTACACCGAAGCAGGTGTTCATCAACCCATCGACGATCACGCTTGAGCTCACCGTTTTTCCGGCGGAGCTGCTGCGTACAGAGGCGAACCTAGACAAGATCGCGCTGTCGCTGATCATGTCGGCGAAGTACGCGTTACGCAAGGAGCTCGCTGACCTAGTGCAGAAGCAGGCAAATTTGATAGCGGCAACCGCCGGCTCCAGCACCTGATGGTCGACTACACCCCGCTGTACAAAGGACTGCTCTTTCAAGGCAGCTGTCCTAGTAATTTTGCAGATGTCTGGAGTGAGTTTGATGCGATCGTGTCATTGTGCTCGCTCGGCCCACTAATATGCGGTACCCCCGCAGGTAAGCTGCACATCATCTATCCGTTCGCTGATGAACCGATCGATGACAACGACCGGTGGGCGTTTAAACAGCTCACTAATCAAATTGTGTGGTTGGTCAAAGAAGGTAAGCGAGTGCTCGTGCACTGCGCGGCTGGGTTAAATCGTTCTGGGTTAATCTGTGCGTTGGCGCTGCTGCAACTGACCGACTGGTCAAGCGAGAAGATCATCACGCACATCCAGGATCTTCGCCCGCTAGCGCTCTGTAATCCCTATTTTATGTCGTTCATCAAGTCACTGCGGCCGGAGATCTTTCAGTGTGGGGTCTGTGGGGCACACACCCGTGTTCTGTTACTGTTTATCTACGCAGTCAGCGCTAACCTAGGTACTGTTGAGACAAGCGTTGCGCCTGCTGTGAATGGATTCGGAAGCGCGGCATAAGTAAATGCAACGGATACTCCACCGACAGTTGTACTAGATGCTGCGGCACTTGCGTAACCAAGAACAGCGCTACTTACATGGGAAGTAGGAGCCAATAGACGCATACTTACCGAGATATTTGGCACCATTGCTAGCCAAACCCAGCCGCACGGTAACGATTGTGATATTGCGATAGATTGTATTGCTACGCTGTTTGAATCAATTGTACCAGCATCGAGAATTAGTGCGCCTGGGTACATCGCTCCATTATCTGCGTAAATTCCTAATCGTATAGCGCCTGCTCCAGCAGCAGCTGTAACCTCAGCTGTAATCTGTGTGTATGTATGTAGGTCTGGAATATACATCGGCGCCGCTTTAAGCAAATCAATTAAGGTTGACCCAGCAAGCAGCTCACCGGGCGGCGCATACACTCGAGTCGTGACATGTATATACGGCAGCTTTGGTGAAATCTCTCTCCAATTTGCCGCGCCAACCGTAACTGCTGCCGCAATCCAGATTCGACTTCCATAGATCCACTCCGAACCGATCGAATATCCGTCGCCAGAGTCATCGTTGACCGTTGGAACCGCACCGGCCGCGAGGTTCGACTTGTGCGCGGTGTACGCACCCGCGGCGGTCTTACGCAAGAAGCCCTCGGTGGCGCCGAAGTCGCCGTCTAGCACCGGGGTCTGCGCGGTCTGCGACTGCATCTGGAAGTTCGTGCCGTCGTACACTACCGTAACGATCTGATTGGCCTCGATGTCACCGGTCGCCAGGTCCTGATCTCGGTGCTTCTTGATCGTAACCGCGCCCTTGGCATTGACGTTCAGCGACGCAGCTCCAGTATTAGCGGTGTTGGCCTTGAAGTGGAATACCTGACCAGCGGTGTACGCAGCGATCGCTGGCGCGAGCGTGATCACGTAGGTGTCAGATGCTTCAGCGTCGGCAGCGTATGTCCAGTGCGAGTCCTGCACCTGTACCGGCAGCGCAGATACAGGCGGCACACGACCGATATCGGTGCCGGTCGTTGTCTCGGCAGTCGTTGCGAGCTCGACGTGACCTTTCTGCGTAGCTGAAGCATCGACACCCGAAAGTACCTGCCCAACGAGCGAATGCTCAACATCAACGCCGGTCGTCACGGCAGCATGGTGAGGCGCAGTATCCCCAATCGCCGAGTGTTCAGCATCGGTCAGGTAGGTTGGGTGGGGATTTGCTGCTGCTTCATGCGCAGCGATGTCTACTGCCGCGGAGGTCGTGCTTTTCCAAATAGCCGCGCCAGGCGCGGGATCAGTGCAGACGAATTCCTCGTCTGTAATGACGTTAACCCACTTCGAGCCGGCGCGATACCCGCCGTTGCGCATGTCGTTGGTGACGGTGGGATCGATAAGCGCGCCGAAGTTGTTGCGGGGGAACGCCGTTCCGGCGGACGCCGCGATCTGTGCGATCTGCGTGACTCCGTCGCGCCCCGGAGGTCCCTGAGGTCCTGGGGGACCGTCAGCTCCATCAGCTCCGTCTCTCCCCGGAGGACCTTGCTTTCCCTGCGACCCTGTGGGACCTACCTTGCCGGGTGTTCCGTCTGGTCCCCTCTCTCCTTGTGAGCCTTGCTTTCCGTTAAAGCCCGATTTTCCGGGCTTGCCATCCCTGCCCGGCGGGCCTTGGATCGTCTCAAGAAGCCGTCGAAGAACGTTCTCATCGCTTGCGTTAAAGTTTTTCCCACGAACAAGAGTAGGGATGTCTTTTCGTCGACGCGCGAACGCGTTGAGCCGTTCGAGATCGTCTAACACCGCGTTCTTATCCATGTTTCCTTATTTCGTGAGGTTTCTGACGCCTCCACAAAAAGAAGTACAGAAAACGCTCTAGCTGCCCTTCAAACCCCGCTCAGAATTAATACTGACGACGGTCGGGTGGGATCTTGATGGGTCCGGTCGGGTACTTACCTGTTTTGTCCTTGATCTGCTGTCGTATCTTCGCTTCCTCGCGCTCCCGATCACCGGGTCGTGGCTTCGGTTTCGGAGCGAAGCCCGGACCGCGTGGCGTGGGTACCCTTGGTGATGGCCCACGCTTGGGGGCTGGAGGCTTCGGGCGAGATTGACCACTACCCCCACGCTTAGGAAAGTACCCCTTCTTGGCGGCATCTTCCAACACCTGTTTCTGTGTTCGATTATCCCCTGGCTTTAAACGCATCGCGATCTCCTCCTAAGCGACTCTCTGGCACTCTTTATTGTAACACAAGGTGGCTGGTGACCGAGGACTCGAACCCCGACCTCTGCGTCCAGAGCGCAACGTGCTACCGTTACACCAGTCACCAGTATGGAGCCCGCGCGAGGACTCGAACCTCGTCCACAGAGTTACGACGTCTGCGCTCTACCCGGTAAGCTACGCGGGCTTTGGCACGTCGTGGAGGGCTCGAACCCCCGCTGAGCGTTTTGGAGACGCTCGTGCTCCCGCTACACCAACGACGTGTTACGCGGGAGGTATCATCGGAGACGCGGTGCCCAGCATCGGCGGTAGC
>ERZ1292632.3255-Hain-H43-01um-R2-3255-length-12605-cov-5_pt1 | contig 12605 bp, 11 predicted proteins | sample MGYA00564407_ERZ1292632 | MGnify/ENA primary metagenome ERZ1292632 (study PRJEB36523, sample SAMEA6512637) | groundwater metagenome | collected 2019-01-08 | study: AquaDiva: Metagenomics assemblies of 32 groundwater samples
AGATACCGTCGGTCGCCTTGAAGCCTTGCGAGCGAGCTTGCCCCCTGAAGTGAGGGTTCTTTCTGCAGGAGCAGGGGAAGTGACTCTAAGTGACGTGATGCTGGCAAATTCTTTTGGTGCCACGATTCTCGGTTTTGGAGTGAAAACTCCCTTACCGGTGTTGAAGCTTGCCGAAGAAGAACACGTGCGAGTGATGTCATTTTCAATTATTTATGAGGCGCTTGACTGGGTGAACAAAGCGATAGCTGGAAAGGAAGAGAAGAAATTGGTAGCGGGAAGGGCAGAAATTGTTGCCGAGTTCCCCTACGGTGAAAAGGGAAAGATTGCAGGAATAAGGGTGATAGAGGGGAGAATTACAAGAAGTGGCATGTTGGCACTTTTAAGAGACGGTAAGTCAGTGGGACAAGTGAGGATTAACTCAATGAGACAGAAAGAGAAAGATATCGATATATTAGAGAAGGGAGGAGAGTGTGGAGTTATTTTCTCAGGAAAGATTGATTTTAAAGTCGGGGATGTGATAGAATCGACAGCAGGTAAGTAGATACCAATTATGGATACCAATAGATTTCAGCAAATACTTGTCCAATCACACAATATTCTGGTTGTCCTTCCGAAAGACCCTTCCTTTGATATGGTTGCGGCAGCGCTTTCTCTTTCCCTTTCGCTTTCGAGTTATGGTAAACAAACAAGTGTGTTTTGTTCCTCACCAATGGTAGTCGAATTCAATCGATTGGTAGGGGTAGACAAGGTGACTCGTGAGGTTGGTGACAAAAATCTTACCATTACCTTACGAGATTATCCTGCGACTAATATTGAGCGGGTGAGTTACAACATAGAAAATGGTCAGATGCAACTTACTATTATTCCAAAAGCCCAAGCATCTGCTCCAAGGCCCGAGCAGCTCGCTCCCTCATATGGAGGTATGAGTGCAGATACCGTCATTTTAGTGGGGGTAAAGAATGATGAAGAAGTAGGCGAGGGAGCGGTAACGCAAGAGCTTGCAAGGGTCCCACAACAAATAGTAATCTTGCAAGAATTTACCCCGGGGGTAATGGGAAGAAGGAGAGGAGCGCTTGAACTGGTTGATCCTCACGCAGCATGTGTGTCAGAAGTAGTAGGTAATCTTCTCTTGGCGAGTAATTTACCGCTTGATGAAGATGCGGCGGGTAACTTAATGGCGGGTATAACAACTGCCACGGACAACTTTGCAGCGCGACGAGTGAGAGCTGAGACGTTCGAGCTTGTGGCAAAACTCGTACGAGTGAGAGGACGTGCAGGAAGCCAGCCACAGTATCAACCCGTGCAAGAAAAAACCCAAGAAGAGCCTTCGGCTCCCCAAGATTGGTTAGGTCCAAAAATATACAAAGGGACAACTCTGCCATAATAGAAAGAAAATATTTTTTCATTAGACATTTAAAAAACGTGTGATATAATAACACTGATGTAATTCTAGGTTCGACGGATAGGTCGGACTTGGAACTACATGACGACATATGGCACTTTCTCCTGACGAGAAAAAAGCAATTATTGACAAGTTTGGTCAAGGTAAAAGTGATACGGGAAGCCCCGAGGTACAAATAGCCCTCCTTTCCGTCCAAATTCAAAAACTTACCGAACATCTTAAAGCCCATAAAAAGGATGAGCATTCACGACGTGGGCTGCTTTCTATGGTAGCAAAGAGACGTCGACTAATGAGCTATCTTGAACGAAAAGATAAGGAGCGTTATGAAACACTCCTTGCTAAGTTAAAAGGCGAAAAGCTTCCATAATTAGATTACTAGAGTAAAAACGATGAAAAAAATTACACACGAGATAGAAATAGCGGGTAAACCACTGACGCTTTCAACGGGAGATGTGGCACAATTCTCAAACGCGTCGGTGCTCGCGCGCTATGGGGATGTGATGGTGTTGGCAACTGTCGTGGTTCGGCAGAGTGCGCAAGACCCCGGTTACATGCCGTTGACCGTTGAGTATATGGAGCGGCTCTATGCGGGAGGCAGAATTAAAGGGAGTCAATGGGTAAAACGAGAAGGAAGACCAACTGATGAAGCAATCCTCTCGGCCCGGTTGATCGACCGTTCTCTTCGTCCTCTCTTCCCCAAAGAATATCGTGATGAAGTGCAAATTATCCTTACTGTTCTTTCTGTTGATGGTGAAAACGACCCGGCAATACTTTCTGCGGTTGCCGCTTCTGCGGCACTCGCCCTCTCTGGAGCTCCGTGGAATGGGCCTATAGGCGTGGCAAGAGTTGGTTCAATCAATGGGTCGTTTGTCGTCAATCCGGTTGATTCAGAACTCGCGTTCTCGGATCTAGACTTGATAGTTACAAGCAAGGGTGACTCAATTATCATGCTTGAGGCAGGTGCCAATGAGGTACCTGAGGAGAAACTGCGTGAGGCGATGGAGACCGCTCTTCTTGCAACCAAAAAGATAGAGGAGGGAATTGTACAGTTTGTAAAGAAAGTAGGAGTCAAGGAGCTTCCTTCTCGTACCACGCGCAATAGCGCGCTCTTTCTCGATATTGAGAAAAAATATGGTGAGGATATTGAGAAATGGGCACAAGGGCGAGCAACGCAAAAGACCACTGAAGAGGAGGGAGTGCAGTTGCGTGCGATGATACGAGAAGACATGGGAGGAACTGACCAAGAAATTTCTGGTGCATTTGAGGAAATTGTGAGAGCACGTATGAGGAAGAAACTGCTCAAAGGTACCCGCTCTGACGGTAGAGCGCCCAATGAAATTCGGCAAATTTCCGCTGAGATAAACGTCTTACCCAGAACTCATGGGTCGGCAATCTTTACCCGTGGACAAACGCAGGTATTGACGGTCACCACCCTTGGGTCACCTTCACTTGAACAACACATCGAGTCTCCTGAAGGCGAGGAGACAAAACGCTATATCCATCATTATTCAATGCCACCCTTTGCGACCGGTGAGACGGGAAGAGTGGGCTGGCCCTCTCGGAGGGAAATTGGACATGGGGCATTGGCTGAACGTGCACTTTTGCCGCTAATCCCCAAAGGCGAGAAATTTCCCTACACTATTCGTGTGGTTTCCGAGATACTTTCTTCGAATGGATCAACCTCGATGGCTTCTGTATGTGGCTCGACGTTGTCACTTATGGATGCGGGTGTTCCTATTACGCGTCCGGTTGCAGGCATTGCCATGGGATTGGTGATTGAACCCTCTATAGGTTCAAAGAAGGGAACAGTAGTGGTACTTTCTGACATTACCGGTATTGAGGACGGCACCGGAGATATGGATTTTAAGGTTGCGGGAACAATAGAGGGAGTAACGGCATTGCAGCTTGATGTGAAGACCAAATTACTCACACTACCAATCCTTGTCGATGCGCTTGCTCAAGCACGGGAGGGACGAATCTTCATCCTTGAGAGAATGAAGGAAGCACTTCCTGAGCCCCGCACCACCCTTTCTCGGTATGCGCCTCGTGTGGTAGTACTTCATGTGCCTACTGAGCGTATCGGAGAAGTAATTGGCCCCGGCGGACGGGTGATTAGAAAGATTATTGCAGAAACAGGAGCACAGGTAGAAGTAGAGGATGATGGGACGGTTAATATCTCAGGTGTTGCTGACGAGGCGGTTGAGAAGGCGAAGTCTATTATTGAAGGATTAACCCATGAAGTGAAGCCAGGAGAGGTGTATGAGGAGGGCGAGGTTAAACGAATTCAGCCCTTTGGTGCGTTTGTTGAGATTTTGCCCGGGAAGGAAGGATTGGTTCATATTTCAGACCTTTCGGATGAATTTGTGCATGATCCTTCGGAAGTAGTCTCAGTAGGGCAGAAGGTAAGAGTGAGGGTAAAAGAAATAGATGAGCTGGGACGTATTAATCTCACAATGAGGGAAGGCGAAGAACGAAAAGTCCCGCGTCCTGAGGAGCAACTCACTGAACAAAGGAGATTCGCTCCTCGTGGGGGAAATGCCCCCCGTCGCAGTCGTGCTCCCCACTTTCCCCCCTCACGGTATTTACCAAAACCGAGAAGGTATTAAAACGGTATTAAAGAGGAATTGAAAATTCTTCCTAAAAAGGGTTAAATAAAACCATGCCCGTGCAAAATGCATCCGAAGATGAATTGGCTTCTCTTACCAAAAAAATTGCAGATGTAGGGATTCCTGAGGATCTTGCCGAGACGCTCCGAGCGCGCATCGAACGACTCACCTCGCTCGCCGTTCCGTTCTCAGAAATTGAGCGGTTTATTGAGTATGTACAATGGCTTATTACACTTCCTTGGCGAAAGAGAACACAGGATACACTCGATATTCCCAACGCACAAAAGGTTTTGGACAGTGCGCATTACGGTTTGCAAGAAATTAAAGAGCGTGTGCTTGAATATCTTGCTGTCATGAAACTTTCTCGGGAAAAGGGTGGGGAGAACTCTCTCCGCGCGCCCATTTTATGTTTTGTGGGTCTGGTGGGGACAGGTAAAACCACCATTGCCGCATCCATTGCCCGAGCGCTCCAGCGAGCATTTGTACGTATTCCCTTTGGGGGACTGGGTGATCCGGGAATGTTGCGGGGAGAAGCGCGTTTTCATCCGGGGAGCCAACCAGGACAAATAATCAGATCGCTCGTTCGAGCAAACGCGAAAAATCCAGTCGTTTTACTTGATGAGATTGATAGAGTCGATGAGCGTACACGTCCCTCGATTATGGGAGCGTTGGTTGAAATTTTAGATCCTGAGCAAAATAGAGGGTTTCTTGATGCCTATATTGATTACCCTTTTGATTTATCAGAAGTCCTTTTTATTGCCACTGCGAATAACACGACCAACATTGCGACCGCAGTCTTGGACCGTCTTGAGGTAATACAGATGCCTTCGTATACTGATGAGGAGAAAATAGTAATTGGTCGGGATTTCTTGTTACCCCGGGCGTTAGAGGAAGCAGGGCTATCGCGCGACACCATACTCATTGCCGACTCTGTGTGGTCGACAATTGTGCGGCCGCTCGGCTATGATGCTGGTATGCGGACCCTCGAACGCACCATTCAAGGGGTTGTTAGAAAAATTGCAAAATTAATTATTGAAGGTAAAGGGCAGACATTTCAATTAAATGAAACGAATATAAAAGAGTTTTTACCGACATGGTAACAATTAAATATCCTTTTAATTAAATGAAATCAGAGGATAAGAAGAAACAATTAGAAAAACTTAAGAGAGACATGCATGAAGATAAAACTCTTCCTTTACGAGCAGGTGCGACGCAGCTTGTGTTTGGAGAGGGAAACCCGGATACGGACACATATTTTTTAGGGGAGGCGCCCGGATATTGGGAGGATAAACAAGGGAAACCCTTTGTCGGGCAAGCAGGAAAGTTGCTCGATCAATTAATTGAAAGTATAGGACTCAAACGGGAAGATATGTATATTTCAAATGTTGTGCGATTTCGACCACCTGAAAATCGCGATCCGACGCTTTCTGAAATTAAAGCGTTCGAGAAATATGTAGATAGTGAGATTGAAATTATTAACCCTAAAGTGATTGTAACGTTAGGAAGATGGTCAATGGGGAAATTTTTACCTGATACTGTCATAAGCCGTGTACATGGAAAACCTCAAAAGATAGACTGGCATGGTCGAGGTATAATAGTGGTACCTATGTACCATCCCGCAGCAGCCCTTCATCAACCGCGATTATTAGACCAGATGAGGGAAGATTTTAAGGCAATACCAGAAGTGTTAGAAGAATTGGAGAAAGAAAAAGTGAGACAACTTGATTTAATTTAAAAATTAAGAATTTATGGACAAACTCAAATTTATCGCTATTTCAGGAACTACCGGTGTGACAGAAAACATGTATGTGTATGAGTATGGCAACGATATTATCGTCGTTGACTGTGGAGTGGGATTTCCTGAAGAAGCAACGTACGGCGTTGATTTGGTGATTCCCGATTTCTCGTATCTTTTGGAGAATAAGCAAAAAGTGCGAGGGTTATTTGTGTCTCATGGGCATGAGGACCATTACGGTGCCATCCCCTTTTTACTAAAAGACCTTGATGTACCCATTTATACCACTCCTTTGACCGCGGGATTTATTCGAGAAAAACTTGCCGATTATAATTTCCGAGGAGGACGGATTACGACTCTTAATCCGGATAAAGATGTAACAAAACTTGGTAACTTTACGGTTGAAGCGTTTCGCGTGACTCATTCGGTTCCCGATTCAGTCGGTTTTTGTATTACGACTCCCCTCGGGAAGATATTCCATGTGTCAGATTACAAGTTTGATTGGACCCCGGTTGACCAGCGACCATTTGATACTGCACGGGCGGTAAAGTTAGCAGAAGGAGGGGTGGTAATGCTGGTGTCGGATTGCCTGGGTGCAACCTCTGAAGGATACACAAAGTCAGAACTTGAAATAGAGAAAACAATAGAGATGCTTATTGAGCACGCGCCGAGGCGCGTGTTTTTTAGTACCATTTCTTCGAACATTTCCCGTATGCGCCAAGCAATTCATGCTTCACAAATAGCGGGACGCACTGTTGCACTGGCAGGAAGGTCAATTGAGCGTAAACTGGAGATTGCCGCTCGTCTTGGGTTTATTTCATGGGATAAAGGGATAGTTGTTTCCACTCGCGAGGCGCAAAAATTGCCGCCCGAGAAGACGACCTATATTATTTCGGGATGTTATGGTCAGTTGGGTTCAGCACTCTACCGACTCTCACTTGATGAACATCAGTTTTTACGGGTTGAGGAGGGTGATGTGGCTATTTTTTCGGCTGATCCCTCGCCTCCAGGGACCGAGCAGTCGGTGAATTATGTGGTTGATAATCTTATTGAGCGAGGTGCAGAAGTGCATTATTACGAAACACAGGAAGATTTACATGTCTCAGGACATGGTTCACAAAAAGAATTAGAGATGCTTGCGGCTACTCTTCGGCCACGATATCTTGTTCCTATTGGAGGGACAGTACGACATATGAGGGCCTATACGAAGTTAGCGCAGAATATGGGGTTCCCGGCACAAAATGTGTTTGAATTACGTGAAGGAGACACGATTGAGATGACACGCGATGGCGCACGGCGTGGCACCCCAGTGCCGGTGAAAGAAGTCCTTGTTGATGGTTTGGGAATTGGAGATGTGGGGAATGTGGTGTTGCGTGACAGAAAAACGTTGGCACAAGAAGGAATTGTTGTCGTAATCACTCAAATTGATAGAAGGACAGGAGATGTAGTGGATAAACCTGAGCTGATAAGTAGAGGATTCGTATTCATGAAAGAGCACCAAACCCTCCTTGACGAAGCGGCAAAGCTGCTGGTCAACCAGATTAAGAAGAGAAGTAAAAAAGGAGATGGACGGCATGTGAGGGAAATTGCAATTGATGTGCTTGAACGTTTCTTCTTTGACCGCATCGCCCGCCGCCCAATGATTCTCCCCGTCGTGGTAGAGGTATGATGTGGGTGATATAATGGTTCTACCATGGCTCGGCGCAAACTCACCATTCGTCATTTTCGGTTGCATATAAAAAAACAAACGGTCTATTCTATTGCGCAAATTACTTTCTTTATTACTGCGGCATTAATCGTCCTTTCTTTCTCAAGAAGCGGACAGTGGCTTGCTACACTCAACAATCTCATATTTGCGCTCTTCTCGTGGACAGTGTTCTTGCTCCCCTTCCTCTTTCTTGTTGCAGGGTTTATGTTTTCGAAGTTGCGCACGCCTCTTAATTCCCCCAATGTCTTTGTTGGATTCTTGCTCTTTCTTGTGTGCGCTATGGCAGTAACCAGAGCGGGGATACTTGGCGAGCAGTCGTTTCTTGCCGTTGCCGCACTTATCACTACCCCTGGTGCGTTTCTCCTCTTTCTTGCTGGCGTAGTGGTCGGTCTGTTAGTCCTTTTCAACACCTCACTTGATCAGGTTATCTCTGTTATCCTTACGTGAGTTGGCTTTTTAAGGGGCATCTTTGGAAGGCGGACGCCAGTCATTGCGAAATCTTCTTTAAGAGTTTCTGGCGGAGAAGCAAAGCCCTCTCCCAAGTCGCTCCTTGAGCAGACAGAACTAACAGAGGAGTTGGTGACCAATGTGCCCGGGCAAACACGAGTGTGGCAGTATCCACCGCTTTCGCTTCTCGCAGATAGCGTGGGAGGAAAAGCCGAGCGAGGTGATATTAAACAACATGCCGCTATCATTGAGCGCACCCTTGAGTCGTTCGGGATTACCGCTCGGGTTGTTGAGGTAAACTTAGGACCAGCTGTCACCCAATACGCCCTTGAGGTAGGATTAGGGACAAAACTTTCGAAAATTACGGCACTTGATCGTGACTTGGCGCTAGCACTCGCGGCACCCACTGGACAAATTCGAATTGAAGCGCCCATTCCTGGCCGATCGTTAGTGGGAATAGAGCTTCCGAATCGTTCTCCCGAGTTCGTTCCTCTCAAACGGATTTTAGAGTCCGACCAAATGCGTCACACCAAATCAAAACTTGCGCTTGCCATGGGACTTGACGTGTCGGGCGCTCCAGTGGTTGCCGATTTTGCTCGCATGCCTCACATGCTCATTGCAGGCCAAACTGGGAGCGGAAAATCGGTTGCTATCAATTCCTTTGTTTGTTCAATCCTCTTTCGTGCCTCGCCCGCAGAGGTAAAGTTTATTCTGGTTGATCCAAAGCGGGTTGAACTTACCGGGTATAACAGTATTCCCCACTTACTTACTCCCGTGATTGTCGATCCAGAGAAAGTAGTATCGGCACTTAAGTGGACCATGGCTGAAATGGACCGCCGCTACAAATTGTTTGCACAAGTGGGGGCGAGAAATATTGAAGGTTTCAACGAGCTCTCCGGGTTTCAAGCATTGCCCTATATTGTATTAATTGTTGATGAGCTTGCGGATATAATGCTGTTTGCACCTTCTGAAGTTGAGAATGCAATAACACGGATTGCCCAAATGTCTCGGGCAACGGGTATTCACCTCATCTTGGCAACCCAAAGACCTTCTGTTGATATTATCACGGGACTCATTAAGGCAAACATTCCTGCCCGCGTGGCGTTTGCAGTTGCGTCGCAGGTTGATTCTCGCGTGATTCTTGACGTGCCAGGAGCGGAGAAATTACTGGGAAGAGGAGACATGCTTTTTATCCCCCCAGACCAAGCAAAACCCACTCGTATTCAAGGGACGTATGTATCGGACAGCGAGATAACAAAAGTTATTGATTTTTTGAAGCACTCAGGCGTCGCGCCACAATATACAGAAGAAGTAACTGCTATGCCGACAAAGGTGGCAAAAGCAGGAACTATTGAGGAACAAGACAAGTTGTTTCCCGAAGCAGTGCGCATTATTTGTCAGTATGACAGGGCATCGGCATCACTGCTCCAGCGCCGGCTCTCTATCGGGTATGCGCGAGCGGCACGCATTCTTGACCAATTGGAGGAGGTAGGGGTGGTTGGTCCGGCAGAAGGTGCCAAGCCACGGGAAGTATTGGTGAAGAACGCAGAGGAATTCTTAAGTTCTTTTGCACAACCTTCTTAATATGAGAACGGTAGGATATTTTATACGGGAAGCGCGGCAGCGGCGCAAACTTTCTCTTGTACGGCTTGCGCAAAAGACGAAAATTAAATCACGCTACATTGCGGCGATTGAAAAGGAGCAGTGGCAGACAATTCCTAATTTCGTCACTGCTTCGGGGTTTGTGCGCAATATTGCAGGTGCGCTGGAGATTGATACGGAACACGCGGTTGCATTACTCCGCCGCGATTTTCAAGAACCACGGCAGGCGTCTTATTCCGTGAGTACTCCTCGAGTCGTGTGGACACCTAAAACCACACTTATACTCCTGTCGCTTGTCACGGTGTTTTTGCTTACCTTCTATTTGGTGCGTCAATACCTTACCTATGTGGCCCCTCCCCCTCTTTCGGCGCGGATGCACAAGAATGGAGGGAATGCAATAGAGGTTAGCGGGAATACGGATAAGGAAGCAAGTGTGCTTGTTAATAATGAGCCAGTACTCGTTACGGAAAATGGAACGTTCCAGCTGACCATTACTGCCGACTCCGGTCAATCACTCACCATTGAAGCCCGCTCAAGAGGTGGAAAAACAACGAAAAGAGAAATAGTTGTTCCTTGAAAATGGTCCTCTTGACGGATGAGGTATTTTTTTTTAAACTAATGATTGACTAATCACTAATTCATTCCTGCCATGCAAGGAATTCAACTATTACTAGGGGCTGTTATTGTTATTCTTACCGCACTGCTCTTTTTTGTGGGCATTCAAGTAATTCTTATTCTCCGTGATGCTCGAACAGTGGTAAAACGAGTGCATGAGCTATTAGCAAAAGAACATAATGGAGCTTTCTTCCCTTCTTACCCGCTCGTTTCCACAGCACGCAGATTTCCCGGACTCACTCTTTTTAGTTTTCTCACGCAGCTATTTACAAAACACCAGTCTCTGACCGATGACTTTGTTGGTGTGCAGATGAGCTCGTATGAATATGACTTGCCTGCGCAAGCAGGAGAGAATAAGAGTCAAACGGACGATGTTATGAAACCCCAAACGAGTGATGACTTCAACCACATCACCGCCCTTCAAGAGCGTGGCCGCCGGTCCGGCCACCGGCTCGGAGAGCCTCTTGGCTCGGAGAGATGGGCCCCTGGCCCGGAGGGCCGCAGAGTATTTTACCGCGAAGGTAAGCCTCTGGCTTAACAAGCGACAAGGTTCACGAAGTGGTTCTTATCGCGACGGAAAACCTTTGGTTTGACGGAGCGACAAGCTCTGCTTACCGCGAAGGCAAACCCTCCGAGTCGGAGGGCAAACCTCTGGCATAACTCATCTTCTACAGCTATAATGAGCTGGTCATGACAGCACACGAGTTAAGACGTGCATTTATAAATTTTTTTGTTAAGCGGGGACACAAGGAAATTCCAAGCGCATCGCTTGTTCCCGAACATGATCCAACGGTGCTTTTTACAACCGCGGGGATGCACCCTCTTATTCCCTACCTTTTAGGTGAACCTCATCCGCAAGGAACACGACTCGTTAATGTGCAACGCTGTCTTCGTACTGATGATATCGATGAGGTGGGAGACGCAACGCATAACACTTTTTTTGAAATGTTAGGCAATTGGTCGTTTGGTGACTACTGGAAAGAGGAGGCAATTTCTTGGAGTTTTGAGCTTTTGCTCAAAGAACTAAACATTCCTCTTGAGCGGTTAGCAGTTACCATATTTACAGGAGATAAAGATGCGCCACGCGATGACGAGTCGATAAAGATTTGGAAAAAACTTGGGATTAGTGATGACAGAATATTTCCTCGTCCCAGAAAAGATAATTGGTGGGGGCCGGTTGGTGAGACTGGGCCGTGTGGGCCGGATACGGAGATGTTTATTTGGGTTGGAAAGGGTGAACCCCATGGAATACCAAATGAAGAGCCTCTCTGGGTCGAAGTATGGAACGATGTGTTTATGCAATATAACAAGACAAAAAAAGGTGTATACGAGCCATTAAAACAAAAAAATGTTGATACGGGAATGGGATTGGAAAGAATCCTGATGGTGCTTAATGAGAAGGATAGTGTATACGAAACGGATGTATTCGAAGAGATGTGCTCTGCAATTGAAAAGAAAATGGCAACATCCGAAATCCGTTTTACACGAGTTATTGCAGACCACATCCGAGCTGCAACATTTTTAATTGCGGACGGCGTAAAACCTTCAAATGTCGAGCGAGGTTATATAGTGCGGCGTTTGATTCGACGTGCTATACGAAGTGCTCATAGAAGTGGTATCCCGTGGGGATTTACGCCAGATATTGCCAAAGTGGTAATTAAAACATATTCCTCCGTATATCATTTACTCTCTCAAAAAGAACAAGAAATATATAACACGTTACATGAGGAAGAAGAGCGCTTTCAACAACCGATTGATTGGCTTGAGCAATACAGACAAGATCTGGAAGTGGCAGTTAATCAAAACATAGTCAAGAAAATTGGCGAGATTCCTATTATTGAAAAACACGGTTTAGCCTCAGGGCGTTATGTATTTGAAAATTTTCAAACCTATGGTGTCCCACCCGACCTCTCGGAAGATATCCTTCACGAATTAGGGCTTGAGTATGACAAGGATGGGTTTCAAAAGGCGATGGAAGAGCACCAAGAGAAATCTCGAACTTCAGCAGTTGGTAGATTTAGTGGTGGGTTGGCTGATCATTCAGAAGCGACAATTCGTGGACATACTGCAACTCATTTACTCCATCAAGCCTTGCGGGATGTATTAGGCAACCAGGTTCATCAGACTGGCTCAAATATCACGCCAGAACGCGTGCGCTTTGATTTTTCATTTGATAGAAAAATGACGGATGAGGAAATTAAACAGGTAGAAGAGATTGTTAATCAAAAAATAAAAAAGGATTTACCCGTGCATTTTGAGATTATGTCCATTGGGCAAGCAAAGAAAGTGGGTGCACTGGGATTGTTTGATGAGAAATATCAAGATAAGGTTAAAGTTTATTTTATCGGAGACTATTCAAAAGAATTTTGTGGTGGCCCGCATGTTAGCAAAACCAGTGAGGTTGGTCGTGTTAGAATAGTGAAGGAAGAGTCGGCGGGGTCTGGAGTGCGCCGTATCTATATAAAGCTCCACTAACGCCAGCCCGGAATA
>ERZ1292632.2991-Hain-H43-01um-R2-2991-length-13469-cov-6_pt1 | contig 12593 bp, 24 predicted proteins | sample MGYA00564407_ERZ1292632 | MGnify/ENA primary metagenome ERZ1292632 (study PRJEB36523, sample SAMEA6512637) | groundwater metagenome | collected 2019-01-08 | study: AquaDiva: Metagenomics assemblies of 32 groundwater samples
CCTGGGATATCGATTTAATTGTTCCATCCACGACGCCGCCCGCGACGGATATTCAGCGCATCGTCGACGGCTTCCTGACCCTCCGGTCGAACTGGAGCGGCGCGGCGGAGCCTGCCGGGGCGGATCTCGTGGCTTATATGTTCTGGGCCGACACGACCACGGGTCTAATGAAGCAGCGGAATGCCGGCAATACCGCCTGGATCACCATCGGCACCCTCGCGAGCGTCAATTGGGGCTTGGCCGCACTGGCTGGGGCGCAGATGACCGGCGGGCTGAATGAGGCGAAGACCACGGTCGCCTCGGCGGCGACCCCGACCATCTTTACTGCCACCATCGGGAACGTGATTGATTACACCGGGACCGTCACCTGTACCGGGTTCACGGCGGCGCCGGTGGCTGGGGCGCGCCGGACCTTAATCTGCGCGGCGGCGGCTTCGTTTACCGCCGGTGCCTTGATGCTCATCGACGGCCTGGCGAGTGGCCAGACCTACACGGCCACGGCAGGAGACCAAGTGCATGTCGTGGCCTTCACGACGACCACCTTCCGGTTGACCATTGCACGGGTCGACGGAGCCAGTGTGGCGGAAGGGCTCTCCCTGATCAATAGTCAGAGCGTGGCTTATACGCTCGTGCTCAGCGACCGAGGCAAAACTCTGCTGCACCCGACGGCGGACAACGTGGCCCGGACGTTCACGATTCCGGCGAATGCGAGCGTGGCCTATCCCATCGGGACGTCCATTCGGTTTGTCAACCAGATCAACACCGTGACCATCGCGATCAACACGGACACGTTGACGCTCTCGCCAGGAGGCACGACTGGCAGCCGGACATTGGCGGCCAACGGCGTAGCCGACGCGATCAAGATTGCTAGTACCAGCTGGTACATCAGCGGGTCAGGGCTCACCTAGGAGGGACCATGGGATTGATCATTGAGGAGATGCAACTGGCGCCCAACGCCAAGGCGGCGGCGGAATATGTCTATGCCGCGCATCCGGATGCCGTGTTCACGTCCGGGCGCCGGGACGCCCGAGGGCAAGCGCGGGCGATGGCGGCCAACGTGATTCGCTACGGATCGGCCTGGGTGCGGGACACCTATCGCGATCAGGCCATGGTGGCGCTCCTGATGACCTATACCGAGGAGCATGTCGAGGAGACTTCGGATGTCATCCGGCTGGCGAACGGCTTCTACGAGACGCTGATCGTCCATTACGCCGGCCAACTGACCCGTTTCCCGCATCTGCGGGGCGATGCGTTCGATCTGGCCTGGCCTCGACTGGGGAACGGGCTGATCGATCGCCCGCGCGGGGAGGCGATCTGTAAAACCATTGAGCAAGTGCCGGTGCAGCTGGGGCTCAAAATGATTCTGAAGAAGGAAGGCCAGCTCGACGTGATTCACGCCGAGTTTGCGCACGCGGTGGAGGCGGTGCAGATATGACCTCGTTCGAGCAGCAAGTGTATGGAGGGGTCATTCTGTTCGTGGTCACGGGGCTGCTCGCGGCGGGCTTCAATTCATTGCGCCGGGGCTATCGGTGCCTGAAAGCGGGGCAGGCCGACATTATGCGAGCGAACCAGGAGATCGCCCTCACGCTGAAGGGGATCGAGGGCCGATTCGGTCAAGGCGAGCAATGGATGCAAATGCACCATGAGGCCGACGAGAAGGCGTTTGTGGTGCTGCATAAACGGGTCGACGAAGTGCGCGAGTTGATCAAGGGGTAGCTACACCTGAACAGGGAGGATGTATGGAAGTGTTGCAATGGGTGCACAAAATGCTAGGCGGGAGCAGTCCGCAGACAGGGTATATCGGGAGTTTGGGGATTATCACGTCCCTCATTGACATACTCGGCGGGCACATCACGACGGCGATGGCCGAAGCGGGCGGGACGCCGACCACGAAGCTGCAATGGTTCATCCTCGTGTTGAGTATTGGCTTGCGTCTCGCGAAGGACGCGAACAAAACCAACAGCCAGCATCCGGCGGCGGACGCCGTGACGGTGCCGGCGGTCTCAGCGAATCCGGTGACGGTCGCCGGACCGGGCCAGGTGACCTAACGTGGCGTCCGATCCGGTCACGGCGGTGGCCACCTTATTGTCGCAAGTGTTCGGCTTCGTCGTGGATCCCACGGGATTGGAACAGATGAAGCTGGAGCATGAGATCGAACTGATTCACGCGGGGGTGAAAATTGCGCAAGCGAAACACGATACTGCTGCTGTTGATGTGCTACTTGGTCGGTACCGCGAGCTGTCGAAGCGCCTCTCCGCCTAAGACGGTGGAGGTGACGGCTACCTCGGCCGGGGCGGGGGATGCGTTCGTGCTGGAACATTCCGACTTGTTCGCCGAAAACATCCGGCTCAAGGCCGCGCTGAAACTGTGCCGGGAAGGCCACTGATGTACGGCCCTCTTTCATGAGAATGTTTCATGGGCGAGCTCCTTATCTGTTGGCGGTTGGTTGGCTGTTATTGAGGCCGACTGAGTCACTTCTAGACATAGTTAAGCCTACTGGTCTGCAATAAAATCGCGATGTTACATGTAGAACATCGGCCCGAACAAGCCTTCTAAGCTGAGGGTCGCTGGTTCGATTCCAGCCGGGCGCACCAATAAAACCAACAAGTTATACATTTCTACGCTTCTTGACTGTTTTCGTTGTTGGCGGTTGGTTGGCCATTTTAATGTCTTCGACGGCCCGTCGCAAGTGGCTGGGAGCGAGGTGGGCATAGCGGACGACCATTTGCGTGCTGGTGTGCCCGAGTAATTGGGCCACGGTGCGATCAGAATGGCCCGCCATCGTGAGATCGGAGGCAAACGTGTGCCGCCAGTCATTCCATCGCCCGTTCGTGACGCCTGCGGCCAGGCAGGCGGGGAGCCAGATGCGTTTTCGGAAGTTGGCATAGTCGAGCGGGCCCGTGCCCGTCTGATTCGGATAGAGCCAGCGGGCGCGGCCTGCGCGCCGGAGTTGCGCCCGGTAGAGTGCTCGGGCCCGGACATTCAATAGCCGGACTTGTGGACGGCCCGCTTTGGTCGTGGGCAAGACGACATACCCCTCGCGGAGATGGAGCTGATCACGCTCCAACTGAAACTGTTCCGACCAGCGCAGACCGGTCAATCCTGCGAGCTCGGCGGCCTCACGCCAGATGGGTCCAAGGGCCTTGAGCAGTCGGCGGCGTTCAGCCATGGCATAGAACCGTTCGCGCAGATTATGCACGGGCTTGAGCGGGCTCCGTTCGAAGGGGCTGTGCTCAATGAGGCCGTTACGCTTCGCCACATTCAGGAGCCGCCGGAGAAACTTGAGATAATGGTGGATCGTTTGCGGCCGCAGGTGTTGCTGCTCCAGGGCAGCCCGCGCCGACTCAATGAGACCGACCGGGAGCCGCTTCGCGTCCTGCTGGCCGGCGAAGGCTTTCCACCATGCACGATAGGCGTGGTCGTTCTTCGCGTTGGGATGGCTCGGGCTGGCGTGAAACTCTGTTCGCTCTAACAGATCCGAGAGTGGCAGCAGAATGGCGTTGAACTGCTCGGGGAAGAACTGGCCGAGACGCAACCGAGCTCGGGCTTCTTTGAGAAACGTGAGTGCCTCGGCACGACTGGGAAATCCCCCATGAGGCGCAAAGCGGTGTGCCCGACCCTGCACGGCAATGCGGACATACCAGCGGAGCTGCCCGTCCTTGTTGGGTCGGCTGTAGAGGCCGCGTTCGTGGTGAGCGGGGCGGGACATAGTTATGGGGCTATTGTATCTGCCTTGAGGCGCGCCAGGAGTTTCTTAATGCCAATGCTAGGATCTAGCTTGATCGCTCGCTCCCAATGCGCAATGGCCTGCTGGTTATTTCCGCAAGAATGATGAATCTCGCCGAGCACTCTATAGAGCCTGGCCTGTGCGGATGCTGATGCCCCAGCAGCAATCGCCCGTTGGATTAATTGCAAGATGGGTTGGTAGTCGGCGATCATGCTGCTGCTGACTTTGCTGTACTGCAGGAGCGCCTCATCGCGCAGCTCCCACCAGCGGGGCCCTTCGGGAGGCGCCGCTGGCACTGGACTCGTTTGGGTGTGTCCAGTCGAGAGGCTATAGGTCAGCGTGAGACCTTCTGAGTGTTGATATCGTTCTGCGATGGCCTTTGGCTGATTCTCGATCCAGCGCCGCCAGGGTAGCTTTTCTGACATATCTCTGGTGCCTTCTTCTCGCCAATACTGTTCGACGATGGGATCGAATTCAAACTGTTCAGGCAGTAGTCGCCAGCTGCGGATGCTGCGTCTCGCAAAGGTGCGCGGCTCCATTTTCGAGCAACACCAGGCAAAGACATATTCATCATCTTCCGGGTGGTAGATCTCGATGTGTCTTTCAGTCGTATTCCCGGCACGGTCTTCGTACTGTATCCAGAGGCGCTGGCGGGCCATCGCGGCACTGCGTTCATCTTGGTAGGTTAGCAATCGAGTTGTGGCGTCAGGCATTACAACAAGGTCTCTGGCTGGTGTGGCATGCAGGACATAGGGCTGTTTGGCGGTCGAGCGGTCTGACTCAGGCGTCACGTATGGGAAGTGCCGCTTTTCTGAAGGCCTTCGTCCGGATCGCGCCCAAACAAACACAGCGACCAATGCGAATAAAGTAAGCAGGGCAATGACATCGTTGGTCATGCTGGTACACGCAATCTATGGCGATTCGAGGACCATCTGCACGGTCTGCTTGATTCCCTGCCGAACAAACTGGAGGGAGACCGAGGTTTGTGCGGATTGTGCATTCACGTGGCGATCCCACGCAGTAGGGTCGTCGCCCAGAAATATGCCGTTGACGGTGACGATCTCATCGCCTTCCCGGACCCCAGCTTTATGGGCCGGACTCCCTTCGAAGACATACCGCACGACCCACTGGGGAATTTTGTCGGCAGCTAACCGGACACCATGCCAAATCGACCCTGTGCGACAGGCGACCCCGTTCAGGTAGGGATACTCAATTTGTTGAGCGAGAGCGATGCCCCCGCCATAGGTGCCAACTTGCATCGATGTGTAGCCTGACGATGTGACAATGACCACATCTGCACCGACGCGAACCGTTTCTTTCTTCAACGCATCAACGAGATCATCCTGTGTGGCATAGCCGTTCCCATTCGCTACGACTGTGGCCGTTTTCACACATCCGTATTTGGGTCTGGCCTCACCATGGAATACTTGCACATCGCTGGCGTTTCGCAGTGTTTTCGCTTGGATCAGGTCAGCGGTCGTCAGGAGTTGATGTTGGCCTCTTGCAAACCCACACGCGGAGACGACAATGAAACTGAGGATGAGCAGAAAAGGTGCGGCGATCTTCATAGCAGGGTTCCAATCGTGCTTCAGGATTGCTGCTGATGGAGAGAGTATCTCCGAAACCATCAGTGAGAAGTAATCCTACGGAAGTAGGGGAGACCGTGGGCACACTGAGAAAAGCAGCGCATTCTTGGTTCAGCGATCGCTCGGCGGTGTACGAATCTATTTCTTCGGTTTCCTGAATTCTAACAGTTCTGCGGGTTTGTCGGTACGCGGATTCCGGCCTGGTCCTTGCCTCCTAATCTCCCAGATCCCGTCCTGCCGTAATCGGGTGCGTGCCGCACCTACTGATCGGTTCGGCCAGAGTGTTTTATTGCGGTGCCCCTTTTTTCTTCATCCGCATCTCGCGCATCATCCGCTGCGTGTAATCCCAGACCTTTTCGAAGAAGATATCTCGCCTGATCGGCTTCCTGACGGTCCTGCCGTTCAGCTGCCTTATTCAAGGCTCGCTTTAGTTCAGCATCGACACGAATGCGGATGAATTCCGTCTTCTTAGCCATCAGTGTAGAGACTACAAGTGCCATCGCGTGATCCTCAATCAAATAAATGTTCCCAATAGTTCCACTATGTGCTTGACAGAGCGTGGCAGCGCGGCGTATAAGGCTGCACATCATGGAACAAAAAGGAACTAGTCAGCGAAAGATCAGAATAGCCGCGAATCTCGAACCAGACTTGATCGAGAAGATCGATCATGAGCGAAAAGGGCGCTGTAGTCGCGCGACCATTGTTCGGATGGCACTGCTCGATCGCTATCAAAAATTGGAGCACACGTCTCGGGAGGTGGCCTGATGACACGACCCAAGTCCGACAACTTCGTGGCGTTCAAGTGTCCAACGGAGTTGCGCGACGACGCCCTGGCGCTGGCCTCGTTGGGCGGTAAAACAGAATCAGACATATGGAAAGAAGCCATGGAGTTTCGGTTGAGCTTTGTCCGTATGGTGCGCATGGGCTATTGGAACCTTCGCACAGTGCCAATCCCATGTGAAGTGCAACCTGGTTTAACGAAATCTACAAAGGTTTAACCAGAATGCTGTCTAGTGCTGATACACGCTCGCGACCCGCTCCGCTCCTCACCCCGAAAGCGCTCTGTGTGCAGCTCTCGATTTGTCCCCGGACCTATTCCCGATTGGTGCGGGCGGGGATGCCGCATGTGTTGGTGCTGACGGCGCGGCGGTACGACCTGGCAGAGGTGACGGCCTGGTTGCGCACTCGTACGACGCGGGTCGTGCGGACGGTGCGGCCACGGATCGGTGCGCGGCCTGACGATCAATTAATCCAGCATCTGAAACTCTTGGCGCGAGGGCGGCGATGATTGCGGTCCGGCTGCGGCCACGGGATTGTCTGTCGGAGTGCTTTATGGATCTCTGCGCACACGCCAGAACGCTACGGCCTTGGCAGGGCGAGGCCCGGCAACAGTGGACGGACGCGAGCCGGGATCTGCTCCGGGCTGTGGCGGATGAGGCGCAGCGGATGGCCTGGGGGATTGAACTGGCGATGGCATGTGCGCCAGCCATGCCTGGTGTGCCGTTGGTGCTGGTAGCCGGCCTGCTCTTGGAGCATGAGGGATGAGCCTGTGTGGGCAGTCCCTACTCTGGGTGGCGCTGATGGGGTTGGTGCTCGTGGTCGGTGTGACCGTGGTGGTGTCGATTGCGTATTGCTCCGTGGCGGATCGGTGGTGTGATCGGCGGAAGCCGGAACGGCCTGGTGCGGCGTCTGAGAGCGGCCGGCGGCGGCGCACAGATGACGCCAGTTAAGGTGGTGCCGCCCTCGCTACCTGCGCGGCGGCGCCATCCCCTCGATGAATGGGAGCAGGCCATGGTGGAGGTGCCGGACGTGCCGACCAGACCGTGGCTGCATCCGCGCGATCGGTGGATCCTGAGGGGGATCATTGGCGTCTGCATCGTGGTGCAGATCGTCGTCATGGGGCTCATCTGTTGGATGCTGCTGTCTCGGTGACGGAGGGGAGCAATGAGGAGACGGATCGAGCGGGCACTCTACCGAGTGCCGACGGAGGATTGCCAGTACGTCGCGCCGATCATCCAGATGTACGGCCGACGACCTCGGTCGAATCACCGCATGCGGCGACTCAATCCTGAGCTGTCGGGCGCGGTGGGAGTGGCGGTGCTGGGGTTCGTGCTGGTGGTGTTGGTGTTCGTGTGCTGAGGGGAGGAGCGGATGGCGCTCACGCATGATCTCTGCCGCTGCGGCCACGATCGCCGGGTGCATGGGGTGTTTGGCCAAATCTGCGTGGGCTGCGACTGCCGAGGGTTTACCCGAGGTCGCACGTATACCGATCGAGGGCCACGGCTGAGTCCACTACTGAAACGACTGGTACGGACATTCACCATGGATCGAACATAAGAAGGAGCATGAGCATGGACAACCCGCAGGAAATTTCGATTACCACGATTTGCCATGGTGGGGTGCCGGAGGTGTTCGATCGGGAATTGGCGGAGGTGTTGAACAATATCCTCGATGTGAATACCGACGCGGAGAAGGCCCGCACATTGACCCTGAAATTCACGTTTGCCCCGCTGGAGGATCGCTCAGGGGCCACGGTCACGTTTTCCTGTCGCGCGGGCCTGCAACCGGTGTAGGTCGCGAAGAGTCCGATCTTCCTGTCGCGGCAATCCGGCAAGACCTTAGCCTATGCGCTGGATCAACGGCAGGTGGATTTGTTCATGGCATCGGCGCCGACCGTGCCGACATTATTGGTCTCAAAATAATCACAAGGAGGAATGCTCATGATCAGCGAGGCGATCGAGAAAGTCTTGAGTTTGGCCGCCGTGGAGGTGCAAGAGATTGGCGCGTTGCCTTATACCGCTCGGCCTGTCCATCTGGTCGTGCCACCGGATCTGGCGACGGTGGCCCTCTCCACGCTGACGGGATTGGTGGATTGGATCCAGGCCAGACCGGACAAGTTTGATCCTGAGCAGTGGGTGCTGCATGTGGTGTCCCATCAAGCGGTGGCGCTGATCCGTCGCCAGACCGATCCCTATGGTCGGCGCACGATGCTGGGCAAGGCCACGCTGGATGACGGTACGCCCTTTCCCTTTGGTCGGTTTCTCGATCGTGAGGAGTTCATCATTGGTCTGCAAACCCGGTTCGTCCCGACGCCGGATTTAGAGGAGGTGCTGAAATTGGCGAGTAGTCTCACGGCCTCAACGGTGATGGTGGCAGAAGATGATGGCGTGTCGCAGCGGACAACGGTCAAGCAAGGTGTGACGCTGAAAGAGACCGTGACGGTGAAAGGGCGGGTGCGGCTCGTACCATTTCGCACGTTCCAGGAGGTCGAGCAGCCCGCCTCGATGTTTGTTTGTCGGTTGCAATCCCGATACGGACAGGTGCCGAGTCTGGGCCTGTTCGAGGCGGATGGCGGCATCTGGAAGAGTGATGCGGTGCAGGCGATCAAGGTCTGGCTCGCCGCGAGCCAGCTGGGCCTGCCGATTTGTGCGTAATGCCGGAGTCACGAGTATGGAGCAGACTGCGCGCGTCGTGACGCATCGCTGTGCGATCGAGGAATGTCCGATCGAGATTCCATTCATGCAACTGATGTGTGCGGGGCATTGGCGGTTGGTTCCAAAACCGATCCAGCGCGATCTCTATACATTGGCCCGCAAACGGCGGGGGTCGCCGGCGCATCGGGAGACGATCCAGCGGGCGATCTCGGCGGCGCGGAAGACGCTCGATAGCTGGGCGCAGCACCGGGCAGAGGCTCAACAGGCGGATAGCCCGGGCTGGCTGCCCTATCGTGATGATTGAGCCGCGATGACAATGATAACAGGCGAGTTTGCCATCAAACGCAAAGATCTGTCGCTGATGCGGCAACCGACACAACTCCGGCGGTGCCTGAAGTGCGACTCGTGGATGCGCTCGACGGGGCCGGATCATCGGCTCTGCAATCCATGCAAGGGCACTCACCACGAGTGCGGGCGTGTCGGGTCACGGGTGAAGAGATGAGATGAGATTAGGAATCATCTGGTCTAGTGTTTAAATAATTTTTACACAACGGGCCGATCCTATTGTAGGCCCGCCCTGATGGGCCGGTCTGAACCAATGTGTTGGTATTGTTTTTTTGGCCTGGTATGAGAACTCGCAGGTGACTGATGCATGGATCAGGCGCGAGTCAATCCGGTCGCGGGAAGATGAGACGACCCTGTCATAACGCCCATTAGCTTCTCTGCAACGATCATGAATGACCCGAAGACGACGCGATGAAAAACAAACTGACCGACCTAAATAATCATCTGTTCGCGCAGCTCGAACGGTTAAGCGATGAAGACCTGAAGCCTGAACAAATTGCGCAAGAAATCATCAGAACCGACGCGATCGTGAAGGTCAGCGAGCAGATCATCAGCAACGCCAACATCGTCTTGCGCGGTGCAGAACTGGTCGAGGAATACGGTGGAAAAGGAGCCTTCGAGCACCTGCTGCCGATGCTGAGTAGCGATCCGAAAGTCATTGAGGGGCACAAGAAATGAGCGGAAAAGGACGTGCGATTGTCTACTCGGCCCACGAACTCGCCTGGATCAAGAAACATTGCGCCCTGCCGCGCCGTGACGCGCATGCCGTGTTCTGCCATCAATTCAGCCGCTCCGACATTACCCTGGACAATTTCAAGGCACTCTGCACGAGGAACGGCTGGACCACCGGCCGCACCGGCCGCTTTCCCAAGGGCCATACAACCTTCAATAAGGGCAAAACGATGCCCTTCAACGCCAACAGCGCCAGAACGCAATTTCACCCAGGGCAGTTGCCCCACAATACCAAGTGTCTCGGTCATGAACGGATCAGCGTCGACGGCTATGTGGAAATCAGCATCGCGGAAACCAACCCGCATACGGGCTTCTGGCGCCGCTACGTGCTGAAGCATAAATATCTGTGGGAGCGGCAGCATGGGCCTGTGCCCGCCGGTCACTTCCTGAAAAGCATCGATAGCAATCGCCTCAATACCGATCCGTCGAATTGGATCTTGCTCTCGCGCAGTCTGCAGCCCTTTCTCAATGGTCACCGTGGCCCGAACTACGACCAAGCCGCGCCGGAAGTCAAGCCCGCCATCCTCGCACTCGCGAAGCTGAAGTTTACTCGTTTTTCTAAAACCAAGGAACGGCTTTCAAGTGGGAATCCTTGACGCCCAACCATTACGGAGCGAAGTGAAGATCTCGGCATGAGCAGCAAGACAAAGATTCAATGGACGGACGTCAGTTGGAATCCAGTCAGGGGCTGCTCGCTGGTGTCCGCCGGCTGCCAGAACTGCTACGCCATGAAGACCGCGCACCGATTCAGCAAGCCCGGCATGGCCTATGAGGGATTGACGGAGTTCGGGCCGCAAGGGCCACGGTGGAACGGGAAAATCACGCTGGTCCAGAAGCTGCTTGATGCACCGTTGCATTGGAAGACTCCGCGCCGGGTGTTCGTGAACTCGATGAGTGATTTGTTTCACGAAGATGTGCCCTTTGATTTTATCGATAAAGTATTCGCCGTCATGCTGTGCAGTCCGCGTCATACATTTCAAATTCTCACGAAGCGACCAGCGCGAATGCTGGAATATATGAACTTTGATTCTGGCTTTGGTCGTACCGGGTACATCTGGGGCGCAGCGTATAAGGTGTCCGGCATCAAGGTTCCAAAAGGTAAGATGCCGCCACAGTTCCCATACCCTCATGTCTGGCTCGGGGTCTCGGTTGAAGATCAGGCGACGGCAGAGGCGCGGATTCCGCTGCTCTTGCAGACGCCCGCGGCAGTACACTGGATCAGTGCGGAGCCACTGTTGGAGCGGGTTAATCTCGATCGCTATTTGGGAGTGTACGAAGAGGATCTTGATGTGGGATTTGCCCGTGTGCATCGCGGCCTCGATTGGTGCGTGATCGGCGGGGAAAGCGGACCTGGTGCGCGACCCTGTGACCTGTCGTGGATTCGCTCGCTCAAGGATCAATGCCAGGAGGCAGGCGTGAAATGTTTTGTTAAGCAGCTCGGCTCGAAGTGGTACGACACGAGCGCACGATGTGGCATTAAGGGAAGCATCACGGTTGGGGTTGATGATGGACCATGGACCTGGGTGACGCAAGAAAATCGAAAAGGCGGCGACGTGGAGGACTCAGAATTTCCCGTCGATCTGCGCGTGCGGGACTGGCCACGATGAAAGAGACCGGCCTCCTGATGACGCCGGAGAACTATGGGAAGACGGAGCGTGGCGACAAAACACACACGCGGCGGATTGTACAGTGGTCGACATGGATAACCGAAGACGATAAATTGAAATTATCCCTTCAGCGACCCGTGACCGGGCTGGCCTGGTATGAGGTTGGTCAACCCATCAAATGTTTCTGTTGTCCATTCGGAATGATCGGCGACCGCGTCTATGTGAAGGAGGGACTGGAAAAAACGTCGACGGGGGACCTCATCCAATATCGGCGCGACAAAGTGCATCTACAGCCTCCGGTCATGGGCGGCGCGTATGGATGGCGATGGCGGCGCGACACTCTCTCCCCATTGCACATGCCGAAGTGGGCTGCGCGACTCTGGTTGGAAATCACTGAGGTGCGAGTGGAGCGGTTGCAGGAGATCAGCGAGTGGGACGCGTGCGCCGAAGGATGCGGAGATTACTCGATTACACCCACTGCCGCCAACCGGCGTTTCAGGGAACTATGGGAATCCATTCATGGACCTGGCTCCTGGGTGCTCAACCCGTGGGTCTGGGTGATTGGCTTTCGCAAATTGCGGTCATGACCCACGATCTACCGTATTCGGCCACGTTGTGAGGAATCGATGCCAAGAATTCGAACGATTAAACCAAATTTCTTCCGACATGAGGCCCTCCAGGACCTCGAACTCGCTCACCCCAAAAAATACACGATGATGGTCTTCGCTGCGTTATGGGGCCACTGCGACAAACTTGGGCGGTTTCGGTGGCAGCCTCGCACCCTCAAGTTGGATATTTTACCGTTTTTACCGTTCGATATGGGCATCACTCTGGAACTGTTAGCGACACACGGCTTCATTCGTCGCTATGAAGTTGAGGGTGTAAGCTACGGAGAGATCCCGTCGTTTCTCGTTCACCAGCGCATTACAGGTAAAGAGGCGGAAGAACAAGAGAAATTTCCGCCTCCTCCGAGAGAAACCATGCCGGAGAATATACGTGAAACAGTAGGGACACAACAGGGAAACATTAGGGAAACACCAGAGACGACAGGAAGAGGAAAGGAAGAGGAATGGAATAAGGAAGAGGAAGGGAAGGGAGCATGTCCCGGTGAAACAGTAGGGACACAACAGGGAAACATTAGGGAAACACCAGAGACGACAGG
>ERZ1292632.3258-Hain-H43-01um-R2-3258-length-12580-cov-18_pt1 | contig 12580 bp, 11 predicted proteins | sample MGYA00564407_ERZ1292632 | MGnify/ENA primary metagenome ERZ1292632 (study PRJEB36523, sample SAMEA6512637) | groundwater metagenome | collected 2019-01-08 | study: AquaDiva: Metagenomics assemblies of 32 groundwater samples
ATCTAAACGTCTCCATCGGCCGAAAGACGTTGTTGAAATTACCAAAAAAATAAGCATTGAAGAATGGCAGAGCATTTCCAATATCGGCCCGGAAGTCGCTAAAAGCATTTTTGAGTATTTTTGGAGAAAAGAAAACAGAGAATTTTTAGAAAAACTTGATAAAGCGGGAGTAAAAATAATTTCTCCGGAAATCACGAAAATTTCCCAAAAACTCCGCGGCCAAACTTTTGTGCTTACCGGCGGATTAGAAACCTTGACGCGGGAAGAAGCAAAAGACAAAATTAGAGCGTTGGGTGGCGACGTTTCTTCGTCGGTTGGCAAAGAGGTTGATTATGTGATTGCCGGCTCCGAACCCGGAGAAAAATACGATAAAGCCCAAAAACTCGGTGTTAAAATAATAGATGAAAAAGAGTTTTTGAATTTAGTTAAATAATCAATTGATAATAAAAATTCTTGACACGTAGCACTATTTATGCTATACTCTAGGCATAAGATTTAAGTTCTTTTAATTTGTATCTACTTGTTGCGATTGGTTACAGCTTTTAGCCAATTTTAATCTAAATAGGTTAAAAGCTGTAACCAACAACGGCAAGCCCGGGGGCTTCGCATGGTGCGAAGCCAGAGGTAGGCCAAAACCCGCCCAAAAGCGGAAAAGGAGGAACAACCATGGCCAATCATGGAACCGCCTCCCAAGTAACTGGGGGCTACGTCGAGTTTCAGGCAGCAGTTCTTCGGGCTCTGCCGCGCGATATCGATCCTGACATCGCGCTCGGCTGGGCGAAGAATGGCGAATCGCTTGCTCGCATCCTGCGAGAAGCGCTCACGCCGAACGGCAAGCCCGCCGGCAACACCTATCCCGTCACGGTGAACTACGGCCTTTCGGTCGAGGACGCCGTGAAGCTCGGTCGCTACGACTGGGTGAACAGCGACATCGCGAGCAAGGACTTCCCGACCGAGCGGAAGGGCGCGGACAAAGTCGCGGTGGAACTCATCCACTTCAACCACTACATCTCGACCAAGAACGCGCTCAATGAGCTCGACAAAATGGGCTACCGTCCCGCCGAGCTCCACGAGCTGCTCGCCTTCGGTGCGAAGCACCCCGACGTCCAGCGCGAGTTCCCGATTGCAGCGCTGGGTTCCGTCTGGCGGTTCCGGAGTGGCCGCCGCGGCGTTCCGTGTCTCGACGGGTACGGTTCGGAGCGCCTCCTGCACCTCCGCTGGCTCGGGGACGGCTGGTACGAGCTCTGCCGGTTCGCCGCAGTCCGCAAGTAGCTTCAAATCCTTGGAGCCTTGGTTCCTAAATCCTTTTGGAACCTTTGGTCCTTGGATCCGTCAGTCAGCCCTCGGTATGGAAACATACCGAGGGCTGCTTCATTTTCAAATCAGGATATATAATCAGAGAGGATAGTAGATGCGTATGTGTAAGGTTACGGCTTTACACCACTGAATTCCAGGATTTTAGAAATCAGAGTAAGAGCGGTTACGGCTTCTCTTAGCGCGTTTCTTTACATCTCTTAAAAAATGAAGCTACTTGGTGCAGAGTACTAAGGAATACAAAGATTCCGAATAAGATGCAACCCCGAGAGTATTCGAAGGGTGGTGGCACAGACGATATTTTGCATACTGGTTCCGTCTGGCAGAACCGGAATGGCAACCGCAACGTTCCGTACCTCAACAGGAACGGTTCGAAGCGCAACCTGAACCTCAACTGGATCGAGAACGACTGGAACGAGATCTACCGGTTCGCCGCAGTCCGAAACTCGCTTCGTTTTCCTTCGCCATTAGTTGGCGGAGTTTTCTTTTGTAAGTTGCCTTAACCAACCGCCAATCATTTTACCGATCTCGTTGAGTTTTTCCGATAAAAGAATAAACTTTTTATTATCAAGTACTTTTACTTCCCATGAGATTTGCAAGAAAAATTTTAGTAAATCAAGTTTCACGACGGCCTTCTGGAAACACCCATAAAATCAGAGACAAATTATTAAATATGTATTATAATAACTTTATATAAAATACTCTGAGAAAAAATAGAAAATTGTCATGTTAACAAAAAAAGAAGTTGAAAAAATTGCCGAGCTGGCCAGACTGGAATTGAGCGAAAAAGAAAAAGAAAAATTTGCCGAGGATTTATCTTCAGTTTTGGGTTATATTCAAAAATTATCGGAGGTTAATATTGAAAAAGTTGAGCCAATAACCGGCGGCACAAATTTAGAAAGCGTGATAAGAAAAGATGACGAAACCAAGTGCATCTCGGATTCTCCAATGCGGGAACAGATTTTAAGCGCTGCCCCGAATCGCGAAGACGATTATTTTAAAGTCCCGTCAATTTTAGAATGAATTTAAGTAAACTGACAATTAAAGAGGCCCATAAACTCTTGGAAAGAAAAGAGATGACTTCGGTTGAATTAGTTAAAGCGCATTTTAATGAAATAAAAAAAAGAGATAAAGATATTCACGCTTTTTTATCTTTAAATGAAGAAGAGGCACTAGAAGCGGCAAAAAAAGTTGATAAAAGAATTTCAAAAGGGGAGCCGGTTGAGATGCTGGCTGGCATTCCGGCGGCGATTAAAGATAATATTTTAATTAGGGGCAATAAAGTCACGGCGGCTTCAAAAATTCTGGAAAATTATATAGCGCCGTATGATGCGACGGTGATTAAAAAATTAAAGGAAGAAGAAGCGATATTTATTGGCAAAACAAATCTGGATGAGTTTGCTATGGGTTCTTCAACCGAAAATTCTGCTTTTGAGCCAACCAGAAATCCGGTTAATTTAGAAAGAGTGCCTGGCGGCTCTTCCGGCGGTTCGGTAGCGGCCGTTAAAGCCGGTTTTTCTGTTTATGCCTTGGGTTCGGATACCGGCGGCTCAATCCGTCAGCCGGCCGGTTTTTGCGGCGTGGTTGGTTTTAAGCCGACCTACGGCGCTGTTTCCCGCCACGGTTTGATAGCCATGGCTTCATCTCTGGATCAAATTGGGCCGATTGCCAGAAATGTTGATGACGCGGCTGCGGTTTTTGAAATAATCCGCGGAGTTGATGAGCTTGACTCCACCAGTGTTAATTTAGATTGGCAGGATTATTGGGATTCGCCCTTGGATATAGAAGAAATAAAAATTGGCGTGCCGCGGGAGTATTTTATTCATGGATTAAACCCCGAAATAGAAAAAAATATAAAATCTGTAATTTCTAAATTAGAAAAAGAAGGCGTAAAAATCGAAGAAATTTCTTTGCCTTACAGCGAGTGGGCTTTGGCAACTTATTATATTATTATGCCGGCTGAAGTTTCGGCTAATTTCGCGAGATTTGACGGCATAAAATACGGCTATTCAACAATGAATAAAGAAAAAAAGTTACAAAATTTATTTGATATTTATCTAAAGAGCAGGGGGGAAGGTTTTGGAGCTGAAGTGAGGCGAAGAATAATGCTGGGCACCTATATACTTTCGGCCGGCTACTACGATGCTTATTACAGTAGAGCTCAGAAAGTGAGGCGGTTAATTAAGCAGGACTTTGATCGTGCTTTTAAAGAAATTGACGCAATCATAACGCCGACATCGCCGACTACCGCCTTCAAATTCGGTGAAAAAACCCAAGATCCTTTGTCAATGTACTTAGCTGATATTTATACCGTTTCAGTCAACCTGGCCGGAGTTCCCGGCATTTCTATTCCCATAAAAGAAGTGGCTGATTTGTCGGTCGGGCTCCAATTGATTGGAAAAAATTTTGACGATGTGAAACTTCTTAAAATTGCCAAAATTGTCGAAACAATTAACGGATAATATGATTGACCAAATACTTAATTTAACAAGCAGTTTGCAATCCTATGTTATGGACATCAGTAATTCTGGGTGGATTTTCGGTATCAAATGGCTGGGTGGACTACTGACACTGATTTTTGGCGGCTTGGTCGTACTTTTGCTTTTTAAGATGCAATTAATTGACATGTGGTTGAAAGTGACCGGCAATTTTTTACTGACCACGGCTTTTCCGAAAAGACATTTGAATAAATCCTGGCAGAAAATTTTATTGCGCTTAAATAAAAATGATGAAGCTAATTTGCGGTTAGCTCTGATAGAAGCCGATAATCTTTTTGACGATTTATTAAAACAGATGCGGCTTCCCGGAGAATCAATGGCCGACCGGTTAAAATATATTGACTCTTCCCAGATTTCTAATATAGATGAAATTTGGCAGGCGCATAAATTAAGAAACATTATTGTCCATAATCCAGAATATCCCATTACCAGAAATGAGATTGAATTCGGCGTCAAGGCCTACGAAAAAGCCCTGAAGGAATTGGAGTTTATGGATTAAAACTTGAGAGCAGCGCGGATATTATTTTCTCTTGAAAAATTTTAGTAATTTATCAGAAAGTAAAACCCGCAAACCCAGTAATTCAAGGCCGATAAACAGTAACCACGAACCAGGCGTGAGGGGGGTGAGAAGAGCGGCAAGGCCAATAAGAATTAAAATAATGCCGATCGTTTTTTTGATTTTCGGCCTATCATGGATATATTCTTTAACGATTTTGAGTAAGTTCATAAACATTCAATAAAGCGGATTTTGCGCGGTGGAAGGGATTCGGACCCTCGATCTCCTCCGTGACAGGGAGGCGCTTTAAACCGGGCTAAGCTACCACCGCATGGTGCCGATGGCAGGAATTGAACCTGCGACCATTGCCTTATGAAAGCACCGCTCTACCACTGAGCTACATCGGCAAAAAATGTTGCGGGGGTTGGATTTGAACCAACGACCTCAAGGTTATGAGCCTTGCGAGCTACCAGACTGCTCTACCCCGCGTCTATATTGTACCAGCATTTGCCGAAAAATCAAACTTTGCCTTTATCTTAAAATTTTGATATAATTCTTGTATGTTTAAAGACGGCAGGCAGGCTCGTTTAATTGCCTTAATTTTCGCGAATGTCCTGGCTGGGGCTTCTTTTTTAAGCATCATTTTTTTTACCAACCCTAAAAGTGCCGGTCGGCTTGGCGTTGCTGTTTTGGGTGCCAGTTTTGCCATAGGCCTAATCTGTCTAATACTCTTCTTATGGCAGTTGATAATTTTGAGGAAAAAATAAATATTTTAGAAAAAGAGGCGAAAGAGGCGATAAATCAAACGCTTGATTTAGCGCCGCTTGAAAAGACAAGGATTAAATACTTGGGCCGCAAAGGCGAATTTAATAACCTCATTAAAGAACTTCCAAAGATGCCTGAGAAATCAAAAGCTCATATTGGCCACCGTCTTAATTCTGTAAGAAATGATTTAGAAACATTAATCGATGAAAAATTGCATCAGTTAAGAGACAAAATTATTGAAGAAAAACTTAGGAATGAGGGAGTTGATGTCTCTAGGCCCGGCCGAGGTCTTTCTTTGGGCCATCTTCATCCTTTGACGAAAGTGGAACGCCGGATTGAAGATATTTTTCAATCAATGGGGTTTTCAATTGTTTTTGGCCCGGAAATTGAAAGCGAATATTATAACTTTAATACTTTGAACATTCCGCCAGATCATCCGGCTCGGGACATGCAGGATACTTTTTGGCTAAAAGATTTTAGGAGCAAAAATCCGAAACAAAATCGGCTTTTACGCACTCATACCAGTCCAATGCAGGTCCGCTATATGGAAAAGAACAATCCACCGCTACGAATTATTGTCCCCGGCCGGGTTTACAGATATGAAGCCACCGATGCTTCCCATGAAATCCAATTTCATCAAATTGAAGGTTTGATGGTTAGTAAAAGCATTTCTTTAGCTAACTTAAAAGCGGTATTTGAAGAATTTTTAAAAAAATTTTTTTCCGCCAAAGGCGGAAAGATTGAAGTTAGATTCAGACCGGGATATTTTCCATTTGTTGAGCCCGGAATTGAGGTTGATATCAAACTGGGCTTCAGTCCTAAATGGCTGGAAGTGGCCGGAGCCGGCATGGTTCATCCTAAAGTTTTTGAAGCCGCCGGTTATATCCCCGGCGAGTGGCAGGGCTTTGCTTTCGGCCTGGGTTTAGAGCGCCTGACCATGCTTTGTTATGGCATAAACGATATCCGACTCTTTTATTCAAGCGATTTTAGATTCTTAAGGCAGTTTTAAAATGAAATTTTCATATAATTGGTTAAAAAAATATATTGACATTAAACTCTCGCCTGAAAAATTGGCAGAATTATTAACTTTATATTCTTTTGAAAGCGGTGTTTTTAAAAAAGCTGGCGGCGATGCAATTTTGGATGTTGATATTTTGCCTAATCGCGCTCATGACTCGCTGTCTCATTATGGTTTGGCAAAAGAGATTGCCTTATTAACAAAAAAATCTCTGAAAAAATTATCCGCCGAAGGCGGACTCGCCTCTGACGGGAAAAATTCAAAAATTAAATCAAGCAGTTTTATATCGGTTAATGTTGCCGATGAAACTTTATGCCTTCGCTATATGGCCAAAGTTTTGCTTGACATTAAATTGGGGCCTTCGCCAAGGTGGCTGCAAGATGAGCTCATAAAGTTTAATATAAAATCGCATAATAATATTGTTGATATTTTAAACTATATAATGCTCGAGACCGGCCAGCCGATGCATGCTTTTGATTATGACAAGTTAGAAGGCAAAAAAATTATTGTGAGAAAAGCCAAAAAGGGCGAAAAAATCAACACGCTTGATGGCGGCCGATACGATTTAAATGAAAATATTTTAGTGATTGCCGACGCTAAAAAGCCGGTGGCCATAGCCGGAATTAAGGGCGGCTTAGAGACCGGCGTTTCTGAAAAAACCAAGCGAATTATTATTGAATCGGCTAATTTTGAACCATCGGGCATAAGGCGAATCAGCCGGATTTTAGGACTCAATACCGATGCGGCCATTCGCTTTTCTTATGGTGTTGATCCGAATTTGGCCGAATTTGGGTTGAATCGAGCTAGCGCTTTAATCCAGGAAATTATTCATGGAGCTAAAATCGCCAGCGGCAATATTGATATTTATCCAAAGAAATTTCTGCCGAGAACGATTAAATTAAATTTAGAATATTTGAATAGCTTGATCGGCGAAAGTATCAAACCGGAATTTGTTAAAAAAACATTGGCATCATTGGGGGCCAAAGTTAAAGTGGCCGGCAAAAACTTATTTTTAGTCACTGTCCCGACAATCCGGCTTGATTTGGAATACCCAGAAGATTTAATTGAAGAGGTGGCCCGGCTTTATGGCTATGGGCATCTTAAAAGTAAAATGTCGATGGCGACCATAACCATTCCGGAAGAAAACGATTTTAAGTTTCTAATTGATAAAACAAGAAATATTTTAAGGGGTGTCGGTTTTAGTGAAGTTTATAATTATTCTTTTATTGGTAATAAGGATATAAATGAAGGCGACGAAAAAGAGCTCATAGAAATCCAAAATCCCATAAGCGAAGATTTTAAATATTTAAGGCCGGAATTGATTTTTAATCTTTTAAAAAACGTAAAAAGCAATTTTCGTTTTTTTGAAAGAGTGAAGTTTTTTGAGATAGGCAAAATCTTTAAGAAAGTTAAAGTCCCAAGTGAGAAACTTAATTTGGCAGGTATCTGGGCTGTCAAGGAAAGCAAAGAAACCCTGGCCGGCAGAAGATTTTTTGAAATGAAAGGCGACCTTGATGTTTTGTTTGAACATTTAGGAATTTCAGATTACTGGTATGATCCGGTAAGTTCCGGCAAATGGTGGCATCCCGGCCGCGTTGCTTATGTCAGGCATAATAAAGATTCCTTGGGCATCATTGGCGAAATTAATCCAGCCATGTTGGCGGTCTTGGATATCCCCAGCCGAGTGGTGATGTTTAATCTGAATTTTGAGAGGTTTATTGAAATCGCCGAAGAGGAAAGAGAGTTTTCTCCGATTTCTAAATACCCGGCGGTTGTTAGGGACATTGCCATTTTGGTTAGTAGAGAAACGCGAGTCAGTGAAGTTTTGAATGTAATTTATGGAGCGGGTGCCGATCTGGTTGAGGATGTGGATTTATTTGATTACTACGAAAGCGAAGAACTTCCCGAGGGCGAGAAAAATTTGGCTTTTCATATTGTTTATCAAACTGATCATACCTTAACGGATGAGGAAGTCCGCCGCGAGGAAGAAAAGATTAAAAACGCTTTGGTTAAAGAATTAGAGGCGGAAATTCGCTAGCCGCTGGCCGCTAGATTCTAAATATATGTCAAAGAAAAAAAATAAAATTAAAAGAGAAAAAACACCAAAAGAGTCGACGTATACTGCTAAGGATATTTATGTGTTAGAAGGCCTGGAACCCGTCAGAAAACGGCCGGGGATGTACATTGGTTCAACCGGCGTTGACGGCCTGCATCATTTAATTTGGGAAGTGGTTGACAATTCTATTGATGAAGCCATGGCCGGTTATGCCAAAAATATTGAAGTGACACTTCTTCCTGATAATAAAGTTAAAGTAATTGATGACGGCCGGGGCATTCCGGTTGAGATGCATAAACAGACAAAAAAATCGGCACTGGAAACGGTGATGACGACACTTCATGCCGGCGGCAAATTTGGCGGCGAATCGTATAAAGTTTCCGGCGGTTTGCATGGCGTCGGCGTTTCGGTAGTTAACGCCCTTTCGCGCTGGCTTAAAGCCGAGGTTTGTCGCGACAGTTATCTTTGGACGCAAGAATATGAAAGAGGTGTCGCTAAAACCAAAGTCAAAAAAATTGGCGCTTGCAAGAAAACCGGCACGACCATTACTTTTGATCCCGATCCTGAAGTCTTTAAAGAAATTAAATATGATAGCAAGAGAATTTTAGATCATTTACGGGAACAAACCTATTTAACCCGCGGCATAAAAATTATTTTCCGCGATGAAAGAGAAAAAATTTTTACTTCATATGCTTTTTATTTTGAAGGCGGTATCGTATCTTTTGTTAAATTTTTAGTGAACGACGAAAAACCGATTCACGACAATATTTTTTACGCTTCAAAAACCATTGACAATATTTTAGTTGAGGTCGCTTTTCAGTACACCGAGGATATCCAGTCGGAAGAATTAAGCTTTGCCAACAATATTCACACTGGCGAGGGCGGCATGCACCTTACCGGTTTTAGAGCAGCTTTAACCCGCACTTTAAACGATTATATTAGGAAAAACGGCTATCTTAAAGAATCGGAAGAAAACCTAACCGGTGATGATGTTAGGGAAGGTCTTTCTGTTGTTTTGAGTGTTAAGCTTAGTGAACCGCAGTTTGAAGGCCAGACTAAGGCCCGTTTGGGGAATCCTGAAGCTAGAACCGCCGTTGAAGCGGTTATTGGTGAAACTTTGTCTGAATGGCTTGAAAAAAACCCGGTCGATGCCAGGAAGATCTTAGGGAAGACAATCTTAGCATCAAAAGCCAGAAAAGCAGCTAAGGCGGCGAGGGAGACAGTTTTAAGAAAAGGTATTTTGGAAGGGTTGGCCTTGCCCGGAAAACTGGCCGATTGCTCAAGTAATGACCCGGCCGAATCAGAGATTTTTATTGTTGAGGGCGACTCAGCCGGCGGCTCGGCGAAGCAGGGCCGCGACCGAAAATTTCAGGCGATTCTGCCTTTGCGCGGTAAAATTTTGAATGTTGAAAAAGCCAGAATTGACAAAATTTTGGCGTTTAAAGAAATCAGGGCTTTGGTTATTGCGCTTGGCACGGCCATTGCCGAGGAGTTTGATATTTCCAAATTACGCTATCATCGGGTTATTATTATGACCGATGCCGATGTTGACGGTGCTCATATCAGGACACTGCTTTTGACTTTATTCTTCCGCTATTTTCCCGAATTAATCAATCAGGGTCACATTTACATTGCCCAGCCGCCGCTTTATAAAATTCAAGCCGCTAAAAGAACGGAGTATGCCTATGCTGAAGAAGACAAGGAGGAAATTTTAGGGGCATTTAAAAAAGACAAAATATTAAACCCTAATATTCAGCGCTATAAGGGTTTGGGCGAAATGAATCCGGAACAGTTGTGGGAAACCACTATGGACCCGGAAAACCGGTCAATGAAACAGATTACGGTTGAAGACGCCGAAAAGGCCGACGAGATTTTTGATATTTTGATGGGCGACGAAGTGGCGCCGCGCAAGAGATTTATCCAATTGCATGCCAAAACAGTCAAGAATCTTGACATTTAATTTATTGTTTAGTACTCTACTTAGCAGAGGCCTGCGGGCTTTTTAAAATTACCTAAATTTATGAGTTACTTGGAGCGGATAAAAAATTATTTTAAGGAGGTTAAAATTGAAATGAACAAGGTTAAGTGGCCGACAAAAAACCAGACCGTTAATTACACTCTGGTGGTTATTGGCGTGTCTGTTGTTGTGGCAGCATTTTTGGGCGCCCTTGATTATATTTTCAGTTTGGGGCTAAATTTTTTCTTATTTAGATAATATATGGCAAAACAGCAATCACAAGGAAGAAATTGGTATGTGCTTCATACTTATTCCGGTTATGAAGACGCGGTGGTGCGCAACCTGAAGCAGAGAATTGAGTCCTTGGATATCCAGGACAAGATTTTTAATGTTTTGGTGCCTAAAGAAAAGAAAATTAAAATTAAAAATGGCCAACGGCGAGTTATTGAAGAAAAAATTTATCCGGGTTATGTTTTGGTTGAAATGATCGTTACCGATGATTCCTGGTATGTAGTGCGAAATACTCCTCGGGTTACCGGCTTCATCGGTTCGGGCACAATACCGATTCCGGTGTCTAAAGAAGAGATGAAAGAACTGCAAAAACGGATGGGCGGCACCGAATCAAAATACAAAATTGAATTTTCGGTTGGCGATCCGGTAAAAATTATTGACGGTCCATTTAAGGATTTTGACGGCAAGGTTAGTGAAATTGATGAAGAGCGCGGTAAAGTTAAGATTTTAATTTCAATGTTCGGCCGGGAGACGGCAGTGGAGCTGGATTCGCTGCAGATAAAAAAGCTTTAATAATGTATGGCTTCCGCCTTCGCATAAAGCTTCGGCGGATGCTCATATTTTTAGCTAAAAATTTCATTTTTAGAAAAATATGGCAAAGAAAATAAAAACAATTGTAAAGATTCAGATTCCGGCTGGAGCGGCCACGGCCCAGCCCCCGGTGGGCACGGCTTTGGGTCCGCACGGTCTCAATATCGGCGAATTTATAAATAAGTTCAACGCGGCCACCAAAGATATGGCCGGCGATATTGTTCCGGTTGAGATTACGGTTTATGAGGACAGAACCTATGATTTGAAATTTAAAACTTCGCCGGCGGCCGCTTTGCTTAAAAAAGCCGCTGGCATTGAAAAAGGCAGTGGCAATCCAAAAAAACAGAAAGTGGGGAAGGTTACTATGGCCCAAATTCGCGAAATCGCCGAAAAAAAACTTGTTGATTTAAATGCTAATGATCTTGAAGCGGCCGAAAAAATCATTATGGGTACCGCTCGCTCAATGGGGATTGAGGTTGTAAAATAAACCGCAATTTGTATGAAGAATATTAAATACGAGCCGGTGATTGGCCTTGAAATTCACGCCGAGCTTAAAACCAAGAGCAAAATGTTTTGCGCCTGCAAAAATGATCCGGATGAACGCCATCCTAATGTTAATATTTGTCCGGTTTGCACCGGCCAGCCGGGAACGTTGCCCGTTATCAACAAGGAAGCGGTCAATAGCGTTATAAAAGTTGGTTTGGCTTTTAAAAGTAAAATTTCAGAAATAACCAAGTGGGACCGGAAAAATTATTTTTATCCCGACCTGCCAAAAGGATATCAAATTTCCCAGTACGACGAACCGATATGTCTCGGCGGAAAACTGAAAATTCCGGGTTTTGATAAAGAAATCAGGATAACGCGCATCCATCTTGAAGAAGACACCGGCCGACTGATGCATTTCGGCCATATCGGCCACTCTTTAGTTGACTTTAATCGAGCCGGCGTGCCTTTAATGGAGCTGGTAACCGAGCCGGATTTAAATTCCGGAGAAGAAGCCAGTGCCTTTGCGCAGGAGCTTCAGCTCATTTTAAGGTATTTAAGCGTTTCCGACGCGGATATGGAAAAAGGACAGCTTCGGGTTGAAGCCAATCTTTCTTTGAGACCCCTCGGTTCTAAAGAATTTGGCACTAAGGTTGAAATTAAAAATTTAAATTCTTTTAAAGCGGCGCGCAATGCCATTGATTATGAAATTAAGCGGCAAACAGAACTTCTTGAACAGGGCAAAAAAATTATTCAGGAAACACGCGGCTGGAATGAATTGAAGGGGGAAACAGTGTTGCAAAGAATTAAAGAGGAATCGCATGATTACCGTTATTTTCCGGAGCCGGATTTGCCGCCTTTAAAAATTGACTTTGAGATGGTTAAGGAATTTGAAGCGGGCCTGCCGGAATTGCCAAGCGATAAAAGAAAAAGATTTAAATCCCAATACGGTTTAGCCGATAACCAAATTAATATTTTGGTTAATAATAAAAAACTAGCTGGATTTTTTGAAAATGTTGTTAGCGAGCTTATGGACTTGGAGGATGCCACCCTTATAAATTTAGCAGCTAACTATCTTTTGAGCGATTTTTTAGGGTTTTTAAATGAAGCTTCGGTCGAAGTTGACGATATAAGAATTAGCGCTGAAGATTTTGCCGAATGGATTGGGTTA
>ERZ1292632.3259-Hain-H43-01um-R2-3259-length-12579-cov-25_pt1 | contig 12579 bp, 13 predicted proteins | sample MGYA00564407_ERZ1292632 | MGnify/ENA primary metagenome ERZ1292632 (study PRJEB36523, sample SAMEA6512637) | groundwater metagenome | collected 2019-01-08 | study: AquaDiva: Metagenomics assemblies of 32 groundwater samples
CCTTTGGTGTTCCCCACGATATCAACGGATTTCACCCCTACACCGTGAGTTCCATCTGCCTCTAACGCCCTCTAGTCTGGCAGTTTTCCCGGCAGCCTCAGGGTTGAGCCCTAAGATTTAACCAGAAACTTACCGAACCTCCTACGCGCCCTTTACGCCCAATAAATCCGGATAACGCTTGTAGCCTTCGTATTACCGCTGCTGCTGGCACGAAGTTTGCCGCTACTTATTCCCACGGTACTGTCAATCCAACCGCGAACGGCTGGACTTCCTCCCATAGAAAAGCAGTTTACACTCCGAAAAGCTTCATCCTGCACGCGGCGTCGCTCGATCAGGCTTTCGCCCATTGTCGAATATTCTCGACTGCTGCCACCCGTAGGTGTAGGAGCCGTGTCTCAGTCTCCTCGTTGGGGGACTGCCTCTCAGCACCCCTACCCGTCATAGCCTTGGTGAGCTCTTACCTCGCCAACTAGCTGATAGGACCTAGGCCGCTCTCGAAGCGTCTTGCGACTTTACCCTTTCGGGACTATCGGGAATTAGCGAATCTTTCGACTCGTTATGCCCGTCTTCAAGGTACGTACCAAGGTATTACTAACTCGTTCGCCACTAATTTACTCTTGATGTAATCGCAAATAAATCCGTTCGACTTGCATGCCTTATCCACGCCGCCAGCGTTCATCCTGGACCAGGATCAAATCCTCTAAAATATAAATGTGTGTAAGAAAAAGTAGATTCCCGCCGAACTTATGTCAGCAGAAATCCACTTCACTTGTTGCACCTTTATAGCCGATCTTTGGGACAACTAAAGAAAATTTGAATGTATTTATTGTTTGTTTACTTTTTTTATTTACTCGCTAAATTGTCAATGTTCTGTCGGTTACGGAAAAGCCAGAGTTTTAACTGGCAGGGTTCATTATAGGGAGAGCTACCGGCTTGTCAATACTACCAAAAGTCTTATGTTCTAATACCCGACTAATGACTTTAATATACTCACTCCGCCGGAAATCCAAGAATCTGTAGCCGTTGAACTTCCGTACCCGACCGGGAAAAATTCCGCGTTCGCGGTGTACATTTTCTTCTCCAGATTCTTCCAAATTTTCCACTCAAATATTTCGCCTTTCGAAAATCCGTCCTTTGCCGGTGTATTCAGATCGTCGCCCCAAACAAACAACGAGTCCGGTTCCCCTTTCCACATCAAAAATCCCGCAATTTTCAATTCACTCCCCGACTGATAAAACGCACCAAGATAATCACCGTACTCAAGTGGTTTCCCGTTTACGGAAAGTTTGGTTGACGTAGCGACATAGATCCGATGCCGGACGCTTGTTCCAAAAGTTTTCCAGCCCAACGGCGCATTTAGAACAGAAGGAATTTTGAGTTTTCCCGTGGGAAGGGTTGAGGTAGTTTTTTCGATATTTTTGGGAAGTGATGTCGTAGAAATGGTTGAGGTGGAAACGGAACTTTTTTTATTTTCGCTCACGATGCGCATGTTAAAATCTCTCTGCGGATTTTCCATGATGAAATTCGTGTCCGTTTTTTTCGCAAGAAGAAAAAAGGCGACCGCAAAAACCGCGATCAAAATTCCGATTCCTATAAAAAGCTTTTTATTTTTATTGTTACTTTGTTCCATATAGAACTACATTGTACCCGAATTTCCTGAATAAAAAAGAGTGATCGTGCATTTGCATTTTATAAGTAACCCGCTACAATAAACCCTGTTTCTATGAAGCAGAACATCCATCCACAATACTATCCAAACGCGAAAGCAACCTGCGCCTGCGGGGCTAAATTTGAAGTGGGCTCAACAAAACAAGAGATTAGGGTTGAGGTCTGCTCGCACTGCCACCCCTTCTACACCGGAAAGGCGCAGCTTTTGGACGTTGCCGGCCGCGTGGAGCGTTTTAAGGCGCGCCGCGTGAAAGCCGATGCCGCCCCGAAAAAAACCGCAAAGACGGGGAAAACGGGAAGCAACAAGAAATAAAATTTTATGGAACTTGCTGTAAAAAATCGAACGGAGCTCGGGAAAAAAACCAACGCGTTGCGCGCGAAGGGGCTGATTCCCGCAGAATTGTACGGGAAGGGAGTTCAGAATATACATCTCTCCGTCGCGGAAAAAGATTTCAGAAAAATCCACCGCGCGGGCGCGGAACATGGCGTCATCACAATTGTGACCGAAGACGGCAAAAAACACTCGGCACTCATTGCATCCATCGCACACGACGGGCTTTCTCAAAAAGTTCTTTCGATCGATTTCCACCAAGTTCGTATGGATCAAAAAATCCGCACGCGCATTCCGATTGAATTCACCGGCGAATCACCGGTCGTTAAACTCGGCCATGTGATCGTAAAAGTGATGAACGACATCGAAATCGAAGCGCTCCCCGCACATATCCCGACGCATCTTGAAGTAGACATCACGGCATTAGATGCGGTGGGCTCTACCATTCATGTAAAAGACCTTAAAGTGCCGAGCGATGTAAAAATAATCGTATCTCCGGAAAGCGTTATTGTAACGGTAAATGAGAAGAGGAAGGAAGAGGTGGTTGCGCCCCCACCCGTAGCTCTGACAGACGCAGCGACTCCTGCAGAAGGTGCGGCTCCCGCAATAGAAACCCCCAGTACCTAACGACCGGGGGATTTCTTTAATTAACTAAATACCGCAAAAACCGTTATACTTATAGGAGCGTATGCAAAGACGCATTTTTGGAATCACAATCGCGATCATTTTCGCGTTCGGATCCATCCCAACCCCCTTCTACGCGGGGCTTTTTGCGTATGCACAAAGTACCACACCGAGTACGGGCTCAAACACAACTTCTTCTATAAGCCAAGCGCCGGAGATCGCCACAAACGACAAAGAACAGCGCCGCACCGAACTGGAGCAACAACTGGCGGATCTTGAGCGACAGATCAATGAAAGCCAAGACGCGATCGACCAGTACAAAAAAAGGGGAAAAACGCTGTCCGGCGAGATCGGAACCTTGAATACGAAGATCAGTAAACTAAGCCTCCAGATCAAAGCGGTAAATCTTTCGCTCGGAAAATTAAACCAAGAAATTACCGAAACACAGCGCGGTATCAATCAGACCGAAAACCGTATCGACCGGCATAAAGAAGTAATCTCCTCTGCACTCCAGACACTCTATGAAGCGGACTCACAAAGTCTGGCAGAAGTGCTTCTTTCCCACGCGACGCTTTCGGATTTTTTCGGCAATTTAACGAATGTGGCGCTGGTGCAAAATAACCTCCGCGTCGCGCTCATCGAGATAGGAAAGCTACGACAGGATCTGGTAGAGAAAAAGGATCAGTACAATGCACAAAAGGAAGACGCGGAAAATTTGCGTGCTATTCAGTTATCTCAGAAAAAAACTGTGGAGAGTACCCAAAAAGAAAAATCTACTTTGCTAAAAGTCACCAAAGGGAAGGAATCGGAGTACCAGAAAATTCTAATCAAAACGAAGGAAACCGCGGCGCAAATCCGTAACCAGATCTTCGAACTTCTGGGAGGTGGAGAACTGACATTTGCGAAAGCGTACGATTACGCCCAGCTTGCGGAGCGCGCTACGGGCGTTCGTTCCGCTTTCATTCTTGCTATTCTCCATCGCGAATCGCTGCTCGGCAAAAACACCGGCCGATGCAATTACAAAAAAGCGATGAACCCCCGAGACATCCCTACGTTCCTTGCGCTCCTCAAAAGACTCAATATCGATCCGGATTCCACGGTTGCGATGGTGTCCTGCCCAAATAGCGATGGGCGTTATGGCGGCGCAATGGGTCCGGCACAGTTTATTCCTTCCACTTGGAAAATGTTTGAAAACGATATCGCGCGCGTGAGCGGCAATAATCCCCCGAGTCCTTGGAGTAACGCGGACGCTTTTGTGGCGACGGGACTCTACCTTGCCCGTTCCGGCGCGAACGCGAAAACTACCGCTAGCGAAAAGAAGGCGGCCGCGACCTATTACTGCGGCTCCAATTGGCAGCGCTATTCCTGTTCGTATTACGCAAGTAAAGTGATGGAAACAGCCGCGCAGTATCAGGACAATATTGATATTTTGGAAGGGAGAGGGGCATAGAGGTTTTTGTTGCTACTGCTATTCTCTATCAGGCAAATTATCTTTCGGAAACAGCGTGCGTGCGCTCCTGCGGCGCCCGCCGCTTCTCTCTCGGCTTGCCAGTCCGAATAAATTCGGACACCTAGCTTGCGAGCCTCCGAGATGTTCCTTAAGACAACTTGCCTTCTATCAAAGTTTCGATGCTCTCGACTAAGAATGGGTGCGTGGTAAGAGTTTTTGTGATATTTGAGCAAATATTTCTTTGAACTTGGTTAATAAATCGTGTGTTAATTTTTATCAGTAGTTAGAAAAATGTCGTTGTTTGAATCCCAAGTCCGCTTGGCGGATGAGGTTGAGTTCGATATTTTTCGTTAAAACGGATGATAAAAATTATTCCGATTTATTCCAAGCGAGAAGGCATTGGCGAGAGTATCACAAAAACTAATACAAATTATTCTGGTGATTCGAATCAGCTCGGGAAGCAAACTCTTATTTCTGCTCTTGAAACGCTTCCGCGATTTTTTCAAACCCGCCATCCAAAATCTTTTCTATATTGCTCCACTTCTTCTTAATGCGGTGGTCGGTGATTCTGTCTTCTGGGAAATTATACGTGCGGATTTTCTCTGATCGGTCACCGGAGCCGATCTGATCGCGGCGGATTTGATCTACCGACCCTACCGCTTGCTCATGCTGAATTTTAAATAATTTTGCCCGCAGAACTTCCATCGCTTTATCGCGATTTGCGTGCTGGGACCGTTCTTCACGGCATGAAACCACAATCCCGGTGGGTTTGTGAGTAATCCGCACCGCCGTTTCCACTTTGTTCACGTTCTGCCCGCCCGGACCGCCGGCGCGCGAAAACGTGATCTCTAAATCGCCATCTTTAAGATTGACTTCTTTCGCTTCGACAACCGGGAGCACCGCAACCGACGCCGTTGAGGTGTGCACTCTCCCCTGCCGTTCGGTTTCCGGAACCCGTTGTACGCGATGCACGCCGGACTCTTGTTTCAAAATGTCATAAACGCCCGCGCCATCAATTTCAGCCACAAAGGTTTTGTAGCCCCTTGTGCCGCTTACGCTGGTATCGAGCGTCGCAAACTTCCAATTCCGTTTGGCGGCATATCGCTGATACATGTGTGCCAAGTCACCCGCAAAAAGCGACGCTTCATCCCCACCTACGCCTGCCCGAATTTCAATAATGATTTTACTGATCGCTTTTGCATCCATAAAGACTATTGAATCAGAGAAACTAACTTTCTGCAATATTTCCGCAATTTCTATAATTTCTATGGCAAGACAAGCGATTCATCTTAACATACGTTAAGATAGTATTTTTATCGCTCTTTCTACCGGACAGCTTTTGGTCTGTTTCTTATTCATGGTTTTATCCCACTTGCGTTTTTTTGGATATTCGGTAAACTAAAAACCATTATGCGCGCATGCGATCGGTGCGGAAAATCTCATATGATGGGCGGGACTCGGAAACTCCTGCGCGGACACTATAACCCAACGGCCTACACCAAAAAGCGGGCAAATTTACAGTGGGCGCGCGATCCCGTAACGGGGAAGCGGATGCGGGTCTGCACTAAGTGCCAAAAAACAATGGTGAAGACAAAACGGGCGAGGCCGGCAAAGAAAATGCCCGCCGTAGCAAAAATAGAAACAAAATAAGACCAGTAATCGGGCTGTAGTATACCGGTAGTACGCATGCATGGGGTGCATGTAGACCGGGTTCGATTCCCGGCAGCCCGACCAATCAGAAATCTTTGAACAGAAGTCAGAGCAGAAAGTGGTAACTATGGGTGCACTTAGATTCATCTATAAAAACCTCGATCGGTTTAAAACAAGATTTTTTCTTGTTTTTCTTGTTGGAATTCTTGATGGCTTGGCCACATTTTTTGTTCCCGTAGTGCTTGCTGAATTCACCAAAAGCTTTTTTACTCTCAATGATTTCCAAAATCTTATCCGTTTAGTTATTATCTTTTACCTAGTCTCGCTATTTCTTCAATGGGTCATTAGGAAATGGGGTGAAGCTCTTGGTCCGCAATTTGGAAATTATATACGGTTAAAATATTTTAGGGCATTAGAAAGGCTCGCAGTAAAAGATTTGATGAATCATCATTCGGGTTATGTTCTTTCGCTCATAAACAAAGTTTCTGATGGTTTAGCGCCCCTACTATTTGATATTTTTTGGACTTTTGCCAGAAGTATTTCAAACATGACCCTATTTTTTTACTTTATAAGCAAAGAGTCGGTCTCCATCGCCATACTAAACTTGATTGTTTTGGTCATTTTTATAACCATCAGCACGGCCCTCTCGAGAAAAATGGTGCCCATCGCGAATGAGCTGAACAAAAAAAGAGCTTCGCTTTTGGAATCGTATACGGACTTTATGTCCAATATTCTTACCGTAAAAAAGCTAAGCATTCATTCTTTCGTGGAAAATAAACTCTCCCTTAAAACTAATGAAAATTATGATCAGGTACAAAAACTCCAAAACTTTCATGCGAATAGATGGTTTTTCTTACATACGTTGTTCAGTCTCGCTTTCTTGTCTACCATCGGATATTTACTCTTCCAAGTTTCTCAAGGTGCCATCTCAGCTTCGGTGCTAATTCTTTTTATTGCCGCCTATACCATAGTAAGAAACAACGTTGAGCGTCTATCAGAAAACTTCAAATCGTTGATGGAAATGAAAGCATACATTAATAGTTTGGATAAAATTATTTCTCCGGGTGAATTAGTAAACGATGAAAACGAGGTTCAGAAATGGGAGGAAATGAGATTTCATAAAGTATTTTTCCAATATCCTGAAACTGAAAAGAAAATCAGCATTCCTGATTTTATTATCAAAAGCGGAGAAAAAATTTGTGTCCTTGGAAAATCAGGAGAGGGCAAAACAACATTTTTGAACTTATTTACCAATTTTCTGAAACCAGACAAAGGAGAGCGGCTCGTTGACAACCGGCCGTACGAGAAAACGAATGGAAAATTTTTCCAAAATCACATGACCATGATCTCCCAAGAGACAGAGCTTTTTAATATCTCCTTGAGAGAAAATATTACTCTCGGTCAAAAAATCGAAGAAAAAACAATCCTGGACGCTTTTGATAAACTAGATCTTCTGACTTGGGTACAAAACTTGAAGGACGGACTGGAAACCATCGTTGGTGAGAAAGGGATGAAACTTTCTGCAGGACAAAAACAGAGAGTCAACCTGATCAGGGGTGTTTTACTGAATCGAGAAATAGTTCTACTAGACGAGCCCACTTCCCATTTGGATTCTGCAACCGAGGAAAAAGTCATCAATTTTTTGACCGATTATCTTTCGGGAAAAACAGCTATTATTGTTTCTCATCGTGAGGCATTGAGAGAAATTTGCGATAGGTGCTATATCATCAAGGATCATTCTTTAACTGAAGTTTCCTAACGGTGGGTTAATTTCACTGGCATAAAATTCGGATACGGCAACTCAAAATAAAAAACGCCGAGATTATTTCTCGGCGTTGCTGTTTTTCCCATCTCCGTTTTTCTTTTTGTAATACACAATCCCACCCACTACGGCTGCCGCAAGAAGCGCCAGTCCACCATATTTCAGGGTTTTTGAGATTTTGCTGGATTGCTCGGGCAATGTATGAGCCGTAGTTTCTGTCTCAAGTTTTTTTGCTAATCGCAGGGCCGCCGCATTGTCCTCCGGTGTCCATCCACATAATCTCTCGAATTTTTGAACGTTTTCCTTGAATCCGTCTCCTGTAAGCATCGCGATACACAATATCGGATTGCAACGGCGCGCAACCTTCAAAAACATTAGCCACTCTCGGCAAATTTTCTTTTCCTCTTCAGTCAGCATGCTATTTACCTTTTTTCTTTATAAAAAGAACTCCCACGATTATACCACGGAAGCGCCTGTTAATCCACTAAGTATTTTTCCGCTAAAGACCACTTCCCGATTCTTCCTTTCGCGGGACAATCTAATTTTGCCGTCGCGCCCACGGGAATCGTAAGCGACGGAACATCATGCCCAAAATCCGCGCCGTATAAGATGGGGAAGTTATATCCCTCCGTAGCTCTCAAAACTACCTCTTCGATCGTCGGCGGTTTTTCGATGTTCGCGAGCTTTTCCGCATCATCTTCAATAGAATGCAAATTGGTAATCTTGCCTACCACCATGCCTTCGATTTTTTTGAAAACCTTCCCCAAACGCAACCTCCACAAATAGTTGTCCAAACCCTCGATGGTTTCCCCCACTTCCTCCCAAAAGAGAATCTTTCCGTCCCATTTTGGTTCGTACGGTGTTCCCATAAGAGAAAGGAGAACATTTAAATTCCCGCCAATCAGCGTTCCTTCCGCGTGCCCCGGACGAAGCGTCTTCCACTCCGTAAAACTAGGGAAGGCCCCTGTCTCGCCCTTCATGAGAATCTTTTTAAAATTATTAAGCGTGAATTTTCCTCCTTTGGTATTCGGGTTGATATTCAAGCCCTCTTCTACCGTCGGGCCATGAAACGTCACGAGATCTGATTTTTCACTCATAGCGGTAAGAAGCGAAGTGATATCCGAGAACCCAACAAAAATTTTCGGATTCTTTTTGATAAGATCCCAATCAATGTCGGAAAGAAGTTGAATGGCCGCATATCCACCCCCCGTACAAAAGATCGCTTTTACTTCGTCATCTAAAAACATAGAGTGGAGATCCTTCAAGCGATCCTCCCGCGTTCCGGCCTGATAGTTGGCATGCACCTCAAGTGCCCGAGGTGCCAAGCGGGGTTTAAGACCAAAACTTTCGAGCAACTTTAACCCACGCGAAAGATCCTGTCGTGAATAGACAGGCAGAGAGGGCGAAATCACTCCTACCACATCACCGGATTTTAATCGCGCGGGCTTCACCATAGCACCTTATTCTTAGCGGGCGGGGGTCGATAAGTCAAACTTGACCAAAATGGCATTAGATTGTGCGTGCTTAAAAACAAAATCGCCTATTTAAAACCGTAGGCGACGTAGAAATGCGAATCCCGCCTTTTAGATGATTCCCGGCTGGATAGTAAGTGGGTTTCCGCAATTCGCTCCTTATGAAGATTTTGGAATAAAGTCCTCAATCAAATCGAATTATTTGGGAATCCCATTTCAAAATTATTTTGATCCGGAATCACAAGGCAGGATTCACTTACTAGTATACTCCTTCCACATTCCGAAAACAGCGGTACAAGTGGATAACAACGCGCCGAGAAGTAATTGACAAAAAACCAAGTTGGATTAAGAATACTTACAGTTCATTTTAACCTCTAACCAAAGGAGAGAAGATGGGAAAAGACAACGTTCCGAGACCGTCAAAGATCGTCCGGTTCCGCAAAGAGGATTTTAACCCGATCGTTTTCGGAGAAAAAATCGTTGCTATTTTTTGTGATAACAAAGACAAGAAATATGAGATTTTCGATGGGGAAACATTTTTAGGAGATTTCGGAGATGGCGCGTATATCCTCCTCAAATCCGTCGGGTCCAATACACGTTATGAATTCCATTACATAAGCGATATAACCGCGATGGAAGCGGGATTCGCCAATCAAAAAGACGTGTTCAAAAATTTTACCAAAAACGACAAGAGCTGGAAAGATACGGATATGGCCGTCATTATCCGTTTCGAAATGATTGGGCAGCCAGATGGAACTCCTGTGTATTTCCAACGAGAGTGACAAAACAAACCCCCGCTGAATAGCGGGGGGTTTAAATTTATTACTCCAAAATTCCGTCTAAATTCACATCGTAGAGGATTTCTTCGTTGATCAGGCGATAATGAACCAACTCGTTGTTGTTAAACCAAATAGGTATCTCCCGCTCCGCTTCCGCCGGAGTATCCGAACAATGAATAAGATTTCTGACACAACGCTCGTCGGAACCCGAAAGAGCGTAGGAATCGATGGTGAGATCCCCGCGAATGGTTCCCACATCCGAGGTTAGGGGTTCCGTACCTCCAACAATTTTTTTCACAATCCCAACAGCCCGATTCCCCTGGAGCACCGCCGCAAGTACCGGTCCTGCGGTCATAAAGTCTACGTTCCCATTCAGAATATCTTTCCCGTACTTAACTTCCGATTTTTCAATTGGTTGTCCGTTCGCTTGTTTTTCTTTTACCGTTCGCTCCCCTACTTTTTTAAACCACGCTTCATCTTTATTGTAATGGGTTAAACACTGCTCGGCAGTGGAAACTAGAAACTTAAATCCTATAAATTTAAGCCCTGTTCGTTCCAGACGATGAATAATTTCACCAATCAATGCCCGCTGCACTCCGTCCGGTTTGATGATGACCAATGTTCGTTCTTTTTTTGAATGATTATCTTTTATCATATTTTTTTATATCCATTCCGAGTTCTTTGAGTTGTGCCTTGGAGACTTCCGCGGGGGCATCCATCATTAAATCACGTCCGTCCCCTGTTTTCGGAAATGCAATCACCTCCCGAATATTGGGTTCATCTTCTAAAACCATCATGAGCCGGTCCAGCCCCCACGCGATTCCGCCGTGTGGCGGAGCGCCATATGAAAGAGCTTCCATCATATGCCCAAAGTTTTCACGGATTTTTTCTTTCAAGAAACCCATAACTCCAAAGACGGCTTCTAACGCATCGGGCTTGTGGTTGCGGATACTCCCGCCACCGATCTCCCATCCGTTCAACACCACGTCATACTGGCTGGTTAGAATTTCCCCAACTTTTTCTTTCTTTAAAAGCGACTCCATATATTCCGGCTTCGGCGCGGAAAATGGGTTATGGGTGAATGTCCATCCACCCTCGGTGGATTTCTCGAAAAACGGAAAATCTACCACCCAGCAAAACGCCAATATATCGGGATTATTCTTATCTTTTCTTAAATCTGGTCGGTCCGTTCCATATTTTTTCATCGCCTCCTTGTGCGTTACCCGCGGGAATGGAACTTCCTGAATTTTCTTTCCCGGATATAGCTTTTTCACGATCTCGATCAAAAGGCGCTCATTCAGTTCCATCACGTCCTCGCGTTCCACAAAACTCATCTCTAAATCCAGTTGTGTAAATTCGGGCTGGCGATCGCCGCGTGTATCTTCATCCCTAAAACAACGCGCAATCTGAAAATATCGTTCAAGCCCCGCGACCATCAATAACTGCTTGTACTGTTGGGGCGACTGCGGAAGCGCGTAAAATTTCCCCGGATGGAGCCGCGCCGGGACCAGATAGTCGCGCGCACCTTCGGGTGTGGATTTCGTTAAAATCGAGGTCTCTATTTCCACAAAATCTTGTTTTTTCAAAAACTCGCGGATCAACCCGAATACATTCGCCCGCATGCGCAGATTTTTCTGCATCCGAGCCCGGCGCAGATCCACATAGCGGTACTTCATGCGTACTTCTTCCGAGATTTCTTTTCCGTCGCCCGCGACATCTATGGGGAGCGTTTTGGCCTCCGACAATATTTCTACCACTGTCACTAAAATTTCATAGACGCCGTTTGCAAGCTTTGGATTTTCCATTCCGGCAGGGCGCTTTTGAACGGCTCCTTTCAGGGTTATCACCCACTCGGGCCGCAGTGTATCCGCTGTTTTGTGGAGCTCCTGATCTTTGGGTGTTACAACCGCCTGCGCGATACCCGACCGGTCGCGGAGATCCAGAAAAATCAGTTTTCCGTGGTCGCGGCGAACATCCACCCAGCCCTTGAGTTCAATTTCTTTGCCTTCATGCGCCCCGATATCTTTTGCAAGCGTCCGCATAGATAACCCGATTGTACCATGCCTTTTGCGATTTTTACAAAACAAAAACCGCGGAAGAAAAACGAGTACTTTTAAAAATGGCTACGTGCTCATCTCTGAAGCCTTCCACTTTTTAGCTACGTCTCCTAATTCATCAAGTAGCTTGGACTTTCCTTCGCGGTATGCGGGATAATTGTCCGGAAACTTTTTATATAATTTCTCTTTTAGATCAGAGTATCGCTTGCGCCATTCGGAGTGAGATCTAAGAAAATCTCTTTGATCTAGAAATTCGGATATTTTATAACTGGCTCTTTCACAAACATGAATATTCTCCACTTTTTGCCCATCAGGCCCTACTTTATAAAAAAGTGATGAATTCGGTGCAATATAGTTTTCATCATATTCGTAGCCAAGCTTTGCCATTTCTCTTTTTATATCGGTAAAGCTCTCCATCTTTTCAACCATTACCAATACATCAATGAGTGGCTTCGCCTTCATGCCCAAAATCGAGGTGCTCCCAACGTGTTCTATGACAAGCGCTTTATCTTGAAAAATCCGTTTTAGATTTTCTTTAATCTTTTTAAATTTAAGAATCCACTCAGAATTATATGATTCTATCGAATAGGGTCTTTTTTGATTTTTGTCTAAGCTCACATACTTAGTATACAAAATCTAGACGATTCTAGTTTCGTAATTTTATTAGTGCGCAGGGGAGGATTCGAATGTTTTTAGACTAATCATATCAGGATTGTGCCACTCTGGACTATTGTTTTAGGCACGGACATTTGGCACCCTTCACTCAGAACATCCTCGGAGAAATTG
>ERZ1292632.3260-Hain-H43-01um-R2-3260-length-12564-cov-6_pt1 | contig 12564 bp, 20 predicted proteins | sample MGYA00564407_ERZ1292632 | MGnify/ENA primary metagenome ERZ1292632 (study PRJEB36523, sample SAMEA6512637) | groundwater metagenome | collected 2019-01-08 | study: AquaDiva: Metagenomics assemblies of 32 groundwater samples
ACAACATTCATGCACAAACTATATCACAAATTGTTATTGAGCAACAGGTCTATTAGAATACTCGGAGTATTCCCCGGCGGAATGCAAACCGACATCTATAAAGAAAAATATCCCGATGACATCAAAGATTATATGGAAGTTGAAACGGTTGTTGAAAAAGTAATGGCTAACTTAAAATTAGAAAATCCTGAAATTGATTTTGTAATTAAACGACCAAGTAAGTAGTTGAACATATGAGCAAATTTGATTTAATTAAAAAAGAAATTGAAAGTATTTTACCAAAGTCGCCTTTGGATTTTGAACTAACCCATGCCAAGCTTGTATTAAAATGGGTATGCAAATTGAAACCCGAAGCAGACGAGGCGTTAAAAATTGCTGCCCTGTCGCATGATATTGATAGGGCGATGACTGGAATCACCGAGAAAGATTTGAAAGACTTTTCTCATATTAATGAATTCAAAAAAGAACACTCGATAAGATCTGCTAAATTTATTTGTGATATTTTGATAAAGTATGAATATTCGCCAGAGGTTATTGGAAAAGTTAAACATCTGGTAGAAAATCATGAGTTTGGTGGCGATACAGAAACGAACATCTTAACGGACGCTGATAGCCTAGCTTATTTTGATTACAACATCCCATCTTATCTTAAAAGAAATGGTAAAGAGAGGGCAAAAGAAAAAATTAAATTTATGTATAGCCGTCTTTCTGAAAAAGCAAAAAGTTTAGTTAAAGAGATTAAATATACAGACAAAGAAATATCAGATTTAGTAAGTGCAGTAATTAAAAGTATCTAAGAAAAGAATTTGCCGCCAAAGAAAAACTTGAAATCGTCCAATCCGAAAGGGTCGCTTCTGCGGGCGGGCGGAAGGGGGGTTTGGGGGGAATTCCGCCCGCCCTACAAATTTTGGGCGAAATCTGTTCGAATTTTTTCGAACGCACACCGCCTTGCTTCGCCAAAGCGAAGCGACGGCGAGATAAATCCGCTCTTCTGTGATAAAATGTCAAATATATGAAAAATAATAATGAAGTTATGGTTGGTGGGGCAGTAGTTTTTAAAGAAGGAAAAGCCAAAAAACTATTTTTGCTTTCTCAAAACAACGAAGGAAATTGGGAAATCTTAAAAACCACAGTCAGAAGAGGTGAATCTTCTGTAAGGTCAGTAATTAGATACACATCAGAACAGGGAAATATGAGTACTAGAGTTTTGGATGAAATCGGTCGTGCAAATGGAACGGCAACAGTAAATTCAAGGGCAATTACTCAGAAATTTATTTACTATTTAACGTATTTTAAGGCTGGAGCTGAAGTTATGGGGCTTGGGGAAGTGGCTTGGTTTGATAAAGAGCAAGCACTAAAAAAGCTATTTCTTAAAAGAGAAAAAGATATATTAAAAACTGCAACCTCAATGATTAAAGAGTGGGAAAAAACTCACAAGAAAAAAAACAAACAATAGGACTATAATCATGAGTGATCAATCAGCTCAACTTATAAAAACCCACGAAAGATTAGAACCTCACGAAAGTGATTACAAGGCTAGAGAAGCTGCAGCTGCACGCTTGTGGGCGATTGGTGACTAGGAAAATATTGATGTAGCAGAGAGCATTTGGAAGGAGTTAAAAACACCAGCAACCACAATTCAATCATTAAAGGATTTAATGATTCGATTGAATAATCAATGATACAATTCCTATAGATTCTTGGAGGAGTCGGATAGTGGTTCATTCCACAGACTTGGAAAGTCTGCGGCTTTACAGCCTCGCGAGTTCGAATCTCGCCTCCTCCGCATTTGACAGTTTGTACAGAATTATGTAATATATAGTTATGACAAAAACATTACCTATTACCCAAGCAAGAGAGGAACTGACCTCACTTGTTGACAAAGCTAAAAGAAAATTAGATGAGTTTATTATTACTGTAAACGGTACTCCTGCAGCAGTTTTGATGTCGGCTGTAGAATTTGATTCATGGAAAGAAACTCTTGAAATTATGTCAGATCCACAACTAATGAAAGCGATAGCACAAGGGGAGAAAGAAATAGATGAGGGTAGGGGGCAAGATTGGGATGTTGTAAAAAAACAGCTGGGATTGTGACATATCATGTTCAAAATAATAATTTCACCTAAGGCAATAAGACAACTCAGGTTACTTAAATTTATTCATAAAGAGGCTGTTGACTTAGCAATTGATGATCTTAAATTTGATCCAGAATCAGGTAAGAAATTGAAAGATAAATTATCTGGCAAATATTCTTACAGAGTTGGTGTTTATAGAATAATTTACAAAATTAATGAAAAAAATAAAATTGTATATATTATGTCTGCTGGTCATCAATCTATTGTGTATGGATAGTGAGAGTATATAATCCAACTAATGACAGTTAATCAAATTGAGGAAGTAAAGAATAAAACTGATATTGTTGCTTTGATCTCTGAATACATCGAAGTCAAAAAGGCAGGCAGAAACTACAAAGCAAACTGTCCATTTCATGGTGAGAAAACTCCTTCTTTTATGATTTCTCCTGAACTTCAAATGTACAAATGTTTTGGCTGTGGGAGACATGGAGATTGCTTCACTTTTCTTGAGGAACATGAGGGTATGGAATTTGGAGAAGCTCTAAAATATTTGGCTGAAAAGGCAGGAGTAAAACTCATTTTACAAAAAACAGAAGGTTCGTCGGAAAGAGAGAAAATAATTGAAATAAACAAAAGTGCTTTAAGTTTTTATAACTATGTGCTATTAAAACATCCTCAGGGAAAAAAAGTTCTTGACTATTTAACTAAAGATAGAGGGATAACGAATGAATTAATTGAAAAATTTAAGCTGGGTTATTCTCCTGAAAGTTATGATGGTTTAAATAAATACTTAATACTTAAAAAGAAATTTAAATTAACTGATTTAATAAAGTCGGGGAACTTGGTGGGTCGTGGAATTGATAGATTTAGAGGTAGAGTTATTTTTCCACTGTTTGATCATCGTGACAATGCAATTGGTTTTTCTGGAAGGATTTTACCATGGCAAAAACAAGATACGGCAAAATATATAAATTCACCTGACACCCCCGCATATCACAAATCAAAAGTTTTATATGGCATGAACATTGCAAAGCCAGCAATCAGAGAAAATGGTTATGCTGTAATTGTTGAAGGAGAACTTGATATGATTTCTTCATACTCTGCAGGAATTAGAAATGTAGTTGCAATTAAAGGATCAGCACTAACTGAAGATCAGATAAGATTAATAGGAAGGTATTGCCAAAAAATATGCCTTTGTTTAGACTCTGATTTTGCTGGAGATGAGGCTGCCAAAAGAGGTGCAATATTGGCCATTAACTTAGGTTTTGAGGTAAAAGTTGTCCACTTACAAAATTTCAAGGATCCTGATGAAATGGCTCGAAAAGATCCTGAAGGATATAAAAAAGCAATTGGTGGAGCAGCTTCGTTGTGGGACTTTTTAATAGATCAGGTTTTTAATAAGTATGATTCAGGAACGGGAATAGGGAAATCACAAATTAGTAAAGAAGTTGTCCCACTATTAAATTTAATTTATGACAAAATTGTTCAGTCTTATTATGTTGAGCAAGTGGCAAGAAGACTTTCAGTACCAATTGAATCAGTTGTTGATGAGATGAAAAAACATAAAACAGTAGATAAAGAAGTTGCTGTTTCTAATAATTATCAAAAGAAAGAAAAAAACCGAAGACAATTATTGGAAGAAAAACTATTGGTTAATTGTGTTGACAAAAACATTAATTATTTATTTAGTGACGAAGTCAAAGATCTTATTTCAGATAGTTTTGTTTTAAAAATTATAGATTATCTAAAAGTTAATAAAATGCCACTTCCGGCAGAATTGCAGGAAAAATATGCTGAAATGGTTTTAGAAAATTCTGAAGAAGACGCAATTGATACAATCGTAAAAGAACTAACAATACTAGATACAAGACAAAAACTTGAAGATTTAGGTGAAAAAATAAAAAAAGATGAGAACAGCGAGGTGCTGTTAAAAGAATTTAGTATTTTAAGTAAAAAACTTTCCTCTCTTTAATAAACCTAGAATTATGGGTATAATATACAAATAAGTTTGCCTCAAAAAATATGATTAGAAAACAAGTTGCAGAAATAATAAAAAAGGCTCGTGAGCAGGGCTTTTTAACTCAAGAAGAAATATTGGAGATTTTTCCAGATGCAGAAGAGAGGATAATTGAACTTGACGATTTGTATGATTCACTTCTTTCAGAAGGCATAGATGTTTTTGAGAGTGTGACTTCAGAGGATGGAGAATTAATTGATACCTCAAAAGAAAAACTAGATAAAGAGATCGAAATGCTAACTCGCCTTGAGGGGATTGAGTCAACAGATCCAGTCAGACAGTACTTGCGTGAAATTGGAAGAGTAACTTTATTAAATGCAGAAGAAGAGATTGACTACGCAAAAAGGTATGAGAAAAATGATAGACGCGCAAAAGATAAATTGACTGAAAGCAATCTCCGTTTAGTTGTTTCAATTGCCAAAAAATATATAGGACGGGGTTTATCACTTTTAGATCTTATTCAAGAAGGAAACCAAGGTCTAATTCGTGCAGTTGAAAAATATGATTGGAGGAAGGGGTTTAAATTTTCAACCTATGCAACTTGGTGGATAAGACAGGCTATAACCCGTGCTATTGCAGACCAAGCAAGAACAATCAGAATCCCAGTTCACATGGTTGAGACCATAAACAAGCTCTATAGAATATCAAGAAGATTAATGCAAGAGTTGGGAAGAGAACCAACTCCAGAAGAAATTGGCGCAGAAGTAGAACTTGAACCAGATAGAGTAAGAGAGATATTTAAGATTGCGCAAGAAACAACGTCACTTGAAGCTCCAGTTGGTGAAGATCAAGAAAGTATTTTGGGCGATTTCATTCCAGATGAAAGCCAACTCTCTCCAGTTGATCAAGCAAGTAAACAGCTATTAAAAGATCATTTGGACGAAGTTTTAGGGACCTTAACAGAAAGAGAGGCAAAAGTATTAAAACTTAGATTTGGTTTAGAAGGCACAAAACAAATGACTTTGGAAGAAGTTGGAAAAGTTTTTGGTGTTACAAGAGAGCGTATCCGCCAAATTGAAGCAAAAGCTTTGAGAAAGTTGAAACATCCAAGCAGACGCAAAAAACTTCAAGACTATTTAGACTAAAAAGAAAGATTAGATTCGATTATTGGAATATTTAATACACTTTCAGGAAACTTCATCTCATTTATTTCTGTTTGAAGTTTTAATATTTCCTTTTGTTTTTCAGTTAAATTAACCTCTGGTCTTGGGGAATCAACAATTATTTTTGGTTTATTTAAAAGCAATCCATTGTCCCCTGTTTTTCTAAGGGGAGATAGAAGAAGTCCTAATAAAATAATTAGAAACATAAAACCAAATAGTGACCCCACCCCAATATAAGCAATCTTTTTAACTTTAGGATTTGGAATTAATGTTGATATTTTGCTGTCTATCGACAAAAGACTAACAGCTAAAGACTGTTTTGTTTTTTGAAAAATTGATGTAATTTTTTCTCGCATTATCTTTTTGTATTTACAGTATTTTCAAGCTCCATTATAAATCCATTTAACCGGAGAAGGTTTTGTTTAATAGGAGTTATTGTTTCAATTGCATCTTCATAACCGGATTGTCTACGATATACATCTTCTCCAAATATTTTGTCTATTTCTGAAAGTGTTGATTTTTCAATGCCATCAATAATAACCAATTCATTATCTATGTCTTTAAACCACCTCTCAAAAAGTTCAGCATCAGCCCTTCCTAAAGTGACTAGTTCATTAGCCTCATTTTTTAATAGTTCATATATCTTTATGTGTTTATTTTTTATTGTGATTGAATCGCCCAAACTAGTAAACGCAAGTGAATAATAAATAACAGGCGTTGTTTCATCTGAATATTTTTGATCTTCTTCTTTTGTTTTTCTAATAATATCTTCTAGGGTATTTGACAATTCATATTTATTTTTTCTGTCGTCAAACCAGACAACTTCTGGATCAATTTTTGAATAGAGTGTCTCTTTTTGTGGATTACTTAAACCTTTTGATTCAAGAACTTTTATTCTAATCATTGTTAGATAACTTTTAATCAAGTTGTTTCTAGAACCTACAAATTTATAAGTTGCAAGCCTTAATTCCTCTTTTAATGACAGAGTTGGATTTTTTTGATAAGCTGCTTTTTTAAGATTAAAATCAAATAAGTCTAATTTGAACTTATCATCACTAAAAACATAATCTTCTCTTGCCTTTGCAAAATTAAAATCTTGAGCTGAAACTACGCTAGGATTTAATTGCCAAAATGAAAAATTAAGAACTGTTGCAAAGCCAATCCATAATAAGTATGGAACAAGAACTAAACCTGCAATTCTGTTTATTTTGTAAAAATTATTAATAATTATAACTAAGGTTATGTCCATAACAACAATAACCAAGAGGGCTAAACCTAAATTTTTAGCTCCAAAGAAAATTGGTGACCAGATAGCATTTAAGAACAAGTGAAATAGAAACAATTTAAGTGAGCCTTTTTTGCTTGTCCAAATTAAGTAGAGAGAAATTCCAATTAATGTATAAAGAACTGTCCAAACAGGTCCAAATAGCCAGTTTGGGGGTGAAAAAGAGGGTTTGTTAAGTAGTGCATACCAAGTTGGGATTGAAGAGATTGTAAAAAAAGTTCCAATAAACCCTGCTGATTGCGCCAAAATAATTGAAAAAATAAGTTTCGGCCAAGATTTGATTTTAAGCATAATATCATTGTATCAAAAAAGATATAATACCGTTATGAGTGATGGAAAATTTGTATCAAGGGCAGGGGAGAAACTGCAGTTTGCGCTTGATCAGTTTAAAATTAATGCTAAAGATTTAACTGTAGCTGATTTTGGTAGTTCAACTGGAGGATTTGTAGACTGCCTTCTACAAGACGGAGCCAAAAAGGTATATTCAATTGATACTGCTTATGGTGAACTTGCATGGACACTTCGTAACAACCCAAAAGTTGTAGTAATGGAAAGGACAAATGCAATGCATGTAAAGTTACCAGAAAAAGTTGAACTGATTACAATTGATACTGCCTGGACAAAACAAATTTTAACAATTCCAAATGCGCTAGATAATTTAAAAACTGATGGTCAAATAATTTCACTTATAAAACCTCATTATGAAGCGCCCAAGAATTACTTGGAAAAAGGAAGACTTAAAAATGATATTGTTGCAGTTGGTGGAAAAGTAGTTAATTTAATTGAGTCACCAATTGTAGGAGAGAAAGGTAAAAACAGAGAATTTTTGGCTTTAGTTACAAAATAATTTCATCGCCTAATTTTGGAAGTGTAATATCAGTAATTTTTAATTCTTTTTTGACCAAGTCTTCAAATCCAACTCTTGAATGATCATCGCCATGTGTTAAAAATAGCTTTTTAACTCCTTTAATTGATTTCAACCATTCAAGTAGTTGACCTTGATCTGCATGAGAACTTAGCCCTTGAGTATCATGGACAGAAGCGTTGACTAAAACTTTTTGGCCCTTAATTACAACTTCTGTTTTTCCGTTTAGTAATTCACGTCCTAATGTCCCTTCTCCTTGATAGCCAACAATCATAAGTCTGGTTGTTGGGTTGGGTAAATAATAAGCTGCATGACCAACAATTCTTCCCCCTGTCATCATTCCAGCTCCTGCAATAATTACCTTTGGCTCAGGTCGGTTGTGGAGTCTTTCGCTTTCTTTCCAATCATGAGTAACTTCGAGTCCGTCAAAATCGAACATTTCTCCTAACTTGTATTCAGCTTCAATGTGAGGGTTAAAGTATTTTGGATAATCCACATAAATTTTAGTTGCCTTCTCTGCCATTGGGCTATCAAGTATAATGGGGGTTTCTTTTTGTACTTTACCTTCTTTTTTATGGTGCATAATAATATGCATTAGTTCTTGTGCACGATCGAGAGAAAAAGAGGGGATTAGAAGTGTTCCACCATTAACCTCTACTGCATTAATTTCAGATTGTAGGGCATCTATAGAACTCTCTTTTGGATGAAGTCTATCACCATATGTAGTTTCAATAACTACAGCATCCCCCGATTTTATAAACTCTGTTGCTTCTTCTAAATATGCAGGGTAATTACCAATGTCAGCACTAAAAATTATTTTTCTTATGTCACTGGTTGGGTTTTTGTCTGTAATTTCTAAAGAAGCAGATCCTAAAATATGGCCGGCATCGTAGAAAGTAACTATAAAGTCCCCAATATGGATTTCTTTGTGATATTCAATTGTTACAAATTGTTTAACAAGATTAATAACATCAGCGGTGGTATATAATTGTTGCGCTTTATCTTCTTTTGCAATTTTGGCACTATCCATAAGTGATAGCTCTGTTAGATCGCGAGTGGGTGGGGTCATGTAGATACTGCCAGTAAACCCCGATTTAATCGGGGTAAAGCCCTTTTTAACTAAAATAGGTAACCTTCCACAGTGGTCAAGGTGGGCGTGGGTTAAAACGGCTCCTGCGAGGGTAGAGACGTCATAATCATATGGAAGGTAGTTTAATTTATCTATTTCAGGTGGACCTTGAAACATACCCAGATCGATGAGGATAGATGTTCCATCACCAGAGGTCAAAATATAAGAAGATCCAGTAACTGTTCCAGCCGCTCCTAAAAATTTAATTTTCATATTTATTTAACTTTACAACATATTTACCTAAATTACATATGATATGATTGCTTTATGAAACGAAAATATACAACGATTATTTCAGATTTAGGCGGAGTCTTTCTCAATAGAGGTGTGTGGTTATTTTGGGATCATCTTCAAGAAGAACATAAAATTCCAGTTGAAACTGCAAAACTAGCTTTTCTTAAAAACTACAAACAATATTTTTCCGGATATATTACTGAAGAAGAATTTTGGGTTAATCTCCTGTCAGAAATTAATCTTAAACAGGATTGGAAACTACTAAGAGAGAAGCTTTTGGGTTTCTTTGAAATTAATAAAGAAACGTCCGATATATATCGTAATCTAAGAAAAAAAGGATTCAAAATGGTTCTTCTTTGTGATCAATCCAAAGAATGGTGGCCAATTTTAGATAAAAAATTTGAAATAAGTTCACAGTTTGACTTTGTAGTAGTATCAGCCCTGATTGGTCTGCATAAACCTAGCCCTGAGATATATAAGTACACGTTAAAAAAAAGTAAATCTGTTGCAAAAGAAAGTATCTTTACTGATGATATTGATTATAATTTAACACCAGCTAAAGACTTGGGAGTAGATACAATTTTATTCGAAAATTCGAAACAGTTTAAAAAAGAACTCCAAAAAAGGATTGATATCCAATAAATGTTTTTAATCGACAGTAGTTATTATCAAATCAAAAAGACAAAAAATAAGGGGAACGGGGTGTTTTGTAAAAAAGAGATAAAAGCAAAGAGGATTATTGGAGAGTATACAGGTGAGAAAATTGAAATTGAAAAATATGATTTGGAAAATGACAAATATGGTTTATATCTCATGTTTCTGGATGATAAGTATGCAATTTATCCTGATTTAGCCAAAGAAGACATTCATTTAATTAATCATTCATGTGAACCAAATTGTTGGATAGTTACTCACAAAGGTCATGTTTATTTCTTTAAACTCAGAGATATTAAAAAGGGGGAGGAACTAACAATTTCATACCTTCTCCCCCCAAAAGATGAAACTTGCAATCCCTGCACCCACAACTGTTATTGTGGAAGTTTAAAATGTACAGGAACAATGCACCAATCAAAAGAAAACTTTGCAAAGTGGCAAAAGTTTAAAGATAGTTTGTAGAAAAGTACTTGACAAATTGTCAATTATTGTATATTATGACAATATACAGATGAAATGGACGATTTATTTAAAGATATTGAAGGTTTTGAATGGGATAAGTGGAACCAAGAAAAAAGTTGGCTCAAGCACAATATAATTTATAAAGAAGCGGAAGAAGTATTTGATGATGATTACTCATATATTTCTGAAGATATAAAACATTCTCAAATAGAGAAGAGATATCAAGTATTAGGAGTAACAAAGATTAACAACAAATTAGTTGTAGTATTTACTATAAGAAAGACGAAAATACGAATCATTTCAGCAAGAGTAATGAATAAAAAAGAAAAAATTAAATACGAATATGAAAAACAAAAAATTATTGCCAATTCCTAAATTTAAAAACGAGGATGCAGAAAGAGATTTTTGGGATAAAGCCGATTCTTCTTTGTACTTTGACTGGTCAAAAGGTAAGCATGTTAAGTTTCCAAATTTAAAGTTTTCAACCGAAACAATATCATTAAGAGTTCCAGCAGGGCTTTTAGATAATATTAAAATTGAGGCAAATAAAAAAGATATGCCATACCAGTCTTTAATGAAATTGTATTTGGATGTTGCAGTTAAAGCAGATCAAAAAAATAAATTCTTCTTTGCTTAATGCAATTTAAGTCTGTGCGTTATTTTTAATCTCCTGAATTTTATATTCTGTCTCAAGTCTAATCTTTTCAATCTCGTCTTCAGAAGCTAATCTTCTAGCCTCAATACTTAGAAGTATGTACCTATATCTATCAAATAGCAAATTTGTGTGTTAATATCATGATATGGCATATTTTAACAGAGACACAGGCAACAGAGGTGGTAGAGATAACCGTGGTGGTGGAAGAGGTTTTTCGTCCAGCGGACGATCGTCCTTTGGACGAGGTGGTGGAGACGACAGGTCAAGAGAGATGTTTAAAACAGTCTGTAGTAACTGCGGAAAAGACTGTGAAGTGCCTTTTAAACCAACAACGGGTAAGCCAGTTTATTGTTCTGATTGTTTTGAAACAATGGGCGGAAGAAGTGCAGACGGAGGAAGAAATGAAAGGCCAGAAAGAAGAGACAGGCCATCTTTCGACAGACATCAAACACCTGCTCCAAGAGTAGATAACAACAAGCAATTTGAAGATCTTAATAGAAAGCTTGACAAAATTATCAGTTTATTAACACCAAAGGTGGAAGAAGTTATTGCCCCTCCAGTTGTAGTTGAAGAAGTTAAGGTTGAAAAAGTAGCTAAAACTCCAAAAGTTAAAAAGGCAAAAGTTGTCAAAGAAAAAGAAGTTACTCCAGAAGTTTAGCTTAAATTTGTAAATAGGTCAGGAGCTTAAACATTAAAATTGCTGGCCAGAAAACTGCTTTTCCAATTCCCATAATTATAGTTTCAAAACTAGAAGCGTTCTGTAAAAAGTAAAAAAGTGCACCAATTACCCCAAGCCCATAAATTGCGTTGCTGTGATTGCCATGATAATGATCATGATGTTTTTTAATTATTACTTTTTCTTTCACTTCAGTCATATTTATATATTATTTAACTCCAATAATACCAAAGAATATTAGTAATATCAAAATTAAGGTTGTAATTCCAAAAGTTAAAACAGTTTTAAAAAGAAGTGAAACTGCCTCTTTTTTCTTACCATCAAAGTAAAGTTTAAAAGGTTGATATCCAAATATTAATCCCATCATGGCCGCAGAAAGAGTAAACATTGAAACAAAAACAGCTGGTGCTAAAAATGATTGAGGACCTTTGGGGAGTTGTTTTGAAACGGTGTCCATAACAAACGCAACTAATGCTATATAACCTGTTGCCAGAAGACTGTTTATTATTGGATTTTTAGTCATATGTATATTATACAGACCTTGTCTAGTTTTGGTAATGAAAAATAACTATAATTTTGCTACAATTGGCCTTGTTCATTGAAATTGAATTTCTAGCTCCTCGATAGCTCAACGGCAGAGCAGGATCCTGTTTTAAATGGCAGCATCCCGATGTGAATCGGGAAAGAAAAATCAGGCTAATTCGGGGAACGCCCAGCTAAACTGGGTCAATCCCGAGCTAAATCACCGATTAAATCGGTGTAAATGTGTAGAGACTATATACCTGACATCAAGAAAATTGATGATGAGATAGTCCAGTCCTTTTGGTAACAAGAGGGAAATTGTAAGATCAAGGTTGCACGTTCGAATCGTGCTCGAGGAGCTGGAAATTTAATGTCAAAGATGCGTCAAACATTTTGTCTTCAAATTTTACCCCTTTTGTTAGAGAGTTAAAACATCTGTTAAAATAATCTTAATGATTTTAAATAATATTTCAGCTAGAGTAGTACATAAAGTTCCTGAAGATTTACAAAAAGCATTAACTTCTGATGATAAAGTACTTTCTATCTGGGAGAGTTTAACACCACTTGCACGAAATGAATGGATTTGTTGGACAACATTTGTCAAAAAAGAAGAGACAAGAAAAGACCATGTCAAGCGAGTAATAAGTGAACTTAAAGAAGGTAAAAGAAGACCTTGTTGTTGGGCGGGATGTATTCATCGAAAAAAGTAATGAAAAAAATATTTCCTTTCTTTAAAAAACCAGCAGTACTTCTATTCTTGATTTTATTTACCTCTGCTTTTGTTAGACTAGCAACACTTGAGAAATTAATGGTTTTTACTCCTGATGAAAGTTATAATAGACCTGTTGCTCAATAACAATTTGTGATATAGTTTGTGCATGAATGTT
>ERZ1292632.2151-Hain-H43-01um-R2-2151-length-17096-cov-4_pt1 | contig 12560 bp, 11 predicted proteins | sample MGYA00564407_ERZ1292632 | MGnify/ENA primary metagenome ERZ1292632 (study PRJEB36523, sample SAMEA6512637) | groundwater metagenome | collected 2019-01-08 | study: AquaDiva: Metagenomics assemblies of 32 groundwater samples
TGTGTCCTGGCACAAGCACCCCTAAAGACTCCCCCAGAGGAAGGACACCCCTATATCATGTGGGTAGACCTGGGCCGTCATCATGACTACACTGTGGTATACGTGGGAGACCCACGGACCAAAAGAGTTCTGGCCGAGTATCGGTTCAATCAGATAGAGTGGCTGGCTCAGGCTGAGAATATCGCAGCCTGGGCACGGGAGTATAACAAAGCCACCATTTTTTGCGATGCCAGTGGTGTGGGGGATGTCATGGTAGAGGTCCTCCGAGATAAGGGTCTGGAGGTTGTCCCATATACTATTAGTGTGGGCACAAAGGAACCCCTCATGGATGCCTTGGTAGTGGCTCTGGAGCAGGAGAAAATTAGGTTTCCCAGGTATCCCCAGTTGATGCGGGAGCTTCAGACGTATGAAGCCCACACTCTGCCTAGTGGCCGTATTCAGACTGGAGCCCCCCAGGGGTATCACGATGACTGCATCAATGCTTTGGCCCTCTTAAACTGGGGCTTTACTCGGTCATTTGACTCCAGGGAAATGCTAGGAGAAGAGAAGTTTGCATGGCAACAGGTTAGATAGATGCCCAAAACTAGGTCTAAACCCCCCGAACTAGGGGATTGTCAGGTTGCTGCCGATGCGGATGTGCGAATGTGGTCTATGCGGGACTCCCGCTTCCACACTGAGCAGGACCTGGTTTTTCTCATCCAAGCAGGAACCAAAAAGCCTGATGAAGAGATAGTTACTCCCACGGACCCCGCCTTTCTCTCAGAGAAGATGGCCCGAATTATCTCCAGGTTGGGGCATACCCGTGAAATCCGTATCCCCAACCCCGAAATGGCTAGCGCATCCCAGTTACTAACCAATTACTGCACTCAACTATATCGGGACTGGAGCACAGAGTTTACTAGGGCCCTCTTGCCCCCATTATCCTACTCTATAGGACGGTATTATTCTCAGCGTGGGTGGCTTTGTGCTCGGCTTATGGCCTGTTCCGAGTCGGAAGAGGATTGTACCCTCCCAGTTCACCTCACCCTTTGGGACCCCGCCACCATCTACCCCTATCGGACAGGCAATAAAATCACCAGGATAACTCACAGATATAGGGCCAAAGTAGATGACCTGCGGGCCGATGACCACCTCCCCGATGTGGAGGATACTCTGGCTCTGATGGCCGCTGACCAGTTGATGTGGGTCTATTCCCAGTATTGGCAGTATAAGGGCACATGGTATCACATGGTCTGGTCCCAGGGGGCTGCCAAGGCTTCGGATAAGGACGGGTGGCTTAAGAAACCCATGGCTATAGGGTATAATCCCTGGATAATCAGCATTCCAGTAGGGGTCCCTTGGAGTGAAACGGCCTGGGACCAAACAGACTATAAGGCCCACATTGGGGAGAGTTTCATAACAGGGATGGTTCCCATGCTGGACCAGTTGCAAAAAACTATGTCTATTCAGGCTACGGCCCTGGTCAGCACTGTCAACCCCTCCCTGGCCTTTGTGTCCAAGGATGCTGGGGTTCTCGTTCCTGTGGATAAGCTCTCTGTCAAGCCAGGTGCTCGGATGAGTCTTCCCCCAGGGGAACTGAAGACTATTCGGGTGGGGCCTGAACTCCAGGAAATTATAGCCTATATCTCCCTAATTGAAGATAAATTGAGGAAACAGGGGTTCCAGGATGCTCAGTTTGGGGACCCCCAGGGGCTACGGTCAGGGTATATGGGGGATGTTCTTCGGATGGGCAATGCTGACATCACCTACCCCTACTCAGCAGCCCTGGAGACCTTTTGGACCCAGGTCTATGAGCAGGCCCTGTGGCTCACAGGGAAGTTTTGGTCCGAGCCTATTGAGGTCTATGTCAAGCACTCCTTCAATCGGAAGGAGGGTTTCTATAAGATGCCCCCCCAGGATATTCTGAAGTCCAAGCCCCAGGTGAGTGTTCACATTGGAGAACTCTCCCTGCAAGAGAAGCTTCAAATGATGAGTCTCCTAAGTATGGCGGTTCGTGAGAACATCCTAAGCTTGGATACGGCCCGAGGCCATGATTGGCTTACCCTGGAGGACCCCGAGTTTGAGGGTCAGAAGGTCCTGGCGGACATGGTGTTCAAAGACCCTGACATGGTTAAGACTCTTATCCCCCTGAGCCTTATGTGGCTTGGAAAAGATGCAGAAAACACCCTCTATGGCAAGTTGCATGGGTCCGAGATAGCCCAGAGGTTGATGCAGGGGATGGGACAGATGATGCAGGGGGGCCAGGGTCCTGGAGTTCCTCCTGAGGTTCCTCCTGGGGTTCCTGGTGAAGCTCTGAGTCCAGTGGCTGCTACAGGGGTCCCTCAGGGGGCTATGAACCCAGGACTGTTACAAGTGATGGAACGCCTCCGTGCCCTTATGGGGGCTCAGGGCGGCGCAGGTGCTGGTGGAGTCCCCCCTATGCCTGGAATGCCTATGGAGCGGGTCCCTAATCTTTAAGGAGTTGAATGATGGCACTAGTACAAATCGGCTGGGACGTAAGAAACAACAAACCCCTCATGGGGGAGCAGGTGGGCAATACCCTTGTTTCACCATCGGGCACTTTTACGATGGACCCTGGTGCTTCATCAAGGCCCAATCCCTGGACTAATCCCAGTGGGGCCTTTGTTACTCCAGAGAGTCCAATCCCGTGGACTAATACTAGGGAGGCCCCTGTTCCTCCAGGGAGTCCAACCCCGTGGACAGACTTTCTAGCCCCCCCATCCAGTAGAGGGGGTACTACAGCCTCTAACACTCGGGCATCTAGCATAGGGGGTAGCATCCTGGAGCCAGGTTATCAGACCCCCTACAATGACCCCCTTAAAGCACTTATGAATACCTTGCGGGGTCAGGGTCGGTATGTGAGTATGGGCAACCCCGCCATCATGCAGGGTCTCAGGCGGGTGGCTTCAGGGCTGGTTCCCCAGTATCTGAACTCCATTATGACCCAGCAGTCCTTCCCTAACGATACAAGTATTGACACAGGGTTTGGAAACTTCCTCCAAACTATGACACAAGGCCAAAGCACGGCTCCAAACTGGGGCTATAACCAGGCAGCCCAATTCATGGGGAACATGAACTCTCTCCTGCGGCAAATAGATGCCATAACAAGTGGGTTGGGTCTTACTTCCAAGGACCCAGAGTTCCTTGCAAGGCTGGCTGAGGCGATGCAGAAGGCTGGTATCCCTGGGGTTCTCCAGCAAGTCATTGGGGGGGACTTGTGGGGAGACTTAGATGCCCAGCAAGGCATGTACCTTGCTTCCTATGCGCCCTTCCTGGGAGCAGGACTTCTCCCAGGCTTGTCTAAAGTGGCTACGGGCCAACGGGGTCTCTGGGACCAGGTGCTGGCCGAGGCTATTGGAGCCCAGGGCCAACCCTTCTCCTTCCTGGACCTCTTAACAGGCAGTCTTGGGATACCCTATACGGGGCCGAAATACTAGGGGGTACTAGACGACCATGGAGGCACTAAACTATGACTGACCCGATTGGTCCACAAGGACCCACACTAACTCCTGGGTATCAGACCCCTCTAGAGGACCCCCTCAAGGCCCTGATGAATGCCCTCCGAATGCAGGGGCGGTATATCAGCATGGGCAACCCCTATGTTATGTCCAGCTTAAGGCGGCAGTCTCAAGGATTACTTCCACGGTTTCTTCAACAGCTTATGGCTTCGGGAGTCCCTGAAGGCGATCCTGCTGTCAATACCCAGACTATGTTTGGGGATTTCATCCAAGGACTAACTCAGGGGCGCACCACTATGCCCACCTGGGGGGCTGGTCAGGCCCAGGCAACCCTGGGAGGTATTGGCGACCTGCTTCGGCAGATAGACCAGGCCATGAGTGGTGCTGATATAGATGTGCATGACCCAGGGGCTCTCACCAAGGCTATGGGCCAGGGCTTATTGAGTCCTCTTCAGAGGGCTATCGGGGGTCTTTACTGGGGGGATTACCCTGCCCAGAAAAGTCTCTACGAGGGGGCCTACAGTTCTTTTCTTGGCCCTGAGTTAGGCCAGGGGCTCTCCAAGGTGAGCGCAGCCCAAGGGGGCCTCTGGGACCAAGTGCTTGCTGAAGCCTTTGGTGCTGCAGGGAGTCCTGCATCTTTCCTGGATATGCTTATGGGCCGCCTCAGGGGAAGTCCAGGGGGTGTGCCAAGCGGCATGATGCCAGGGAGTATGGCCCAAAACCGTGCTCCTGAGCGGGTTGGGGGTGCTGGTGGTCTAGCAAATCCCAATGCTCCTGGTAGCCTCCAAGCCACTATAGCAGCAGTCCCTCAACGTAGTGGGGGTGCTGGTGGTCTAGCCAACCCTACGCCTGCTGGGGAGCCCCAGAGCCTCTTGGCTAGGCTCCTTGAACTCCTACGATACGGTGGACCTCAGGGTTTCCAGCAGAGATACTTTAGTAGACCTCAGAACCCTGGGGGGCAGACCCCCCAAATCAGTCTCTTAGACCTGTTACGATACGGTGGACCTCAGGGTTTCCAGCAGAGATACTCTGGGAGGTAGCTCTCATGCCTTACGTTGACCCTTTTGCGCCCTATACAGGCCTCAGTAGACAACTCCTGGGGGCTCAACCTGAAGCTGCTTGGTCTAGGTTCCTGGCGGGGTTTCCTGGTGGTCAGGACTATACCAGCCCATTTTATAACTGGGCTCGGCCCCAATATGGGGACTACCTTAAGGGCTATGAGTCTAGAGCTACACAGCCTGGAAACTGGGACCTCTCCTGGTTGGACTATCTCCGAGATATAGAGAACCCCTTTGATGTGTGGTCGGAGCTGTCCCCTGGACAACGGGGTGAACGTCCAGGCTATTTGGGCCGACCCAGTATGTATCGGTTGCCTAGATAGGGGGCTAGCATAGATGCCAGGTTTTCTGGACCTCATTTCCCAACGAGTTCTTGGGGGCCTTGAGGACCCCTACAGTCAAGACCTCCAGAAGAACCCAGAGCCTTATGGGGACTTTCTAAGTATGCTCTTTGGGCAGGGGGGTAAGCCTGCAAGTAGTCCAAGTGGAAACTATGGCAAGTTTCTTGAGGATGTGTTTGGAACAAAGCTGAGTCAGGCCCCCCGTAATCTGGGACAGCTTGCTGCCAACATTGCCAGACCCATAACCCAGAAACCAGTCCAGGCAGCTCCAGCCCAGGTAGTGCCCAGTCCTGCCCCAGCCCAGGTAGTGCCTGTCTCCACTATGGCTCCTCAACCCCCCATGTCCCCAGGTCTTCCCTATGGGGACATCTATCAGGAGGTTGGGCAGAATGCGGGTATTCCCCCCATCGTTCTCCAGGCTCTCGGTCAGATAGAGTCAGGTAATAATCCTCTAGCAGTCAGTCCAACCAGGGAGCATCTTGGAATTGGTCAAATCCACCAGTCCTGGTTTGCTCCAGGGGAGGACCCCTTTGACCCAGGGACAAATATTGCTAAAATGGCCCTAGTCCTCCAGGAAAAGCTTCGCCAAGCACAGGCAGATAAGCCTGAGGCTTTTTGGGAGGATGCGGTGGCACGGTATTATGGGGGCACTCTGGAAGCTCCCCTCAGCCCACCTCCAGGTATTCCTGGCCCTGACACGGCAGGATATGTGGACCTGTGGCGTAGGGCAGTCCAGAGTCTCCAAGGGGGCTAGATGCCAGGTCCCAATGACCAAGGATTTCTTCCACTATTAGGTACGGGCCTAGAGGGTATCCTGAACCTCTTAGCCTGGGCCCCTGAGGAGATTTTAAGCTTAGGGGGTGGAGTGGCCCAGTCCCTACCCCAGAGCTACTTGGAACAGTTAAGCACTATGGAGGGGCTTGCCCCAGGAACCCAGGGCTTGGCAAGAATGGGTCTTCAGGCCCAGACAGGCGGCCCTGGGAGTATCTATGCACGTACTCGGGAACAGTTCAGTCCCCTAGACCAACTCTTGGCTACTTCTCTGGCCGACCCCCTGACGTATGTTTTTCCTGGGTCAGCCCCCCTCAAGGCTCTGAAAGCCACCAAGATGGCCCAACCCTTTGCCAAGGGCTTAGGGGGCCTTATTCGGGCCAATGAGGCTGTGGAGGTTGTTGGAAAGGCGGCCCTCCAAGTGCCTGGGAAACTTGTTGGTAAGGGCGCATCACTTCTTGGGGGTATTACTGGAGGAGCCACCACCAAAGCCTTTCAACATCTTACCGCCGAGGCTCCCAAGAGTCTTGCCCTCCAAATGGGTCAGATGCTAGAGGAACTCACTACAATCCTGCCTGAAGGGTTTAAGGAAACCCTTGCCTTCAAGATGGACCGTCTCAGCCCTCTCCAGCCTCTTATGACAAAGGGGGGCAACCTGGACATTCGGGGTATGCTGAAGGCCATCAACAATGACTACAATAGGGTGGAACGCCACATTCAGGCTCAGCCTGACCTCATTGTACAAATATATGAAACATTTGGATTAACATTCGCTAGGCAAAGTGCTGCTCGGCTTCGGAGCGACCTGGCCCCCTACTTGGCACGGCGACTTTCCCTTCTCCCAGAGGATGAGAAGTTAGAAGCTCTGGCCGCATGGCAGCTTTACTATAGTGGGCAGAAAACCATCGCCCAGAGCCTGGATGATGCCTTCCAAGAGTATGGGGTGCTTGCCAAGCAGCAGACTCCTCTGAGCCCTAAGCTTGCCCAGGAACTTCAACCTAGAGTGCAGAATACCCTTGAGCAAGTTAAGACCATCGTAGAGGATACCTCCCAACGTGTTGGGGAGTATGAGGCCACCATGACAAGGATGGGCGGCCTGAGCACGGCAGACCGTGAGGCCCTCAACGAGTTTTACTATCAACGGGACCAGCAAATCCAACAACTCTATCTTGGCCTGACCCAAGAAATTACTCAACGCCTTGGACAATCCCCCATCGCCCAGAGGCTGGGCACAGAGGCATCGGAGAAGTTCTTCTCCTCCCTGGAGGGGATGGGTTATCATGCGGGTGGTGGCATGGCAGGGATGGGATTTATTCCACAGGAGCTTCGGGAAGCCACCAAACCCAGCATGACTCTTTGGACCAAGAATATCCTCAAGTTAGGGGCGGACCGCCAACGGATATTCAACTATGTTAAGGAGGGACTGAAGGACCCCCAGATAACTACTTGGCAACAAGCCACCCAGAAGTTGTCCCAACTCTCAGGAATATCCCTGGGGGAGACCCCTGTGGACACCCCCGTGCTGAGGGCTCTTCTCAAAGCAACCCCCCTGGACCAATTCTCAGCCGACAGCCACCGTAAAATCCTCAACCTCCTCGGCAAACATCCTGACCAAGACATCCTCCAGGGAGATGTGTGGGAACTAGCCATCCCTAAGACTCAACGAGAGTTTCAGGGAGTTCTAGAGGGTATGCCTATAGGGGAGCTTGCCACAAACTGGTCTAAGGTAGCTCGGGGGTATAAGGCCCTCAACCAAGCCTTTCGGGAGAATATCTTGGTCTCATGGGCTTTCCACTTGACTAACTTCGCAAGCGGTATCATCATCATGGCTCAACATTCTCCTGCCCAGGCACTCCAGGGTCTCAAAAACACCGCCGAGCTTTTCTATCGTCTGGGAAAAACTCTCAGGGGGCCACGGGACGTGGGGGAGCTTGCCGCCGCCCCTGTCCGTCAGCTTCTTCAGGAGACTGGAGAGACTGCCCCCCCTATCGGGATGTTTGGAGGCTGGGTCTCTGCCACGTATAATGTCCTGGATAAGGTGAAAACAGTAACTGAACAGGCCAACCCCCTGTTACGGGCAGGCGTTGGGGCGGGCCTCATGCTGCCAGCTTCAGATACCGAAACCCCCCAGGGTATGGTTCAGGTCGGTGCGGGGGCGGCTGTCGGGCTGGGGGCTCCCCAGTTGGTCAGAGCATCTCGGGATATTGCCCGTGTTATAGAGGCCGCCATGCGGGGGGCTGTGTGGGTCCCTGAACGGCGCACATTCCTAGCCCAGGAGGGTCCAGGATTTGTCCAGAAGGTACAGCAGGCTTCTAGGAGGATAACTACCGAGCCTGGTGAGATGGGGGGGATTGTTACCACTACGGACCCAGCTAAAGCGGCAGCCCTCATCCAGGACCTCCAGGGACGGGCTGGTGTGTACAACTGGACAGAACTCCCCCAGAAGTTGTCTGAGGCAGGCTTCCACCCCGATGACATCACTGGCTTGACCCAGGATTACTTGAATATCCTTGGGAAGACAAACAAGCAGGCTATGGAGATTGTCAATAAAATCCATGTGAACTATGAGAAGTTCAATAACCTGGAGTCCATCTTGGATGAAACCATCCCCTTTACCCGATGGCCTATTCGGATGTATCCCCACTTTGGAGAGATGCTTGCTGAGAACCCCGCCATTGCCATCTGGTTAGGTCATTACACCCAGGTTACAGGTGAGGATGCAAAGCGTCTGGGGCTCTCAGATACTAAGTATCGGATGCTTATGCGGGTTCCTGGGGGCGGGGGCATCTCGGGGGCTCTTGCCAAAGCTATTTTTGGTATTGCAGGTCCTGAGTCTTTCCAGCAGGGACAAAACATCCCTGGACAGCCCGAGGCTGAGGGTGGGTGGTATTTTAACCCATTGCGGATACTTGCCCCCGTAGAGCAGGCCATAGCCCGCACAGCCCGTGGGTTGGAGTTTGAGAGGGGTCTAGGGGGTCAGGCCCGAGAGATAACTGAACTCTTGGGGACCCCATTCCCTGCCCTAAGGTATCCCCTCCAGATAGCTAGTGCTAAACTTGGTCAGGGTGTGCCTGCGCTCCGAGGTATTCTGCCCTATGACGTGAACGAGCCTTTTCCCACAGTAACCCGATTTGGGGCCTTTCTTGGAAGTGGTGAACGGGGCACTCAGGAACTAATAGCTAAGGCGGCTGGGGTGGACCCCTATGTCTATGAGCGGGCTGAAACTCAACGCCGTCTTGGAGAGATGGCTGCCGAGGAGACAGGTCGTGTCAAGCACCCCCTATATGAGGCAGCTAAGGGCACTGAGTCGGGGCCACAGTATCGGCGGGCCCTCCAACAAGTCCGTAAGGAGCAGCAGCTTGAGGGCATTCTAAACTGGTTCTTCCCCCTTGGTCAGACCTACCTGCGGCCTTCAGAGCAGGAGGCCAGGGCTGCCCGTGCCAAATTGCCCGAGGGTCCCTATGATACCCCCAAGAAAATTGAGGCATATGAGGCCGCCCTCCGAGAGTTCCCCTGGGCTCAGGCTCATGTAGGGGCCTCAGGGACCCAGCGTCAGACCGCCCTCAGCTACGCTCAGGCCTTTGCCAGGGACCCCAGTATGCTCTTCCCTGATGCTTCCCCTACAGTGGCCCTGAGACTGTCTGAGAAAATCCAATCCTATGAGAATGCAAGCCCCCAGATGCGTGGGGAGATGACTAAGCTGGACCCCCTGCTAAGTGCAGCCCTTCAACGAAAGGCCCTGTATGTGCAGAATAATCCGCTTCTTCTATCCTACTACTTCTGGCGGAGTCAAATCCACCCCAAGACTCGGGTTGAGGGGGAGGAGGCTCTCCAGCAGCAGTTCCTTTCCTGGTATGATAAGGGAGGACGGGCCCCCACAGGCTATGCCCAGTAGAGCGGGGGGGCTTGACATAGAGGCCCCTAGTGTGATACACTATTAAATACGGAGGAAAATTATGCCTGACAATGAAGAGATGACCCAAGTTGATGTTGTTCCTACGGAACCCGATGGAGAGCTTACGGCTCTAGATGAGAAGGCTCCTACAAGCCTCCCTGCATCTACTCCACCAACGATTGACTGGGACTCTCCCGAAAACCCCCACAAATATGCCTCCGAGCAAATGGCTAACACCCTGACCCGACTGAACGAGGCCGTGCAACAGGCTGGCATCCACCAAGAGGTGCAGGACCTTCGGACCCAGGGGGTTTCAGATGCTGATATTGAAAAGCACCTGGCCCTCCGACAACGTGAAGCGGCTACCGCGCAACGTGAGACGCTGGTTCAGGAGGCGGCCCGAATAGAGGTTGCCCGTAGACTTTCCCAAGAGTTTATCGCTAAGGGACTCAACATCTCTCAGGACGAACTCCTGGTAGACAGTCGGGGCCACCCTATACAGCAGCCCATAGCTATGGCGGCCAGGGCAGACGCTCTTGCACAAGAGCGCAGCAAGACCACCAGGGCAGCTAGGGTGTCCACGGGGGCCGATGCCACTCCCAATACAGAGCAGGGTGGGGGTGGGGGACACATCACAAACTGGGCTCAGGCAGTAAACATTAAGAACATCAACGACCTAAGTGATGCGGACTTTGAGAAGCTCATTTCCTAGGTCTAGGAGAAAATAGATGTCAATTACCAACTTCCGACCCACCATTTGGGCTAAGGCCCTCCAGTATAATCTGAACAAGAAGCACGTCCATGCAGATGTGATGAACAGGGAATACGAGGGTGAAATCAAGAGCTTTGGGGATACTGTGAAAATTAGCTCCATTGGGCGAGTTACCACCACAGCCTACACTAACAATGCAGGTATGGGGGGCACTGATGCCAGTCCTACGATTACGGCCATTGCTCGCCCTGAAATACTCCAGGGGTCCTCACTGTTCCTCAACATAGACCAGGCGTATTACTTCAACTTTGCCATCAGTGATGTGGACAAGCGTCAGCAAACGCCAAAGCTTCTGAATGAGGCTATGAAAGAGGCGGCCTACTCTATAGCTGACCGCATAGACACGTTTGCCAACCAGACTATCCAGACTGGTGTTTCTGGCACAGGTGATGCTGTTGGCAACCGCCTAAGTGCCCGCACCATTGGCACGGGGGCTGGGGACTCAGATGCCTATGAAACTCTTATAGACCTCCTTACCCTGCTTAAGGAGAACGATGTCGTGGGAGACTACTGGGCCATTGTGCCCCCCTGGTTTGTTGGGATGCTTGTGAAGGGTAAATATCTCATGGGCTATGGTGATGCCATGGCTAATGGGAAGATGGGCCGTTCAGCAGGCTTTGAGATTAAGGAGTCCAACAATCTCTCTGGGGCCACTTCAGGAACCATAGCCACTGCTGGGGGTGTCTACACTATCCTAGCAGGTGTCAAGGCAGCCGCCACCTTTGCAGAGCAGCTTGATGAGATACAGGCCTACAGGCCCCATGATGGCTTCCACGAGGCGGTGAAGGGCCTTCATGTCTATGGGGCTAAGGTTACTCGGCCCTATGCTCTGGCTAGTGTCGCTGTAACTAAGGCATAAGGAGTATAGAATATGGCAACGACTGCAATCACCACGGAACTCTTAACGCTTAACACCAGGTCAGCGGACCTTCCCTTTATTGCTGGGGGTGGCACTGCCAATGCCATTGTCGCCACTGCCGCAGCCGATGGCTGGATTGTTTCCCCACCCTCCACGACCACGTTTGATGAGCGATTGCTCTTTATCTTGGGGTCTGATGCCTCTGGAGGAACCGTTACCTTCAAGGCTGGGGACCGCTACCCTGCCCATCGTGTTGACCTGGGGGATTTAATAATCACCCTGGCCGCCAATGATGGACGGGTGGTATCTGTTGAGACCAGCAGGTTTCTCCAGAATGACGGGACAATCAATGTCATCCCCTCCACGACTGGTCTAGTGATTACAGTCGTGGTGCTTCCCAAGGCTTGCTAGTATGGGCTGATGGCCCAGGGACCCCAGGAAGCATAGTAATGCTGGGGGTCCTTCTCAGAAGGAGAGATTATGAACGACATGAAAAAGTTTTACCTGCCCATTACCCGCCAGCACGTTAGGGCAGGGTCTCGGTGGGCCCATGAGATGGGCACTGACTACTGGCTGCACATCACCTCGGGCCTGGACCAGGCTGGTGCTGCTGCCACAACCACTGGTGATGAACTGGCAGAGAATGGCTGGATTGCCACCTCTCTGGTGAACACTGCAGGTGCTGGTGGTGATTTTGGGGCCCTGGGCGATACCACCCGAACCCCAAACCACTTCCTCACTGATGCTAACGTGGACCTCCTGGAGTCCCCCAGGTTTCTTGGGACCTATGAGCACATGCGGGGGGCCGCAGACATAGCTGGGATGCGGGATATGCCAAGGTTCCTCATTGCCAGGTTCTGGGGTGCTATGACCGTACACACCGCTAGTGAGGCCACCTCTGGATGGGGCTTCTTTGAGGATGCAGGGGCTGTGGGCACTGAGGCTGTCCATGCAGGGTTCATCAGCACAGATGGAACCAACTTTATGATTGGAGCCAACGCAGGCACACGAGTCGCCCTTCAAGCTGATGATGCTGTGTGGCACGAGTTCGTTATAGTGCTTGCCGTTACTGGCCTTACAGCCTATGGCTATGTAGACCCCACCTGGCGGTTTGGGAGTCCCCCTCTGGGCGCAGCCCTCGGAAGCATTGCCATTGCTGCCGATGAAGTCCCCTACGGCTTTGGGATGCATGCCAGCACCACCAACCGCCCAGGACTGGGCCTCACCCATATCTACTATGAGTGGTAGGGGGACACGTGACGACACAACAGGGTGTTGGTCAAGGGACTGTTGAGCGAAAACGCCGAGAGCCTCGGAGACAGGTTGAGGATGTCTCTGTCCATGAGGCATCAGGACTTACTCTGGGGCCTGATGGCTACCCCCATCCACTGGAAACTACCAGTGAG
>ERZ1292632.3262-Hain-H43-01um-R2-3262-length-12559-cov-41_pt1 | contig 12559 bp, 14 predicted proteins | sample MGYA00564407_ERZ1292632 | MGnify/ENA primary metagenome ERZ1292632 (study PRJEB36523, sample SAMEA6512637) | groundwater metagenome | collected 2019-01-08 | study: AquaDiva: Metagenomics assemblies of 32 groundwater samples
TCTGAAGGCGAGGGCAGAGGTTCGACCTTCATCGTGGAAATCGAGCCGTTCGCGAAGGCGTGAATTGGCTCATCTAGCAAGATGACCTACTGGGTACTGGGTGATTTTTCCGGAGAAAAATCACCCCGCGCTACGCGTGGGGTTCAATAGATAATTGAGATTTAATTGTTGCATATTTTTGTTAATATATGTTATATTTCTTGCATACCTATGACCCGGCTGACACCGGTGAGGTGAAGAAAGAAAGCCAGTCTTTGATTGGTAAGTAGAATCTTCCGGTACTGTTCCGATAAGCAGGAATGAAGGAAAAAAACAGGGTGGCACCGCGACAAAATCGCCCCTGCGAGTTTATTAATATTAATGAATTCGGAGGGGTGTTTTTATTTACAGCGAGTAGGTAGGACATTTCTTCGAACACAAGTATCATGCAAAGAACATATATAAAGGATCTAAAAGAATTTGTCGGAAAAGAGACAAGTATTTCAGGCTATGTTGACGTTCGTCGTAATCAAGGCAAAATGGTTTTCTTCGAGTTTCGAGATCGGACTGGCAAGATACAAGGGGTGGTACTTCCGAATAATAAAGAAGCCCTTGAGTCTTCAAAAGAAATACGTTCTGAATGGGTTGTAGAAATAATTGGTATTGTGAACAGACGCCCGGAAAAGAACATTCAGGCTGGAAATGGAAAGATGAACGGGGATATCGAACTTGAAATTAAACATATCAAAGTTATTGGAATAGCCAAGGAACTTCCGTTTGAAAAAGATTCTGAGATTAATATCGATACATATCTCGATTACCTTCCACTCACTCTTCGAAGCCAAAAACATACGGCTGTCTTCAAAGTTCAAGCAGTTATTGCCAAAGCCTTCAGAGACTTCTTTACGAATGAAGGTTTTACGGAATTTCAGGCACCGAAATTAATTGGTGATGATGCCGAAGGTGGGGCGAACTCTTTTGATGTTACATATTTCAAACATGTAGCACATTTGGCTCAAAGTCCCCAGTTATATAAACAGATCATGGTTGGCGTATTTGAACGTGTTTTTTCTGTTGGCAACGTATATCGTGCGGAGAAACATAGTACAACGCGTCACCTCAATGAATATACCAGTTTAGACATGGAAATGGGTTATATTAAAGATCATCATGATGTCATGAATGCCGAAAATCAATTTCTGCAATATCTTGAAGATGTTCTTCGTATCTCTTGTGTTGACGATTTTACCTTGCTCGGTGCCACTATACCAACGGTTCCGAAAGAAATTCCAAAATTGACGTTACGCGAAGCTCAGACACTTATCACAAAAGATACTGGTAAAGATTGTACGAATGAGCCGGATCTTGAGCCTGAACATGAAAGATGGCTTTGTAAGTATGCCGAGAAGAATTTCAATTCCGACTTTATTTTCGTCACTAATTTTCCAACAGCTAAGCGACCGTTCTACACTTATAGAGATGAAAATGATCCAACATACACTAAAGGTTTTGACTTGCTCTTCCGTGGAGTAGAAATCACTACTGGTGCGCAACGCATCCATAACTACGACGACCTTGTCAGTTCCATGCAGGAAAAAAAGCTTGATCCTGAAAAGTTCAAATATTATCTTCAAGCTTTCAAATATGGCATGCCTCCACATGGAGGTCTTGGACTTGGGTTGGAGCGCATCACAGCAAAGCTTCTTTGTCTAGAAAATATCAAGGAAGCCACTCTTTTCCCGAGGGATATTAATAGAATCGATAACCTATTGTCAGAATAGTGATTAACCATTAAGATAAGCGCATCAAAAATCATTATGTATAAACAAGGAATAGAAGTAAAAAGAGAAACAAATTTTGGGATTATTCTTGAAAAGTCATCATGGTTTTCAATCGTCGAATCCCTTTTCCCTAAAAGGGAACGGATCTATTATCCAAATGATCAGGATGAGGTGTTACATATAATCGTGGATGATATCGACATTGCTTTTATCTCTGGACAAGGTTCAAGCATGGTCGCGTGCATGACTGAAAGATTAAGGGTATATGGATCAAAGGCAATAATTAGAATCGGGACATGTGGAGCGTTATCGAAAGAAATAAAACTTTGGTGCCCAATTATTACGACAGCATGTTTTAGTAGCGAAGGTACCTCAGGGCATTACTTACCAGGCGGCTATCCTATTGTATCTGACTTTAATCTGAATACCCTCCTCATTAAAAAATTAATTGAAGGAGGTGTTGATTACCAACAAGGTATTACATTAACAACAGATGGTAGATGGCGAGAAGATCCGGTATTGCTCAAACAATTATGTCAGTTGGGGGTTATTTCTATAGAAATGGAAACGGCGGCAATTTTATCAGTTTGTCAGTTTAGAAAATTACCGGCAGCTGCAATAAATATTCCAACTGATTTACCAGCAGACGAGGAAAGTGAAGAAGATTTTAAGGGCATACCAAATCGAGAAACATATGAATCAGATTTGAGAAAATGTTTAACGAGAATCATTCCTTTTGCGGTGGAGACCTTAAAAGATTTATATCATAAATAAATCAAACAAATGACAATCTGGGCAAACATGATCTATGGTGAAGATGTTAAATTTACTACACCGTTACCAGATAAGGGTTTCCTGACATCTTTTTCAAAGGATATAAGTATTCTTGATGTTGGTTGTGGATATGGAAGAGTTCTAAGTTATTTACAGAGTTTGGGTTTCACAAATTTGACGGGTTTCGATATATCCCCAAATTACATATTAGAGGCCAAGAAAAATTGCCAAGACGCAAATCTCTTTGTTTCTGATTTCAAAAGTTTAAATCTGAATAAGAAATACGATCTGATCATACTGATGGGGGTTATTGAATACATTCTCACTGATAAAGATCAGGATACTTTCTTTAGAAAGATTTCTGAAAGTCTCTCTGCCAACGGCTCTGTTTTGCTGGAAACTTTTATTATCGATTTCAAACCAAATTGGAAACAATATATTTTAGGATTTATAAAAACATTGCATTTTGGACGGTTTAGAAACAGTAAAGGTTTTGAGTGTCATCATCAGTCGATAAATGATTTAAGGATGATATTACAAAAATACTTCATTATTGAATCCGAGACAGAAAAATGTTATATAACATGGACCAAGAATTATTGCCGTGGGTATAATATTAATTTGAAGAAAAAATAATTACATGGAATCCGATTTAGATAATTTAATTAAAACTGTTGCAATACAGGAGGAGCGAAAAAGCAGGTGCATAAACCTTATTGCATCAGAAAATATAATCAGCGACAGGGTTAGCCAATTGCAGGCATCGTTGCTTTCTAATAGGTATATTCTCAATGATTTTCCAAACAATAAAGAACTTTTTGAAATTAAAGAAAAACTGAAGCAACATCTTTGCAAAATGTTTAATGTCAAATATGTCAACATATCACCGCTTTCGGGGATGAGTTGTATGAGTTTGATTATCAGTAGTTTAACAGATAAAAATGATAACATTTACACTCTGAAACCACTTGATGGAGGTCATGCGTCGACCGAAAAAATATGTCGCATGTATCATCTGAATATTAACTATTTACCATTTAGTAATGTAAATTATCGATTCAATTTGGAAGAAATAGAGAAAACGTTCGAGATTAGAAAACCACGACTAATATATTTGGATAATACGATCATCAGTTTTTATTCTCCAGTTGATGGATTAAAAAAACTTGCGGAAAAATATCATGCTCCGATCGTATATGATGGTTCGCACGTCCTGGGTTTAATCGCCGGTAAGTCGTTTCCGAATCCAATAGAAAACGGAGGGGATATTTTAAGCGGCAGTACCCATAAAACATTCTTTGGTTCCCAAAAAGGAATCATCTTGACTAATAACCAAGATCTAATAAATAAAATTGATTCTATATCAAATGATTACATATCTAGCCTTCATACAGGAAGTCTTTTGGCTCTGTATATGAGCGTGTTAGAAATGGAAAGATTTGGAAATGAATATGCCATGCAGGTTGTGAAAAATGCCAAAGCATTAGGAAAAAACTTAGCTATGAATGGGGTTGCAATTCCCACACTCGATAAAGGTGTTACGGAAACACACCAGGTTTGGATAGACACGGGCGCACTTGATCCACAGAGAGCATTTGAAATGCTGGCTGAATGCAACATCAATACAAACTCTATTCGGATACCTGCGATACAAAAAATTGGACTAAGATTGGGAACTGCGGAAGTGACGAGACTGGGAATGAAAGAAGATGAAATGAAACAAATAGCGAAATTTATTTCCGAAGTATTGACTGGTTCTAAAAAGAAGAACCTTATTAAGGAGGATGTAATCAGGTTTAGTAGTAAATATCAAAAAATACTTTTCACTCTAGACAATTATAATAGCAATGTTGATCGTTCTTCAATGATAAAAGAAAACGAAGTTATTTTAGACCAAAGATTTGAAACACATGATATATTGAATAATACTACATTTGTGGAATATGGGGATATTGTAAACAAATATGTCAAAGAATTTTTCAGTATAATCCCAGGTTTTCAGGGACTTATTATTAGAGGTGGCGTTGGTAGGGGTACAGCTGACGACTTGTCAGATATCGATTTCACCTGTGTATTTGATTGTGATGATATTGAGAAAATCAAAAAACAATATGGGCTTAAAACCGGCATGTATAAATATAATGGAATTATGTTTTCGGGCCGATACATATCTCTGAATTCGTTTAGAGACAGCTTATGGTCACCTAAAATGAAACATGCTTATTCATATGTGAAGTTGATACATTGTGCCAAAACAATTAGTGACATAATAAAAAAGAAAACAAAGATTTCGATTTCAGAGCAAAAAAGAAGATTAGTAGAGAATGTTATTGAGTTGGGAGAAATCTGTAGGGTTTATAATGAGTATCACGGTTTTAAAATGTTTTCAGAAATCTATAAACAATATTCAAGAAAAGAATTTTTGGTGGCAAATTTAGAAATTGATAGAGCAGTAAGATATATTAAAAATATCATTTTCGATCTTAACAAAATTAACTATCCTGAGGAAAAAAGTTATTATACTAAGTTCTTTTCCGGTTTACCTAAGCAACCTGACGGATTTGATCATCAGATTAAAACCATATTACAAATGCCTCGGGATGATAAAAGTTTTGGAAAACGACTAACACTTCTTGTAATATTGGCCAGAGAGGTTTTGGGTTATTGTGAAAAGTATATATCTTTACCAAAGGACATATATAAGTTTTACCTGAATTAGCACCAATATGTTTGAAGCAATTAAGAGAAAATTTGAAAAATTACCAGTATATAAAAACGAAAATGGTTATGATTATTTCGTCTATCCGTATAAAGGTATAATTCCCATTGACATTGAGGAAGTGAGATATCTCGCTGAGACTATGTATTCTAAGATGCCTAAGGATATTGATTTGATTTTTACTGTTGAGACTGACGGGATATTCACGGCTTTACCATTAGCATTATTATCAGGAAAGCCTTTTGTTGCAGCTAGGACATTTAATTACAAGATGACTGATTTATTTCAGTTTACTCAAGAGACGGGATATCAGAAAAGAGAGCTATTTTTTTCATTCGATTTAACAAAAATAAAAAAGATAGTCATTGTAGATTGTATTTTATCAACGGGAGGAACATTAAGTGCTGCGACAAATCTGTTTAGAAAATTGGGAGTGGAAGTTGTGGGAATCTATGTCGTGGCAAACAAACTCAATTATTCTAATACAGAATTTCTTGATCAGATAAAAGATAAATTATTTTCTTTTTTTGATGTTGAGATCGTAAGTGGTAGTTTAGTTGTAAATAGGTCAAAATACTATCGATAAATTCTGTTAAGTTTTTTCATTTGAATTACATAATTCAAATGTAGATTTACAAAAAATCTTGACAATATTGATATTGTTTGCTACTCTGTAACAAGAACTATAAATGGAGTTGATCTGTTTATAGTAGTTATTATGAACAAAATGACCACAACCAATTGAAAGGAGGTGGCAAATGAATCGCACATTGACTCAATACATACCGGCTTTAATCGGCCAACAAGTAAAAGTTGCGGGCTTTTCACAAGTTATCCGCGACCAAAAGAAAATGCAGTTCGTGATCCTCAGAGATCAGACGGGGCAGGTTCAGATCTGTCATGAAAAAGGTGGCGACGAGGATGAGTTGAAAAAGATTATCTCTTCGCTCACTGCTGAATCAGCAGTCACTGTTATCGGCCGCGTGGTCGAAAACAAGGGCGTGAAGCTTGGTGGAATCGAGATTGTGGCGGAGTCGGTTGATGTCTCAAGCATTGCCATTGCGCCATTACCGATTACGCCGGAATCATCGCTTGATCTGCAGATGGACTGGCGGATGCTTAGCTTGAGACAGCCCGCAAATCTCCTGATTTTCCAGGTCCAGACGACCATGGAGCAGGCGATGAGGGAGTTCTGGGCTGACAACGGATTCATTGAGATACATTCACCGAAGCTTATGGCAACGGCGAGCGAATCGGGTGCCGAGCTGTTTCAGCTTGAGTACTTCGGGCAAAAAGCGACTCTGGCCCAATCACCTCAGTTCTACAAGCAAATGGCGATGGCGGCAGGGTTTGATCGGATCTTCGAAATCGCGCCTGTATTCCGTGCAAATCCGTCGTTCACATCACGACATGACACCGAGTTTACCTCGGTTGATATGGAGATATCGTGGGTTGATTCCCATGAAAATCTGATGCATATCGAGGAGACTTGGTTGCATCATGTGGTCAAACGAGTGTCGGAGAAACATGGTAAAGCCATCAAGGACGCCTTCGGAGTTGATGTGGTGATTCCTCAGCTCCCATTTCCGAGGGTTACCTTGGCAAATGCTCGAGAGATTCTTGCAAAGCAAGGTCATACCATGGAGCAAATCACCGACCTCGATCCGCCCGGCGAAAGGGGTTTGGCGGAACACATCAAAAAGGAATTTGGTCATGAGTTTGTTTTCGTGATCGACTACCCGATTGATGTGCGGCCTTTCTACCACATGCGTCATGTCGGCAATCCAGGAATCACAAAGAGCTTCGACCTTTTGTGGAAGGGGCTTGAAGTGACAACGGGGGCACAGCGTGAACATCGTGTTGAAACGCTCGAACAGCAGGCACGGGAAAAGGGCTTGGCTCTTGCTCCTCTTGCTCACTACATCAACTTCTTTCGCTATGGCTGCCCGCCACACGGAGGATTCGGTGTAGGCCTTACAAGGCTTCTCATGGTTCTCCTGGACCGCAAAAATGTTCGGGAAGTTACCTATCTCTATCGCGGGCCTAATCGCCTGACACCATAATTGTTCTTTGGTTAGTCAACACACAGCTGGGATGAAAGTCCTAGCTGTTTTTTTATGCCAATTAACAATAACATTGATCTTATAAATGAAATCAAACCTAACATAGACGCGAGCAAGCTGGCCTTCACATTCACGCCCGAAGTGAACGGCAGAGACTATCGCATCACCGCCGACCGCGACAAATTGAAGCAAGTTATAGCCAATATCATAGACAATTCCATGAAATACACACCCCGCGGTTCCATTACAGTAACACTCTCTCATGACAAAATCGCCCATAAATTCATCTTCAAGGTCAAAGACACCGGCATAGGCATAGCGCCAGAAGTATTGCCGAGACTATTCCAGAAATGGAGCAGAGCCCAGAATGGCACCAAAACCAATATTCGAGGCACCGGACTCGGACTCTATGTGGCCAAGCAGATAGTCGAGGCGCATCATGGTATACTTCGAGCCGAGTCCGAAGGCGAAGGCAGGGGCTCCACATTCATCGTGGAACTGGAGCCGTTTCAGAAGGCGTAGAAAATATCTTACACATCAATATTATTAATATACATGTTTGGCTTAGAATAGCCATCACATACCATAAGTGCCTCATAAAATTACGCATTATCACAATCTTGTGATATATTGGTGTTCATGGATTCAAAGATTTCATCATTTACTATCTCAAATGGTCTAACTGTCATACATACCCGGAGACCAAATAGTCTGAATGTTTCAATGAGTCTTATGGTAATTGCAGGAAGCATGTACGAGTCTTCAGAGGAAATCGGTGTAGCACATTTTCTGGAACATATTGTTTCTGATGGAACAGAAAAATATCCGACTGAAAAGAGACTTGCCGAGCTTATTGATGAGCGTGGTGGTGCGCGAAACGCAATAACTAATAAGGAAACTATTGAATATGTTGTAAAAGTCTTAAAGGAAGATTCGGAAATAGCTTTTGAATATCTTTCAGAAATATCTATTCATCCACTTATTAGAGATGAAGATGTACAGAAACAAAAAAAAATTATTGAGCAAGAGATATATAGATTCAAATCGGATCCTGAGAAATTCGCCCAAAGGTTAATATACTCCGCAATCTTTCCAGACACCAGAATCGGCGGATTGACTACGGGTGATGTCGATGATGTAAAAAGAATTTCTCAGTCTAATATCTTATCGTACCATTACAGAACTCATTGTGCCAAGAATATGGTTCTATCAGTGTGTGGCAACATATCTGAGGAAGCGGTATTGGTATTAGCTAGAAAATACTTTGGTGATCTGACATCTGGTGAAAAATTATCTCCGATAGATTTACATGTTGTGCCTAAGAACGAACCCATGTTGCAAATTATGCCAGACTTAAAACAGGCAATACTAGCTGTTGGTTACCAAGGGTTTAGATCTGGTGATAAAGATCATTATGTAGCTGATATATTGTCTGTGCTTTTAACCAGGGGGAAATCCTCACGACTTTTTTATGAAATTCGCGAAAAACGGGCATTGGCATATATGGTGAACAGTAATAATTTTAATGGTAGAAATATTGGTGTATTTACTATCCAAGTCGGTTTGGCAAATGATAAGGTATCGGAATGTTTGGAGATAATCAAAACCGAATTAAAGAAAGTCACTTCCAGTGATTTGCCGGAAGTTGAATTGAATAAAGCTTTGGCTTTTATTAGATCAAACATAGCTTTTTCTTTCGAAAACTCACTTTTTGAGGCATCATATTATTCGAGATTATGGTGTTTTACAGGAATAGTTCAACCGATAGAACGGGAGTTGGATTATTATGAATCAATTATTCATACTCCGAGTCTTATTCAAGAGACGGCAAAAAAGATGTTTTCTGTGAATCCAGCGGTTCTTATAATTGGACAAGGTACGGCTCAAGAAAGCCAGATTAGGACAAACCCTTAACAAATAATAATATAGTCTGATAGGGTATGTGCAGAGTGGCTTGCACATTGAGGTCACTTAAACTGAGTAATACAGAGGTTAATATGCCAGTAACAAGCACGATCGGTGATCCTATGCCGACGATTAAAGTTGATACTCGTGAAATGCCCGACAGGGCTGACGGTGGTATCGACGATTTCGATGGCAGGGTTCCAAATTGACTTTACCTCAAGTAGAGGGAGAACCGACTCAAGTATGAGTGGCTCGATATAACGAAAAACGGTAACCATAAAGATCCTTATGATTAATGTCATTCAACACGAAAGCGACGAAGAGGGTTGCCCGTCCTACGAAGGCGATTCCAGCTCTTCCGGCGGTGGTGATGGAAGCACAGGAGAGGGCGTCTAAACTAACGCGAAGCTACTTGTAACAAGGTAGCGACACATATGAGGAGCTCAGTGGTATTGTCCACTTAGCTCCTCTATTTTATTTTATGCTTGCGTTGTATTGATTTCAAAGCAATATCGGATTTGAGCAATTACAAGGAATACATCGAATTCATGGAGAAACGAGCCATACAACTGCTCAAATCGTTGTAACAGTAGTGGGTCATAAAATATCACAAGGAGCCTGGTCAGCTCTTTTTTGTTACATGATATTACATTCCACAACTCATAGAGGACACCATCGCCGAAATCAAACCTAACATAGACGCGAGCAAGCTCGCCTTCACATTCACGCCCGAAGTGAACGGCAGAGACTATCGCATCACCGCCGACCGCGACAAATTGAAGCAAGTTATAGCCAATATCATAGACAATTCCATGAAATACACACCCCGCGGTTCCATTACAGTAACACTCTCTCATGACAAAATCGCCCATAAATTCATCTTCAAGGTCAAAGACACCGGCATAGGCATAGCGCCAGAAGTATTGCCGAGACTATTCCAGAAATGGAGCAGAGCCCAGAATGGCACCAAAACCAATATTCGAGGCACCGGACTCGGACTCTATGTCGCAAAGCAGATAGTCGAGGCGCATCATGGTATACTCCGCGCGGAATCTGAAGGCGAGGGCAGGGGATCGAGCTTCATCGTGGAATTAGAGCCGTTTGAGAAGGCGTGAAAGATTTTACTGTTGGCAATTAAATTCTATTGTAGTACCTTACCACAAGGTTTGTTCTATGTTCTCACTATTTCACAAACTGAGACAAACACAGACTTGAAAGGGAATGGTGTTCCATGAATACAATTCTGGACAGAACAGAAAATTCGATCGGGCAAATGCCAACAGACATCGGACAAGTAAAACCCTTTGCATTAGGCTTCAGGGAGCCGATGCGAGGAGTAGTTTCTCCGTCAGCATTACACGGAGATGACCACACATATATGGGTGAGTGTACATCGGATCCGAGGGCGGGTGATGTTTCGGACTACGAGTCCGATTAAGTGGACTTTGCCAAGTTACTACAGGCCAGTGTGATTCCTATGGAAGATCACTGGCTTTTTTGCATGCGAACTCTGACCAGATTTCGAAAAGAGCGATTTGATAGATAAAATCTTGTCTTTTTTATTTTTCCTATGTACTTATCAAGTTTTTTAACATCATTTATATTTCTATAGAAATTCGCCAAGTCTAGATAGACATAGGGTAAATGTTGTTTGTCATCTTTCGATAAATCTTCATATATCAAATAATATTTCTCTGCTATCGTTTTCTTACCGAGAATCTCATAGACATTTGCCAAGCGGTTTGCGGTGAGAGCGTCCTTGCATATTCTGTATGTTGTGCGTGCGATGTTAATGGCTTCCTTTTTATGCGCGGCCGCTAGCATCTGAGCAAGAAAGATGCGAGCATTGATAATAGATTTTTCTTTTGAATGAGGATTATTGTCAATTATATCTCGACATATTTTAAATGCTAATTTAGAATTGGCATCGCTCTTAATATCGAATGTTCCGTCTTGGAAAGCGTTGTGGTATAAGAAAGCCGCAAGAGAAACGGTCAACTCCAATCTATTACCTAGGTCATGCTTCTTTAGTTCTCTTTTTATGAGAGGTATACCTTCCGCCCATCTACCATTTCTCCCGAGAGAAAGTATTTTCTTATTGAAGGAATCTATTGACATGAGAGTAATATAATTATACGCTACATAGTAGCACATTCACAATCACAACAATAGAACTGATATGAATATACCTGAAAATCCGATTATCATTTTTACACATTCACACGAAGTCAATGTCGATCGAGTCATATCCATACATTAGCACCAGAAGTATTGCCACGGCTATTCCAGAAATGGAGCAGAGCCCAGAATGGCACCAAAACCAATATTCGGGGCACCGGACTCGGACTCTATGTGGCCAAGCAGATAGTCGAGGCTCATCATGGCATACTCCGCGCCGAGTCCGAAGGCGAGGGCAGGGGCTCCACACATTCATCGTGGAGTTGGAGCCGTTCCAGAAGGCGTGAGGGGTAGTCTGTGCGTGAGCTGCCTTGATAATGAGTTAAGGATAATATGTTAAACTTACGAGTAAGTTTAACAAGGAAGTTATCCGTCATACAGATATACACATTATCAAAATTAGTAAAACATTTATAAATTATTATGTACAGAAAAGGAGTTTCGGCACTCATAATAAATAAAAACAAAGAATTTCTTTTGGTGAATTTAGAATCTTTTAAAGAAGGATTTTTTGCAGTTCCAGGTGGTGGCATAGAAGAGGGGGAGACTTTAGAAGAAGCTGTTTATAGAGAAATAAAAGAAGAGCTTGGCATAGATAAAAATTCTCTTGAATTGGTGGGGAAAAATATTTCCCCACTGGAATTTAAATTCAAGGTAATTAAAATGACTCGTAACGGTAATAATTATGAGGGTTCAGAGAGATATTTCTTCGGATTTCTCTTTGTTGGTGATAACAATGAAATAAATCTCAAAGACGGAGAGGTCAGATCTTATAGATGGGTACCCTCTGTGCAATTGAGGAATTATTTGCTTTTTGATAATCAACTACAAGAAACATTAGAGAAAATAGCAGAGATATTTCCTGATTTGCTATAGCATCATTTTATTTGTTTTATAGATAGGGTGGTGATACACTCACCTCATGAAGAAGATAATGCTCGATGTTAAACCGTTTCAAGAAACTCTTCACGCGGATATGTGTGGACCGGCTTCGCTCAAAATAGTATTTGATTATTATAATTTGATCAAAAGTGAGCATGAGCTTGCAAAATTAACAAAAGTCGCAGGTGGCATAGGTGCAGATGATAAAGATCTTGTTCGAGCCGCTGAAACTCTCGGGTTTAAGACATTCATAAAAAATGATAGTAATTTTTCCGATA
>ERZ1292632.3264-Hain-H43-01um-R2-3264-length-12552-cov-16_pt1 | contig 12552 bp, 13 predicted proteins | sample MGYA00564407_ERZ1292632 | MGnify/ENA primary metagenome ERZ1292632 (study PRJEB36523, sample SAMEA6512637) | groundwater metagenome | collected 2019-01-08 | study: AquaDiva: Metagenomics assemblies of 32 groundwater samples
AACAATTAACATTAAATCATCATAAAATCGTTCGGATTGAGGGGTACGGGTGGGAGAGCTTACTATATTTAATCTTAGCATATTATAGTCTGCGTGTCAAGGGGTTGTAGGGTTTTGTCAAGTTTGATATTATAAATAAATTAACATCAATAAAATGCCTACTATAGAAGAATTAAGAAAAATTAGAATTGAAAAATTAAAAAAGCTTCAAGCAGCTGGAATTTTAGCATATCCGGCGAAAACAAATAGAACGCACTCAGTTGCCAATGCGCTGAAAAATTTTGGAAAATTATCTAAAACAAAAAAGCGCATAGTTTTGGCTGGCAGAATTATGGCAATGAGGGGCCATGGAGGCGCAACTTTTTTAGACATTTTTGACGGAAGTTGTGCGACGCCCGACGTCGCACGAACTCGTGCGACGTCGGGCGTCGGCGCAGCTAAAGTGCAGGTTTTAATAAAAACAGACAAAATAGGAGAGAAGGGCTACCAGTTTTTTATGGATATTTTTGATATTGCTGATTTTGTTGAAATTAAAGGAACTCTTTTTACCACGCAGAAGGGCGAAAAAACAATTGAGGCCGAGGATTATAAAATGTTGGCAAAGGCACTATTGCCCTTGCCAGAAAAATGGCATGGGCTTCAAGATGTTGAAGAAAAATTGCGCAAAAGATATTTGGACATTATTTTTAATCCAGAAATTAAAGCAATGGTTGAAAAACGGACAATATTTTGGAATTCTATAAGAGAATTTTTAGTGAAAAAAGGTTTTTTGGAAGTTGAAACCCCGGTTTTAGAAATCACACCGGGCGGAGCTGATGCCAAGCCGTTTGTAAGCCACCACAACGCTTTAGATATGGATATTTATTTGCGAATTTCAATGGGCGAATTGTGGCAGAAAAAATTAATGGTGGCTGGTTTTGAAAAAACTTTTGAAATTGGCAGGCAATTTAGAAATGAAGGCATGGACGCAGAACATTTGCAAGATTATTCTCAAATGGAATTTTATTGGGCTTACGCAGATTATGAACAGGGCATGAAATTGGTTGAAGAAATGTATAAATATATTACCAAAAAAACTTTTGGCACTCTAAAATTTAAAATAAGGAATTTTGATGTTGATTTTGGAAAAAAATGGGAAAAGTATGATTATGTTTCAACAATTGTAAAATATACCGGCGTAAATATTGAAGAAGCCAGTTTACCAGAAATGGAAAAAGTTTTGCAAAAATTAAAAATTGATTACGACAAAAAAGGTTTTAATATAACTCGCGCAATTGATAATTTGTGGAAATATTGCAGGAAAAATATTTCTGGTCCGGGATTTTTAATAAATGTGCCAATTATAATGGAGCCCTTGGCAAAAAGAATGCCTGCCCGCAATGCTGCGCATAGCGTTGCAGGCGGGGAAAAATCTGATAAAGTCGAGCGGTTTCAAGTAATTTTGGCAGGATCAGAAAATGGCAAAGGCTATTCCGAATTAAACGACCCAATTGACCAGGCAGAAAGATTTCAAGCCCAGCAAAAACTGCGCGACATGGGCGACCAAGAAGCCCAAAGATATGATAAAGATTTTATTGAGGCTTTGGAGCATGGCATGCCTCCAACCTGCGGATTCGGCGTTTCAGAAAGATTATTTAGCTTTTTAATGGATAAACCCGTGCGCGAATGCCAAATATTTCCATTAATGCGCCCAAAATAAAAAATAATTATTCATATCTAGTCTCTAGTCGTCTGGTTAAGAGTAACAGGCCAATTCGTACGAATAGGAGAATAACAAACTAGTAAAAAGGTAACCATAAAATAATTATGGAAAATAAGGATTTGGTAAAAATTTTTAAAGCAATTGCAAATGAAAGAAGGTTTTTAATTCTTAAAATTTTGTATAAAAATAAAGAAGTGTCTGTGGGGAACATAAGCGAGATGATTGATTTGTCGTTCAGAAGTGTTTCAAAACATTTGGGAATTCTCGCCAACGCTGGACTTGTAGAATGCCGCCAGTCGAGTTTAAACCGGTATTATTCCGTAAATAAATCTAAATTTCCAAAACAGTTCCTCGCCTTTTTTGAATCTTAAAAAATATTCTTTTATATTCTATCAAACTATTCTCTAATTCGTACGAATAAGGGAATAGTAGTATAGTATAGTAGTATAGTATAGTGTTTGTGGATAAAAAGTGTAAAAAAACCCCGAGAAACGATGTTCTCGGGGTATAGAGCGACCGCGTGGTCGCTCTATGTGCGTTTTGGTTTATCGTTCGTCTTCGTAAAGTCGGGCGATGTTTTCGTGTGAAGGCGAAGGGTCAAAGGAGTCTCCGCCGTGATTGCTGTCGCGCCCACGCGGAGTTCTTTTCCAATTCGTCGATGCCCGTATAATGCGAATAGCAACCGTGTTGCAGATTCCACATTTTACAATGCCCTTCGGATTTTCAATAAACCATATTCGATTGCATTTATCGCAACAGAATTCCATTTTCACAGATTTCTTTTTTGCCATGTCTGTTCCTTTTGTTATAGTGCCGTTACATATTAATTTTAACATATTGCAATGTCCGTGTCAAGGGATTGTAGGGTTTTGTCAAGTTTGATAATATGAATATAATCATGAAAAAAGTAATGGTTTTTGGGACATTTGACGGAATCCATAAGGGGCATCTGGATTTTTTTAGGCAAGCGAAAAAATATGGTGATTACTTAATCGCAGTTGCTGGAAAAGATAGTAATATTTTGAAAATAAAAAAACATTTGCCGAAAAAAAATGAGCAAGAAAGAATATGTGGTTTAAAAAATTGTAAATTAGTTGACGAAGCTTTACCAGGTTACGAAAACGACCCTTATAAAATAATAGAAGAAATAAAACCCGAAGTGATTTGTTTAGGTTACGATCAGTCGTTTTTTACTAATAATTTGGAAAAAGAGATTGAGAAGAGGGGACTGCAAATAAAAATTTTCAGGTTGAAACCCCACAAGCCCGATCAATTTAAATCGTCAGTTTTAAATAAAAAATAAATTTTAAAATTATGTTAGATATAAATTTTATAAGAAAAAATTCGCAAAAAGTTAAAGAATCCTGCGAGAAAAAGAATGTCAATGCTGATATTGATAAAATTTTGGAGTTGGATAAAAAGAAGAGAGAATTAATGACTGAAATTGAAACATTAAAAGCAGAACAAAATAAAATAAGCAGGGGTGGAAAAGAAAATAATGTATTAGTAACTCAGGCGAAAGAAATCAAAGACAAAATTAAATCGATGGCGCCAGAACTTGAGAGCGTCGAAAAAGAATTTAATGAATTATTGTCAGAATTGCCTAATATTGTGGCCGATGATGTTGTGGCTGGTGGAAAAAAAAATAACAAAGTTTTGAGACAATTCGGCAAAAAACCGAAATTTAATTTTACCCCGAAAGACCATGTTGAGTTGGCAACCAATTTGAATTTAATTGATTACGAAAGGGGAGCTAAAATTTCTGGCTCCGGGTTCTGGGTTTACAAAGGAAATGGGGCAATTTTGGAGTGGGCTTTGCTAAATTATTTTATTGATTTTCATAGAAGAAATAAATATACATTTTTGTTAGCGCCGTATATGCTGACAGAAAAATCAGCCTATACTTCGGGCAACTTGCCAAAATTCAGAGACGATCTTTTTTGGACTCAAGATAAATTATGCCTAAATGCAACAAGTGAAATGATGTTGGGAAATTATCACAGAGACGAAGTTTTAAAAGAAAGCGACTTGCCGTTAAAATATTTTTCTTATTCAGCTTGTTTCAGGAGAGAAGCCGGAAGTTATAGAAAAGAGGAAAGGGGAATGATAAGGGGGCACCAGTTTAATAAAATAGAAATGTTTCAATTCACAAGACCAGAAAAATCTTGGGAAGCATTTGAAGAATTAGTGAAAAACGCCGAAAAATTAACAGATGGTTTAGACCTGCATTTTCAGTCGGTGCAGCTGGCGGCAGAAGATATGACAGAAGCAATGGCAAAAACAATAGATATTGAGGTTTGGATTCCAAGTATGGGGATTTACAAAGAGGTGAGCAGCGCTTCTAACGCTTTAGAATATCAGGCAAGACGAGGGAATATAAAATTTAGAAACGAAAAAGAAGGAAAAAACTATTTTGTCCACACTTTAAATGCTTCTGGTCTGGCAACAAGCCGATTAATTCCTGCAATTTTGGAGCAATTCCAGCAAAAAGACGGGGGTATAAAAGTGCCGAAGGTTTTGCAAAAATACTGCGGTTTCAATGTTATAAAGTAAATTCGAAATTTACAATTTACAATTTGAAATCAATTTGAATTTATTAAATTTTTAATATTCAATTCAAATTTTAAATTTCAAATTTCAAATTAAGTGCCGAAAATAACAATAAACAGTTTGGAAACTAATTATCTTGAGAGGGGCAATGGAGTTCCGTTTTTGATACTTCATGGCTGGGGTTCTTCGTCAGAAAAATGGTTAAAAGAGGCTGAAATTATTTCCAAGAATAGTTTTAAGGTAATTATTCCAGACCTGCCTGGTTTTGGAGAAAGCGACAAATTAACCTTGCCGTGGACAATTAATGATTATGTAAAATGGTTTGAAGATTTTACAAAACAACTAGATGTACAAGATTTTTATTTGCTTGGACATTCTTTTGGCGGAGCTTTGGCAGCAAAAATTGCGGTAAAATATCCGCAACGGGCGCAGAAGCTGTTTTTAGTGGCAGCTGCCATAATAAGAGAGAAAACTGCGCAAAAAAAAATTTTAGTTAAAGTTGCAAAGCTTGTAAAAATATTTAGTTTTCTACCGCTCTATAATTTTTTTAGAAAAGCAGTTTATAAATTTATTATCAGAGAAAGCGACTATGTTTATACTGAAGGAATAATGAAAGAAACTTATCTAAACATTGTTGGCGAAGACATTTTGCATCATTTGCATTTTATAAATGTTCCAACAATAATTATTTGGGGTGAAAAAGACAAGTCTACGCCAATTGAAGACGGCAAATTAATTAATGAAAAAATAAAAAATTCAAAACTTATAATTTTGCCCGGGGCAGACCATTTGTTGCACAAAACAATGCCCGAGGCTTTGTCTGCCGAAATTTTAAACAATATTTAAAATGTTTTCTATCATAAGCATTTTTTGGTTTTTTAGAGAGTCAAAATATATTTTGTTTTGGCTTTATTTGTGGCAATTAAAAGAATATCATATTGCCAGAATTCTAGACCATTTTAAAACCGAAAAGGGTAAAAAATTATTTCTAAACCCGATTTTATTTGCCAAAATTGTTTTGTCAGCGCTGCTTTTAATAAGTAACGCCTTTTTTGCTTTTTGTTTTTTTGTCTTGTTTTTAATATACCTTTTAGAATGCGGCGTTTTTGCAAAAACAATTTTGGCAAAGCAGATAAAAAAACCCGTTAAAACCAGCAAAACCTTGTTTTTAATTTTTACATCTTTTGCGGCGCTAATTTTGTCTTTATGGGGTATTTCACAAATTGCAAACGAGCCCTCTGTTCTTTTTTATTTTTTAGCTTTTGATATTTTAACTCCCTTAATCGTCTCAGCCGTTGTTTTGATTTTTCAGCCACTTTTTATTTATGCTAGAAATAATATTTTAAAGAAAGCGACAGAAAAAAGAAACACACTGAAAGATTTAACGGTTATAGGCATAACAGGATCTTACGGAAAAACTTCAACAAAAGAATTTTTAACAACAATTTTGTCAAAAAAATTCAAAGTTGTTTCAACAAAAGAACATCAAAATTCGGAAATTGGCATTGCTAATTGCATTCTAAATGACCTAAGCGCTGAAAGCCAGATTTTAATTGTAGAAATGGGCGCATATGACAAAGGGAAGGTAAAAGAGGTTTGCTTTATGGCAAAACCAAAAATTGGAGTTGTTACCGGGGTCAATGAACAGCATTTGGCCTTGTTTGGCTCTTTAAAAAACTTATTATCAGCCGAAGGTGGAGGAGAACTCGCCGAATCTTTACCAAAAAACGGAATCTTGGTTGTTAACGGAGATAATAAATTTTGCCTTGATCTTTTAAGAAAAAGCAGTAATTTGCCCGTAAATCAAGAAAAAAAGTATACACTGGGCAATAAGGCAATAGATGGTGATATTTGGACAGAGGACATTGTGGTAGAAAAAAATTCAATTTCTTTTGTTACTGTAAATAAGGGCGGGGAAATGGGCCATTTTAAGGTTAATGTTTTAGGCGGGCATAATGCGCAGAACCTTTTGGGCGCTATTCTTGTAGCGCGCGAATTAGGCATGAGCATTGAAGAAATATCAGAAGCTTGCAAAAGTGTAAAACAAGAACAAGCAGGAATGGTTTTAAAACAAGGAAAAGATGGATTAGATATAATTGACTCCTCTTATTCGGCGAATCCTGACGGAATTTTTGCTGATTTAGACTATTTGAATATTTTTCCAAACAAAAAAGCAGTTATAATGCCGTGTTTAATTGAGCTTGGTCCAAAATCTTCAGAAATTCACCAAAAAATTGGTAAAAAAATTGCTCAGGTCTGCGGTTTGGCAGTAATAACCAGTAAAGATAAATTTGAAGATATTAAAAAGGGCGCGGTTGAAGCTGGTATGAAACATAGTAGTATCTTATTGTGCGACAATCCTGACGAAGTAGCTACAATAATATCGTTATTTTGCAAACAAGGCGACGCAGTTCTGCTTGAAGGCCGCGTGCCGTCAAAACTTCATGAATTATTTTAAGCCGATATCAATTTCATTGAGCCCGAATGTGGAAAAAGACGATGTAAAACTCGCCTTAGATTTGATTATGCGGCCGTGGTTTTGGAAACGCGGAAAAGCAATAAAAGAATTAGAGGACGAATTTAAAAAATACTTAGGCGCAAAATATGCTTTTTCTTTTAACTCTGGCAGAAGTTCTTTATACGCAATTCTGAAAACTTTAGAATTAGAGAAGGGAAGCGAAGTGTTATTGCAGGCTTTTACTTGTAATGCGGTTCCAAACCCAATTTTATGGGCTGGTTTAGAGCCAATTTATGCAGATTGCGATAAAGATAATTTTAATATTGATATTGAAGACTTAAAGGCTAAAATTAGCCCCAAAACCAAAGCAGTAATAATTCAGCATACTTTTGGCCTGCCAGCCAATATGGACGAAATTAAAAGGGTTTGTGAGGTTAATAATTTAATTTTAATTGAGGATTGCGCCCACTCATTGGGCGCAGAATTTAAGGGACAGAAAGTGGGCACATTCGGTAAAGCCGCCTTTTTCAGCTTTTCTAGGGACAAGGTTATTTCTTCTGTTTATGGAGGCGTGGCCGTAACAAATGACGAAAAAATAGGAGAAGCTCTTCGGCAAGCTCAGGGCAAAATGGGTTTTCCAAACCCATTTTGGATTTTTCAGCAAATTTTTCATCCAATATTTTTAAATTATATTATCTTGCCAATTTATAATTTTTTAGATTTAGGAAAGATGTTTTTAGTTTTATCTCAATGGATTCACATTTTATCAAAAGCAGTTTCTTCAAAAGAAAAAAAGGGGCAAAGGCCGGACTATTTTCCCAAGGCTTTGCCTAACGCAATGGCAACAATGGCATATAATCAATTTGGCAAACTTGAGAAATTTGAAGCAGCTCGAAAAAATTTATTTAATTTTTACATTGAAAATTTGAAAAACTGCCCATTTGCCTTGCCTCAAATGCCTGCCTCGCCGAGTCAAGGCGGACAAGCGGGCGTAAAGCAAAGCTATCTGAGATTTACTATAAAACATAAAGATGCGCAAGAAATAATTTATGATGCTTGGCACAAGCAAAACATTTTATTGGGCGATTGGTACACAACCCCAATTGCGCCTTTTGACACTAAAATTGAAAAAATGCATTATAAAACGGGGATGTGCCCGACAGCAGAAAGGCTGGCAAAAATAACTTTAAACCTGCCGACTCACATAAACATTTCAAAAAAAGACGCCGACCGCATAATAAACTTTTTAAAGAAATACTAATTAAATAGATATTAATAAAAAAACCTTGTGTTATTTTCTCTCCCATGCTTGATACTATAATTATGACGGCCGTCCAGTTTATGGTATCATTAAGTATAAGTATAAGTATAAGTATAAGTATATGAAGACCTTTTTTACAGACAAATTTTTGAGAGATGTTCATGGGTTTTTTCAAAAAACCAATTTTGTTGCGGGTTCCTTGTTTGTTTATCCTACGATGCGAAATTGCTTGCCGGGTATTAAAAATCCTGTTTTTGAAAAATATCAAAAAGAAAAAGGAATGAGAGAATTTAACAAACTTATATACTATTTAAAGGTTAAAGGGTATATAAAGGTTAAAAATTTAGAAAATAAGAGAGGCATAATGCTAACAAAAAATGGGGTCAATCGGGCAATAAAAGCGAGTTTCAAGCTTGATAAAAAAAGAAGGTCTGATGGAAAATGGGTAATGTTAATTTTTGATATCCCAGAAAAATATAGAAGAAGCAGAAGCATGCTAAGGGGCGCTCTTAGGTCTCTTGGCTATAAAATATATCAGCAAAGCGTGTGGATATCTCCTTATGATGTTTCTGAAAGAACCGAACAGTTTTTGCAATCGCATGACTTGGAAAAATACGTTAAAATATTTTTAATAGAGGAAATTTGAAAATACTACGAATATAACGGCCGTCAAATTTGTAGTATTTTAGTTTTATTTGTAAATTAGTTTTATTTATAAAAATGAAAATAGCAATTTGCGGAAGTATGGCGTTTTCCAAAGAAATGATAGACGCCAAAAATCAATTGGAAAAAATGGGTCATATTTGTTTTATTCCCGAAGGTGTTTATGATTACGCGGAGAATAGGGTAAAAAAAGTTGGGGGAGCTGAGGGCGCGAGGAGAAAAATCGCCAACGATTTGATCCGTAAGCACTATAATTTAATCAATAATTCTGATGCGATTTTAGTTTTGAATCACGAGAAAAAAGGAATTCAAAATTATATCGGCGGGAATTCTTTTCTAGAGATTGGATATGCTTATATTTTAGGTAAAAAGATTTTTTTAATGAATGATATTCCAGAAATTGAACTTATCAAACAGGAAATAGAAGCCATCCAGCCGATTATTATTAACGGCAATTTACACGAGATAAATTAATGGAAATAAGAGAAGTAACAAGTAAAGAGGAATGGGAAGGATTTTTGCAGAATTGCGTTGAAAAAACATTTTTACAGTCTTGGAGCTGGGGCGATTTTAATGTGGCTATGGGAAGTAAAATTTGGCGTTATGGAGTTTTTTATAACAATAATTTGGCAGGGGTGGCTTTAATTATAAAAGTATCAGCGCGCCGAGGAACATTTTTATTTGTTCCGCACGGGCCGGTTATAAAAGAAAATCTCGAGTTTGCGGAAAAAAAAGAAATTATGCAATCTTTTCTTGAACTGTTGAAACAGTTAGCGCAAGAAGAAAAAGCACTCGGGCATAGCCCCTTAGGGCGTAACCCAACGGGCGAGCCTACGGGCGAGCCATCTTTTATACGCATTTCTCCAATTTTAGAAGATAATGAAAAAAACCAAAATATTTTTTCTGAACTTGGGTTTAGATCTTCACCAATTCATGCCTCGGCCTACGAAGCAACTTGGAAACTGGATGTTTATCAGCCAGAAGAAGAGCTTTTACAAAATATGCGAAAAACCACTCGCTATTTAATAAAAAAAGCTGGCGAAAGCTCAGATATTTTTATCGAAAAAACAGCAGACTTAAACAAGCTGGAAATTTACCAAAAATTAAATAAAAAAGTTTCGCAAAGGCAAAAATTTGTCCCTTTTTCTGAAAAATTTGTTAAAAATGAATTTGAAATTTTTGCCAAAGAAAATCAAGCTCTTTTGTTTTTTGGTAAATATAAAGGCGAAGTTACGGCGGGAGCTATGGTTATATTTTGGTCTGGAACTGCTTTTTATCATCAAGCCGCGTCTACGGGCATGTTTACCAAATATTCAATTCCTTATTTATTGCAATGGGAAGCAATAAAGGAAGCAAAAGCTAGGGGTTGCGCTGTTTACGATTTTTGGGGGTTTACTGATCCCGAAAAATTTCCGCATCATCCATGGGCAGGTCCCACTTTGTTTAAGATTGGGTTTGGCGGATACAAAAAAGAATATATTAAGACTCAAGATTATATAATTTCGCAAAAATACTGGATAAATTATATAATAGAGAAAACAAGAAAATTTATAAGAGGGTTATAGAAGCGAGGCAATAAATTTTAATTTTAAATTTGATTGCCGAGCCTCGAAAAAATGTCTTATAGAAGAAAACATATAAAAAATAAAATCCATAAAATAACGCCTAAAAAGTCTATTTTAAGAAGGCCTATTTTTTGGATTTTTGTTTTGTTTTTGATTTTATTTATTGCTGCGGTATATTTTTATTTATTTTATTCTGGTTTCCAAATTAAAAACATAATAATTTCGGGAAATGTAAAAGTCCAATCAGAAGATATTGAAAACTTGGTTTCTTATAGTATAAATAAAAAGCTTATCGGGCTTGGCGGTTGGAACGCAATGTCAAAAAGTATTTTTTTAACCAATCCTCCAGAACTGCAGAGCTTGATTTTAAAGACTTTTCCGATGATAGAAACCGTTTTGGTTGAGAAAAATTTTCCGCAAAATATCTCTCTGCAAATAAACGAGCGAAAGCCTATTGCGGTTTTTTGTCCTTCGACATCCTCAGGACAAGCCAGCGATCAGTGTTTTTTTATTGATAAAAACGGAGTGGTCTTTGAAGAAATTCAAAATACTTCGCAAGATATGCCTATTTTAAGCCAAATGATAGATGATAAAAAGGCTTTTGTAGGCGAGAACGCAATTGGAAAGGATGTAATGAATGTAATTTTAAAAATTGAGAAAAATTTGAAAGATAATTTTCAAATTAATATAAAAGAGGCGTTTTTATCTAACCCTTTCAGGCTTGATGTTAAAACTAGCGAAAATTGGCAAGTTTATTTTAATTTAAGTTCAGATACCGATTTGCAAATTACAAAATTGAACTCTCTTTTAAAAGATGAAATTTCTCAAAAAGAAAGGACGAGTCTTCAATATATAGATTTGCGCTATAAAGACAGGGCTTATTACAAGTAACCACGCGTGATACGCAATACAGCAAAAGCCCCGTTTAACGGGGCTTTTGCTTGACAAAGACTGTTAAATATCATATAATAAAATATAATGAACAACGAAAATAAAAAGAAAAAGTTAAAAAGGATCGCCAAGATATTTATAACCTTATATTTAATGAGTTTTTTTGCCGTGAACTGGAATGATGTTTCTTGGATTTTTAATTACAAGGCTGTTGGAGGCTTGATAGATGATTTTTTTACGCCATATCAAAGTACTCAGGCTTTTTCCGCAGATAGCGCCTTTTACCCAAATCACGCCGCAAATGCAGGGGCAACTCCGCAAGTTAAATTTACTTACTCTGAGAAAAATAACATTTTAGAAATACCCAAAATGGGAATCTCGGTTCCAATTATTTTTAGCCAAAGCGCAAATCAAACATCTTTATTGAAAGATTTGGACAAGGGTGTAATATATTACCCAGGATCAGTTTTTCCAGGCCAAGACGGGCAAACTGTAATTTTGGGCCACTCTGCCTCTCCAAACTGGCCAAAAATAAAGCAGGACTGGGTTTTTTCTGAATTAGACGGCCTAGTTACCGGAGATCAAATTATTGTTTATATAGATTATAAAAAATATACATATACTGTAAGGCAGAAAAACATTTTAAAGAGGGGACAAGATATAATTCCTCTAAGTTTGGCGCAAGGAGGCAACTATTTAGCCCTTGTAAGCTGCTGGCCGCCGGGAAAAGACCTGCAAAGAATCATTGTGCAGGCAACTATTGACAAAGATTAGTGCTTTATGATAGTATATGCGATACTATAAGATGAAGAAAAACTTATGAAAACAGCAACTAAATTAATTATCGCAAGCGTCTTTTTATCAGCGGCGTTTCTTTTGGCATATGCAGGAACAGCTTCTGCTGCCACACAGGTTACTCTTACAGGAACTGACCTTAGCCGCGTAGGAACTCATTTTAATAAAATAGCATCTGGCGAGGGCCTTATTACCACAATATATACTCATTTTGGGAATGCAACTCACACAGCTTCGCGCATTTGCGCTTTGACTGCAACATATTATAGCCAGCTTGGTTTAGATAAACCATATATTGTTTACGTTAAAAAAACAGGTTTAGGCTATGTTTCTTGCTGGAACGATTATAATTATATATGGAAAAATGGAGCCTGGGTTAAACAAGGCGCTTGTACTATTGGTTCAATGCTTAGATCTGTTACTTGCGAATCGGCAACAATAACCTGTAGTACAAATTCTGAATGCGGAACCAGCGGGTATGTTGATAGTCCGGTTTGTCAAAACGGAGACGTTTTTCAAAATTATAGAACATACACTTGCAACAACCCTGGCACTGCCAGTTCAAGCTGTTCTAATTCAATAGCGCTTCAGCAAAAACAAGACTGTACGGCAAACCAAACTTGTTCTGCCGGATCATGCGTCAACCAAAATATTACTTGTTCAACCA
>ERZ1292632.3266-Hain-H43-01um-R2-3266-length-12550-cov-6_pt1 | contig 12550 bp, 23 predicted proteins | sample MGYA00564407_ERZ1292632 | MGnify/ENA primary metagenome ERZ1292632 (study PRJEB36523, sample SAMEA6512637) | groundwater metagenome | collected 2019-01-08 | study: AquaDiva: Metagenomics assemblies of 32 groundwater samples
ACCCAGTTTCCTTGTACCACTCTTCTTTTTTCTGACTTGCGTAATTGCCAACCTCTATAGCTATTTTCAAACTTGGATTTGCAATATCTATTTTGTAAGCACTTGGCCAAGGACTTCTCCTTTTTGTCGGGACAACTAACTCTATTTCCCAGCCATCTCCTAATGCTTCCCATAATTTGGTTTGGTACTGAGAAAGAGGTCTCCCATTTCCCCCTTTGCCTGCTCCTGGCAATTGACCTTCTCTCATTATTTTGTAATGTTCTATTGGCCGGTACATTTTTATATGACGCAAATCCTTCCCTAAATTTGATCTGGCATATTTTGGATTGCCTTGCATTCGTTTCTTTTTGGTCTCCCACTGTTTGCGATGTATCTCTGGAGTATGCATTTTGGCTAATATCTCTGGCTGGGAAACTCTCCATTTGGCTGCACAGCTGTAACACCTTGGGCCACCCAATCTTTTTTCCTTTCCGCATATTTGGCAAACTAAAAATTTTTTCTTCATATTTTTTCCCCCCCATAGTTATTATACTATAGGATTCGGGGAAACTGCATAATTTTTCTGACTCTATATAACCAGCATTAGTATAAATTTTATGTTTCGGAGTAATCAACAAAGGGCCAAAATGTAAAAAAGAAGAATATTGAAGCTGTTTCATCCAACGAATTATTGATTTTAACTGCCAATATTTGCCATCAAAAGACCAAACCTTAATTTGCAATTGGCGTTCAACTATTTCTTTGATAGACAAATGACCTATTTCAGTATCAATTAATGTTTCAGGGGCTACACATCCCATTTCGTCTGCTAGTAAAGCCTTTTTTGCAGTAGATAAAAATTTAACCCCAGTTGTCTGATAGGGTCGTAATTTAGAATGAGAAGTTCCTTTGTCAAATTTATAATCTACTAAAATAAGAAGAGCTTTTTCAATTTTTTGCCTTTGTTCCATAGCCCTCGTAGTCCAGTGAGCCTTGATGTCTTCAAGACTTTTTACTGCTAGAGAAGGAACTGCCCAAATTTTTTCTTTCTTTTTCCAAGTACGAGAGGGGAGATCTCGAACAGTTTGTAAATCTGCTTGATTATAGGGGAAAGAAAGAGTAAATTGATTATTCTGAAAGTCTATTTGTATCATTTATAAACGGCCCAAGTCTTTCGTTTCAATTTTGCACTTCTTCCTTTACCCATCGCAGAAACTTATCCATTGTAGTAGTAGGATACTGTCTCCCAAAATCTACAAAATAAGAATCATATTGTATTTTAGTTTGTTTGGGGTTGATATAAAGAATAATTCTGTCATCTGTAAGACCTGAAAAAGGATTTGTTCTGACCTTTTTTCCTCTATAAATAGAGCCTACTTTAATATCCTCTGAAGTTAAATTTTTGAATTTCTTAGTTTCTTCCATAGCTTTCCTCCCCTTTTTTATATTGCTACTGGATTTATTGGCCCAAACCATTCTGGTCTTTCTCCTGTAAGTTCATAGAATACATAACAATTCATGTAACAATCAAACAGAGCGTGATGTTTACTTAAATCCGGGGCCCGTTGTTTAGCAAATTCATAAGCTGCCTTTTGCACTCTTCTTTTCACATCCATAAAATCTTTCTTGTCTGCATAAGCTCTAGCAAAAATAAGTGAATTCAAGTCTAATGAACGATAACCTATATCATTTGCGGCTTTAGGAAGATATTTATGCACAAAAGACATATCAAAAGAACCTACATTCATTCCCATCGGAATACATCTTAAAGGTTTAATACTAGCCACAAATTCTCTAAATTCTTTATCAACTGTAAATAGCGTCTTTCTTTCAGGAGAATTTAATTCTGTTACTGGAATCTGATTTACAGCCATTGCCTGTGGGGAGACAGACAATAACTCATGTCTAATATTCCAATATTTTGTTTCTCCAGTATCAAATCTGATAATTCCCAAAGAAAGAATTGTTCCGGTGTTTGGATCAGAAGTACTTGTTTCTATATCTAAACTAAGAGGTATAAAAACCATTACTTTGACTCCTCTATATTTCTTGCTATAACTAAGTAGACCATATTTTTATATTTCTTCTTTTTTCTTTAATCTTTAATATATTATAAGAAGAACTCATTAGTTTAGTTCTATTCTAATCTTCTATTTCTCTAATTTATTTATTCTACTTATCTTAACTAATATATATACTACTCTTCTATATATACTACTATAGTACTATTGCCTTATTGTACAATACTACAATTATGTTATTGGGGAGATTACACAATTGTAGTATAGGCCATACTGTACTTAGCTCCAATCTACCATTGCCTATTCCTGGAACTGGCATTACAAATATTTGACTGGGAAGAGATTCTGCTATTTCCTTTAGTTCTTTAGCTGACCTTTCAATTAGGTACAAATCAGCCTTCTCATACCAGTTATGCTTCACTGGAAAGATAAATAGCCCTAAAGAATCAATCAATGCTACATGATTTCCTTTAGTTTGTATTATTTCACCAACAATGAAGTCCAGGCCTGGAAACTTTTGTCTTGCTTGTAGTGCCACTCCTCTCCCCATAACAGCAGCCCCACTATTTTTTACAAAACCATTGGTGGTAATTCCTCTAAAATCTGCTTTAACTTTCCATAGATTTCCGTATAGGAGCTTCACCTTCTTTACCTTTCAATGTTCTAGCAATTTTTGCATAGATATGGACGTCACGAAGTCTAGTATCAATATTTTCGACTTGGCCTTCATAACCTTGAGAAAGCATCCAAAGAGCTGCATCTAATTGTTTCATCATATATACTATTGCAACAACTCTGAGGTTCCCCAAATCAAGGCCAGGATAATTTCTAAGAATAGAAGCTACCCTTAGAAAATTTCCCTTTGGATCTCCTCCTTTTGTATAATCAGCATTCTTTTCTAAATATAACTCTAACTCATCTATAGTTAATGCAACAAATTCAAGATTAACATTGGGGAAACTTTGTGCTAAAAATTCTTCTAGATTATCAATCATTTTTTATGGCCTAGTTACTTCAGCACCAATATCTGTTACTGGGCCTAAAGCTAATCCTGCAAATGTTTTAGTTTTCTTAGTCCCAGGTATTTCTCCTGCTGCAAAAGATATATCTTGAGATGGTACTACATCCACAAAATCGAGATAAAGAGTAACTCTGTAAACAAAATTTGCTTCTGTAAGAACAGTACTTTCTACTACAACTTTTACTTTATCTTGCCCAGCAATTTTTATGTCCTTTACTATTACTTCATTGGTAAAAATAGTGTTGCCAATACCCACTATTTGCTTATAGTAACTAGTTATTGCATAACCAACACTATAACTAGCCAAGGCTGCACTTAATAAAAGTAAGGTAACTACTACCCATTTCTTATAAGATCTCATTTTTTCTCCTCTCTAAATTATAGAATCAATAAGATTCCATTCCTTTGCTTCTTCTGCACTCATCCAAACATCAGTTTTCTTCCATAATTTCTTTATCTCTTCTAGCGAATGATTACTCCTTTCTGCAAGAATATTCGCTACCATATCATTTACTTTATTTAACTCTTTTGCGTCTTCTTCCGCATCGCTAGCTCTTTCTCGCTCCAGAAATTTGAAACTTGAAACTTCATGAATTAATAAACGAGTATGCAATGTTGCTGAACGAATATCTGCTGCCTGTAGAATTATAGCAGCGGCACTTGCGGCATAGCCTCGTGCTTCGGCCTTGATAATTATTTTATTTTCTTTTCGAATTTTTGTAATAGTATCATAAATTGCTAATGCAGCAAAAACTGATCCCCCAGGACTTGTTATTATGATAGTAATTGGCTCTTCTGAAAGAACTACAAGAGCTTCAAGTTGTCCACAGATGCCTTCAGCAGTATTGTCATAAATATCTTCAGCTATGAAAAGCGTTCTTTCTTGAAAAAGTTTCCACGAAATATAATCAGTAAATGTACCAGGTGAAAATATTACTTTGTCTTCCATTCTTCCTTCTCTTTATGCATTCTATTCCAATGGTCTAATACTTGAGTATAAAACTTGAATCTTTTATGGCAATTTATGCACTGGTATATTTCATCCTTTTTCGGCATTTTCTTCTATTCCTTTCTTTTGTTTATTATAGTTTATAATACTCTGACAAGAGAAAACATGAGGCTTTCTGTAGTGCTTTGAAGAAGGGTGATTCATACTTTTGATGAAAAATCTTCTTCGTTCTTTTCTGCCAGGACTTGTTTTCATTATGTTACCTTAATAATCTTTTCTCTTGTACTTTTTCTATAAGCCAAAACTGCCGCAGCCCTAATCATCATAAATCTCTCTCCTTCTTCAATGATTGGTTGCATTGGCAAATCAGTAATGAATGTTATGATATCCCCAGGAATTATATCTAATGCAACTCTATGGCCAAATGCAACTGCTCCTGGCCCCACAGCCATCACTTCTCCCTCTGCAAGATTTGGGGCTAAGGCTTTTGAGAGAATAATTCCGCCTTTTTGGTGCTCCTTCATAGGAACTTCTTTAATAATTACTGAATCACTTGTTGGTATTAAATCCATTTTTTCTAGTCCTCTCTTTTTCTATAATTCTTCCCGAGATAAATTTTCCAGTTTTTCTAAAACTACTTCAATTTTTTGTATTCCATTCATTGGGTGAAGAGGCATCCACTGATGAGTTGAAGTTCTTAAATACCATAAAAATTTGCCAGATGTCCCAAAATCAAGTATTTTTAAATCTTCTGTTTCTATATTTAAAGTACCTATTTCTGTAAAAATAGAATATTCCATTTTTTCTAGTCCTCCTTTTCTTCTATTGAAATTTTTCGTCTTAACCATAGATGTATTTCTTTTTCTGTTTCAGAGGCTGAAAAAGGTTCCCAGCCCCCTTCTAACAAAGTATTTGCGTCTGAAGAGCCTACATCACTTTTAATATCACATATTTCATACTCCCAAATTTCTTCTAATTTATTCATTTTTCAGACATACAAGCTTTTGCTTTAGACTCCTTTTAATTCTAGACAATTCTTTAGGAAGAATCCCAAATCTTTGAATTTCTGACATATTATATCCACACATTAAAAAATCTACTATCATCATTTCTGGGCCTTTTAATCCTAACTCCCAGAAAGGAATTTCTTCAGTAATATCCGAAATTAAGATATTTTGGTAATCTTCAATTGGTACCCCAATAGACCATTGTTTTGTTTTGTGTATTAGAGTGCCAATTTTATTATTCATTGCTGTATGTAAATATGTATGAAAAGAAACTCCTAAATTAGGGTTAAAATGGTCTGCCGCTTTGAGTGTAGTAAACCTAAGTTCTTGTGCTATGTCTTCATATTCATTTGCTTGGATAGACCAATTTCTAAGCATCCGATGCACTTTAGGTTCCCACTGGGTTAAAAGATCATTATCAATTTTCAATTGCATACTTCTTTGGTTTTCTACCTCTTTTGCCTTTTGGTTTAGAGGAGGTTGTTTTACGAGTAACTAAGTTCTTTTGTTTTTCAGAAGATGAGGTAACTTCATCTTCAGTTAAATTTTCTACTATTTCTTCAATTAATTCTTTTGTAGAAGGACGCCCTATATGAGATTCAATATTGTGAGTCATACCCCGTTTATGGGAACGTTCAAGCAACTCCGATATTTGCTTTCCTATCCAAGTCATATCTTTTGCCGAACCCGTTAAAGAAATTTGGAGTCTATACCCATAACTTCCAGGTTCAAACTTCACTATTTTACCAAGACTTTTTTCTTTCAATTTCCCCTTTCTCTACCTTTTTATTGTAAACTATTTTAGAGTAAAAGTAAATAAAACTATAGACGAGTTGTTATACGCCCTCGCGAAAGATCATACGGAGATAGTTCAGTTAAAACCCTGTCCCCAATGACAACTTGAATGTGTTTTATATGCATCTTGCCACACAGATAGGCAAGAACCTTATGCCCCCCACCCAATTCTACTTCAAATGCTTCATTTGGAAACGTTTTTTTAACAATCCCCTCTATTACAATTCTCTCGTTTTTATTTGACTTTTCTGGCATGTTGTAAATTGAGCCCCCGTCCTTTGCAACTATTGTTACAATAAAAAAATTTCTGTCCTTGTGTTAAGCGATTTTGATATGTTGTTTTCGCCATCCTTATAGGACTATTACAAAAATCACATTTCAAGTGGACAAAAAAGAATGTTTCCTTACACTTCCCAGGGCAAATTTTTTGATTCCCAGGAGTTGGGGCAAAACATATGGGGCAAATTTTTCGTTTAAGTTGTTTTAGAAGTCTTAAGCTTCTAGTAGGTAACTCCGCCAACTTAAGAATTGCAAAAACTCTTTGTTTTGTAACTCCTAACTGGTTCCCAATCTGTTTTAGTGTCCAGTCTTTATGCCGCTGTCGTAACTCTATTGCTCGGCTCTTTGTTTCATTCATTATCTAAGTAAGAATTATTTTATATTGCTTGCCATAATCTGTACAAACTAATTCTAATTGTATTTCCAAATGTTCATTAACAATGTAGGGTTGTTTTATGACATTGATGAAAAAAGTATTATTATTAATAACATAAATTTCATTTTCTAAAAGTATTGGGAAAATAGATATATTATTCCAAGAAGATGTAATGAAACCTGTTCTAGTTCCAGGACAATTTCCTAGTGCACGATACTCCTTCGCTTGCCTAAATGCAGAAGAAGGTATTTTATTATACAATGCTTCCGACAATAAAATTATAGTATTGTCTTTTTCTATCTCTGGTATAGAGCATTGTTTTAAAGCTGTTTCAATTCTTGGAAATCTTTCAGAAATTATGTTGAAACTATTACTTTTGTCCTTTAAACCAGCAATGAGCACTGCATTTATTTTTTCTATATATGGATTGTCTAATTCATATGTATCTGGGATTTCCCCCCTAATAATTTCTCCAGAGACAGCGTTTTCTGTAAGATTTCTTTTCAATACATTAAAAAAGAATTCCTGATTGTTTAACATGTGCCAAAATCTAAGAGCAGGTGGTCTTTCATCAGTTTGCATATTTAACATACACTCCTTTCTTTAATTTCCTTCTATTCTATTATACTCCCAATTTTTGAAAATATAAAATAATTACCATGGGCCAGCTAAAGTTCTCCAAGCCCCATCAGCATACATTCTAACTTCGTTATCAGCAGTATTGATGTATATCATTCCTTCTCGTGGAGTGCCTGGATTGCCCGCATTAGTCTTTTTTGAGTCCAAAACTATATATCCAGTAGCACCATTATTGCTTGGGGCGGTAAGTCGTATGTTTTTCCCTGTTTCGGTTACAACATGAACTCCCTCATCTTGAATAAATATGGGCGTAACACCCCCTTGGCCTAAACCTAAGTAATAACCACTATTAGTGGAGAAATATAAATCACCAGTTGTAGGGTTTGCATATAACCATCCAAGAGTATTTGCACCCTTTTTGAAAGTGAAGTATAATCCACCAATCCCTGAGCCATCACAGTCCATTGTAATTCCATTTTCATCTATCACAGCCTCTCCACCTGCAAAATATGCTTTCCCATCACTAGACCTTAGATAAAATTGTGCAGTTCCTGCATTATATCCAAAAATTCCCTCAGGGGAAAATTCTACTCTAGTTGTGCCAGAAGCTGTGCGCATTACATTTACAACATTATCTTCATCATTCCTCCCTAAAGACTCAAAAGTTTTTATAGTTGCTCTTTTCCCTTTAGACTTGTTCTTCACTTCTATTCTAGCAAAGGCAATTCCAGGCCCCTCATCATATTGTATGCGGGTAACAATCATAGGACTGTCTAAAGATTTATTGCTATTTACTACTTGAATATTTTGTCCTGCTCGAATATGAAGATAGACAATATAAGTATCTCCAACTTCCCAGTTCATTCCACCAGCTGAACAAGTGATTGTTGTAGCATTTCTACTAGTAATAACTCCTGTAATATTCTTTGAATTTGCTACTCCAGTATTTGTTATCCAGTCTCCAGGCATAATTCCATTGTTGATAAAACTAGCCGGAGCATCAGTTAGAACCGTAGCACTAATTGCATCGGAAACACCAGTAATCCAATAGTGTGGCCATCTGATAACACTAAATTCTCCTCTTTCGATAGTATTATCAGACTGATGAAGAATTTGTGCTATTCTAGATCTAGCCTCTGCTTGGTCTGTGATAGTGTAATCTCTAACTAATACTTCAATATCCTGCTCAATTTTTTCCCGTAAAGACCCAGGAATAGCTGCATTTGTTGTATTTACAGTGGCTGTAGCACCAGAAGTTACTCCAGTTATGCCTAGTCCACTAATAGTTTGTAACCATGTTCCTAGGTCAGTAGGATTTTCTGAAATAATTAAATAGGTATCTCCCACACTTTCAACAATGGCAGAGCAGGCGGCTGCATTCCAAGTAATAACTTCCCCAATAGCAAACGCTGGGGGAGGGGCAGGAGTTGCACCATGATTAATTAAAATAGCAATGATGCTTTGAGCAATAGTAGTAGGAGGATCTCCTGAAGAAACTCTTGCATACTCTAGTCTTACTTTTGTAACGAGCTCATTTGTTGCCCTGGGAAAATTATAATCTGGAAGCATTGTTTTAACTTGCGCAGATTGAGTTGCTCCATATGTAATTTTAAGTCCATAGATACTGGGATCTCCTGCAGGTCTTGTCCCTCTTTTGAAATAGTGCATGACGGGAATATGGTTCATACTAGCGCCATAGCTTGTATCTAGAAAGTAGTCATACCCAAACCCACTATTTGTAGCATCCCATGGATCCTCTACTGAAATATCTCCAATGGCCCGAAGTGCATTTTTCCCCTTATTTACAAATTCAGTATCTAATGCTCCTGCAATAGTATATGTATCTCCAATATCCCAAAGATTTTCTCCACCCCCGACTAGAACTCCTACTAAGGTATCATTTGGATTCGTGGTAGTAGTTATTGAAGTAATAGTTGTAGAAGAGCCATCTGTTGTATTTGAAAGAGTGCTCCCTACCCCGACTCCTAATGTCACAAAATTCTTTGTAGTATCAGTTAGAGAAACTGCATTATTTGGTCCGGTGTGTGTACCAGTTAAAAGAACTGCAACTGCGGATGTTTCAAATCTAACAGTATCTCCCGTTGCTGTGATATTTCCAGTGCGAGTATGATCTACAACAATTTGATTAATTAATCCTGTAGGGGCATCTGCCTTTCCTCTATAAGTATCTCCAGAATAATTTGTATTTACGATTGAATTCAATAATTCATTCAAATTATCTTTAGCTTCAATGATTAAATCTTGACCATAGACAGTATCATATTCAGGAGTAATTTTTGTTATCTTGCCATAGAAAAGATAATGACCAGTTACTCCATTATCCACTAACCGCACCTTTTGATAATCTGAGAAAGAAGGTTCTGCCGTGTTCTTACCATTTGCAATAGTAGCTTCTAGCATCATGGGATAATATAAAACATCGGTTAGAGTAAAGCGAACAAGATGGGGATCCGTTACCCAAATACGATATAAATCATTTGTATCCCAATCATTTTGAGCACCACCAGTTAAGCCTCCGCTACAAGTTAATGTAGTAGTGCCAACAGAGGTAATAATACCAGAAGAGCCATCTGTAATATTATAGACTATATCTCCTATTTGAACCCGCAATGTAGTAAAGGTCTTTGTAGCGTCTGTTAGAACTGTAAGTTGATTATTTGCCCCTGTATGAGACCCATGGAGCTCAAATTGGAGTTGGGACATTTTACTCTATTTTTCCTTCGACGAAAGTTAAGGAATATACCCAAAATTCCTCTTTGGCTGCAGTCAAGGTGCCTTGTAAGGATTGGAATTTACATAGTTCTGAATATCCAGTAAAAGACAAGGTAATTGATGTATCCCACCAGAGTAATGTAGCTGCTACCAAATTGAAAAAACTAGGAATTATGACTCCCCCATCACTTCCTGCTGTAGTCCCTAAGATCCCATCTATAATAATGCGGGGTTTATATTGGCCTAAATCAATTATGAATGGATATCTACCGGACAAGGGTGCTTGCAAAGGACTTCTTTCTATTCCATATCTTAAAGTGTCTGCTTGAAGGCGATAAGTAGTTGCTGCTATGGCTCCCCCACCTGCTGTACTTATTGTAATGGCAAGTGCCATTTAGGGTCTTCCTGCAAATTCTTCAATCAATTCTTGGCCTCCAACCCGTGTTTGTACTCGTTGTATTTCTACATTTCCAAGAGAGTCTTTTCCTGCAGTAATTTGAGTATTTACTTGAATATTAGATTCTCGACGAAAAACATCTTTTAACTCTAAGAGAGTACCCACAGGACCAATTATTGTATTAATCAATGTTTTTAAAAATGAATCTCCCACAGATTGAACTGATTCTTTATTGATTGTCAGTCCTCCCCCCAAATTCAATTCTGGTACTTTGAAAGACAAAAGTTTTTCAATGGGGCGGATTATACTAACTATAAATTGAGTTATTTCATACATATCTTGAATAACTTTTCCTAATCCTTCCATCTGAGAGGCGAAATCTGGAAATGCTTCTTTAATCCTTGGCCAAAAATCTGTTTTCCAAAATTCCACAAAATTTGCAAAAGCTCTTTTAATTATTTCTACTATTCCTGCCCATACACCATCTGCTTTCATTATATTTGAAATTTCTTCTGAAAATTTTCGCGCTGCCGGAATTAATCCTGCAAATCCTTTTAGAGCAGTAGTAAGCAAAGGAACAAAGGGCATTAAAAGAATATCAACTAATGCTCCAATTACACTCAAAAATCCCTCTAGAAAACTAGACATAATTTTAGATTGCTTCAATAGTCCTATAATTCCTAAAGCTCCCCCAATTATGGGCAACCATTTTACCAATGCCCCGAACCCTGTTTTCTCTTGCTTGTCACCTTCTTTTAGGATATTTCCAATTATAGGTAAGTGCCGTAAGAATTTACCAAAACTTTGTTCTGGAGGCAATGGAATATTTGCTCTAGACATTTTTTGATATTCTAAAACTTCTCTTTGTTTCTCTGCGGCAGCCCTCCAAATTTGCATTTGTTTTTGCATTTCTGTTAAAGGAATAGTAGCAGCTGCTTCTTCCTTTTTAAGTTTTGATGCTAATCTTTGGTAATCTAAAGATTGTTGCTCCTCTTTCGCAATCGCTTTCCAATTTTGTATTTGCTGTCGTTGAGCATGAGTAGTAAGCTCTTCAAATTTTCTTGGGGGACGACCACCAGCACCAGGAGGAGTTGGTATTCTCCCCTTGTCCACATAGGACAATTCTAATTCAATTTTTCCGCTGACATCATCAGCCATTTTGTTTCTCTTGTATGTATTCTGTTATTGCAGCATCTGCCCCAATTATTTGGAAAGCTTCCTCTTCATCAAGCTCCATCACTGTTTGATATGGAATACCAATCTTTAGGAGGCGGAGCATTAGAAGAGTATTGCCATACACAAAGGCCTCTGAATTGCTTATTCTAGCCCCCTTCAGAAGCCTTAAGACTCTTTTTTTACTTCTTCTGGCCCTATACTTTTTGTTTTATTCGAGAAGGCTTTTGGAACTAAATTCTCTAAGACAGAACCAAGTTCATCCCCTACTTGAGAAAGAAAAACATCGGTGGTGGCCCCCCAAGGGGCTTCTACAATCATTAATTTTAAGCATTCCCTAATATAACCATCCCCATCAAAAACTGTATTCCCCTCTGAGTCCCATTTTACAGATAAGGAAGTAATTTGATTTCTTCGACTCCAGGGAATGTCTTTTATCTTTATCTTAAGTTCTTCTTCACTAACATTTAATATAACTTCCCGTAGTTCCTTACTAACTAAAAACTTTTCATAAGACATGAATTTTCTCCTTATTCTGCCGCTTTAGTTAAGAATAGCTCTTTTGAAGTGCCAGAAGCTGTTTCCATCCATATTTTTTCAGCTGCTTCTTCTCCCCCAGAGGCTTGAATTAAAGCATTACTTAGATCTACTAAAATCAATGAGGTGATATACGGTTTTATTTCTTTATTTGTAAAAAGATTGAAAAATAATGAGTCCATTTTCTGCCTAAAACTTTTTTCTGTATAAGGCATTTTACTCCCCTAATCCTATAGTTTGACCATCAAATTTGTTTTCTTTAAAATTCTTATATACATATTCTGAAATCAATTGTTCTGGTCTTTCTTTAAATATAGTTTTGTAATCTAAATCATTTACTAATGTATGCACAAATATTTGGAGAGATTCTTCATAAGAATGATCTTTCCAGCATAAAGAGCTTGCATGAACCATACATACTGGCCTAAATATCCACCCATTATTGACAAATAAAGTTTTTTCCATTTCACCCTCCTACTATCTTACTTCATCAAATATAGCATTAAATATTTCTTGTGCATCTGTAGAGGTAATTATTTTTTCTTGGGGTGTTACTATTGTAAAAATATCCTTTTCATTTGTTTTACCATTATAACGTATATGTTTGCACATGAAATCAAAGGCTATTTTAGTAGAGCTATTAAGATATTCATCTTGAGAATTAAAAATCATTTTATCTTTCCCCCTTTTTTATATTATACTCG
>ERZ1292632.3267-Hain-H43-01um-R2-3267-length-12548-cov-6_pt1 | contig 12548 bp, 17 predicted proteins | sample MGYA00564407_ERZ1292632 | MGnify/ENA primary metagenome ERZ1292632 (study PRJEB36523, sample SAMEA6512637) | groundwater metagenome | collected 2019-01-08 | study: AquaDiva: Metagenomics assemblies of 32 groundwater samples
AGGTGTTTTTACAATCTTGCGGCCCCAGTTGTCCTTGAAAGCACCAGCAACCATCTCTGTGTTAGGCAACGGCCTAGCCCAGATGATCTTGTCACCCTTGAGTGTAGCACCCACGATGTCACCTGTAGGCCCTGTTGCGCCGATAGTAACCGCCATCTCCGCCCGTGTCTTTGCTGCACCCTCTGGCCCTGGGTAGATCGGAACCCGCGCATCACTCGCAGCCCGCAGTTCTTCCAGCGTGAGCGGAGCTGCGGGGGAAGGAGTCACCCCAGCCGCCGCTCCAGAAGAAGTGGATAATGACTCTGGTGGCCGCACCGCGGCCGCACCCTTCGCCAGATCGGGGTAGTCCACTAGCACTTCGGGCGGCACGGGTTTGCCTTCGGCTAGGGCTTTTTCAACAAGAGATTTATGGAAAACAGCGTTTTCTTCCGCCGTGGGCTGACCTGCAAATGGACGCAGACTTTTAGCGATTGGACCAGGTTCTTTAGCCATATTAGCAATAAAATTACGCTGCGTTCTCTCCCACGGCTGTCTGGCTCCCATAGCGAAGGCTGCTTCCGCTGGCAGTGCTCGCAGGCCAGTGCCCACAGCAGCCTCGCCAGCTTCCTTCGCTCCACGAGCCGCTGCTTCCGTTGCTGCTCTTGCGCCCTTGCCCAACAGGCCCCGCGGTCCAGGGAAGGGCAAGAGATTCAGCGGTTCCAGTAATCCCGTGACGATAGGTATGGATTCAGTGTCATACGCCTCACCAGCAGCATCGTAGAGGCTTCCAGTGCGCTTGTAGGCTTCCTCGAAGCGCCGGGCAGCATCAGTATCTCCCAAGGCTTTGCGGATTGCCGTGCTCGTAAGACCAGACGCAGCCCTACTAGGTTCATAGACATACGGTTCTAAGACATTCTTTTGGATTGCCTCTGCCGCGGGGAGTGCGCGTGTCAGGCCCTCTAAGCCTGCCCGTGCTAACGGCTTTGTGATCTGCGGCCACCACGGTTCGTCAGATGGAGTGGGCATCGGCGTGTAGCCCGTGTCCTCGGTGTAGGCAGACGGTTCGGCCTGAAGTGGAGGCAGGTGCGGTTGATTTGCCTGGTCGACTAATTCACCCAGCGTCGGCTCAGGCTCCTCCTCCGTTGGCCGTTGTAGTTCTGGTAGGGCTAGGCGGGGCATGCCTTCCCCCAGACTATACGGTTGCCATCGTATCGACCAATGTACTCCATTCCAGATTCCGTAATTAAGTGTTCGTTTCCTTCATCATCTTCCCACCCATGTTTAACGGTATCGCCCTTCGCTATTGGCAGGTGAGGACGACCGCGTAGGCCTTCTACTACTATGTCTAGTATCTGGCGCACAATGTCCTCGTCCAGTCGTGGCATCTTACGCAACCACTTCCATCACTAAGGCCCTGATCCCCGTATCCGTGCCATCGGGGTACAGTTCTATCTCCCCAACTCGCGTCATGCCCCGTTTGTTAGCCTCTTTGTCGAATTTCTCCCTTAGCTGCGGCATCCCCATAGATGCCGCAGCGATGTTGTCCACAGGAACACTCAGGCTACTTATATGTTCCGCCATCTAGCGCCTCGTAAGACTCGGCATACCACGCTGCGAGCGCCGTGGCGCTACAGCGCCACCAGAAGTCAGCAACCGATCTCGCCATGCTGCATCTTCGGCGCTACCGCCAGTGCGGTTGACTGTTACGTCCCACTCCTGCCGTGCGGACGGCCCCATGCGAGACCTAGCCTGCGCTGAGAGCGTCGGCATATTACCCTGATTAGTGTAACTAGGTCCTGGCTTTCCCATGATCGGGTTCCGCACCCAGGGCGACAAAGGCGTTTTCTGCCCGCCGTTCACGTCAGGCTCATTCAGCGAAGGCACACCGCTCGTGTCTATCCACCCTGTCTTATCACCCTGCCGTGCATTCCGCGTGTCACCAGGCATCCGATTGCTACCAGCCCCAGGTTGTACTGTTGGAATGCCGACAGGAGGCCCTGCACTTGGGCCATTGCCCCCTGCGGGACTCATTAGCGCACCCGTATTCGGGTCTATCGTCCAGCCCTTGCCAATCAGCGCATCCGAGGTCATGTTGGGGTCAACCGTGCCCATGCTCGCAGGCTGCTTCACGGGAAGAATAGTCCGGTCGCCCGTAGCCTGTACCCGGCCACCCGGCGCTGAAGGTTGGTCTGACTGGTGTAGGTACATCTGAAAGCTGGGGCCACCTGGCATACGCTCATAAGGCTGACGCGTACCACGGGGTTGCACCGGGGGCATTCCAGGAGTGAGTGGAGGAGCAGGGTTCCAGATCGGATTTTGGAAATCACTACCACCTGTCATACGCTTATAGTTATCACTAGGGGTGGTCAAAGCGGGAGCAAGGCCAGCAGTGGGGGTAGGAGCGCCAGCCATACCACCGCCTCTGCCGCCTACCGTTACACCCTCTTGGAACGGAGCTGCCCCGCTTATTGGGATGGCCTTTCGGTCTCCTGCTGCGTTAAATCCCCACTTCATGCCAGGAGGAGGCATGTCTTGCGCATAGGACGAACCAGGGTCAGGACCATAGTCCCACTCACCCTTAGCTCCCTGCTGTGGCCCTCCTGGACCGATGGTGGGATCAACCGTACTTTGAGTCCTTGGATCAGTGACCGAAGGCCCAACGCCACCGATGGGCAGTTCCCTACCTGGCGTTGGCGGCGTAACAGGAATCTGGACATTGTTCGGATCGCCCGTGCCCCGCACTTGTGCTTGTACGTCCTCTCCGAACGTCCCTAGCCTCTCCTGTGGAAATAGCTTGAGGAACGCAGGCACACCACCAGGATATTGATTGCCAATGTTTATCAACGCCTCATTGGGCAACTGTGTTAATGCTTCTAGTGGCAACCTTGCAAGCTCCGTCGCGCTAAAGGTGGCAAGAATCGTGGGAATGTCCATGTTCCGCCACTGAGAAATATCCCGCGTTCCTGCCGTTGAAGTGCCTGGCGGTATCGGCGTGGTTGGCCCCTGGGTCACTGGCGGTATTCCACCAGGACGCGGCGGTGGTTCCTCGCCGCCAGTGCGCCAGCTACGGTTATAGTAATTTCCTGGCTGATTCGCCTGTTCAGCTTCCCACTGCTCTCGCGTGAGCGTTGGCATGCCATCCACATACCCACGAGCTATATCCTTCTCAGTCTGTGTCCGATCCTGAGCAGTTTTCTCCTGACGTGCTCGGTAGGCATTATCCTCGGTGCGCTGTTCTTCATTGAGCTTATCTACCCGCTCTTGGCGAGCCTCTTGCCGTTCTCGGATACGCTTGGCTTCATCGTAATCTCGCTGTGCAATGGCTTTCTTATACTCCGCTTCATCCTTGGCACGCTGCCTATCTTCGGCATCAATAGCATCCTGACGTACTTGGCGCGCTCGATCATATTCGGCCTTATCCTTCGCCGCCGCAGCAATGCGTTCCTCACGATCCCGCGCAGTATCGGCGTTCTGTCTCGCTGGCGCAGTCCCAGCGCCACCACCCCTGCCTCCTCCACCACCTGACGGATTACCAATATCCCAGAAAGGACTGCCCTTCACTGGAGCCGTGGGCGTGCCCTGGCGCTCATATTCACCTGTATGGTTAGGGCCGCCACGATGATTCCATATCTCAGTCAGTACCTTGCCATCTGGCTGTAGCGACTGACGATACTTACCCTTTTCCCAATAAAAATAATCACCTTCCCAGCCCTCTCCCGTTCCACGCTTAGGCTCAGGCTCCTCCTCATCCTCCTCCTCAGAAATGTTAGGATCGAGAGGGTTCGGTATACTCATTGTTGCCCCCTTTGCGCCGCTAGCCTTCGACGCCGCGCTATCTTCTGGAACTCCCCAGGATACTTCGCCTCGAATAACTCATATTCTTGGCCAAAGTTCGCACTCCCCACCAGTGCATCATACGCAGCATTGCGCTCCTCTATCGGTGCTGTTTGCGTATCCTGCATAGACACAAGCACAGCCCGAAGCCGCTCCTCGGTCAATTCCACCGCCCGCTTATATACCCTGGCAGGGATCATTCTCTCCTCAAAGGCGGCAACCCTACCGGCTGCCCCACTTCAGACGGCGCTACCAATGGCTGCGCCCCGTTCTGCCCCCGCGCTAACGGTGACTGCTCTGGCATTGCTGCTTCAGGAGACATCCCACTAGGCTGACCTCCCGTTACACCCTGTAGAGCAGCCTGAGCAATCATCCCGATAACACCCTCACTCTCCATCGCTGCGTCCGCAAGAATACGCGCCATCTCCTCCTCTGGATCAAGCACGTCAGGATCACCAACAAGTGTCGTGTAGCGTGACCTCAACCGCGCATCTATCAATGCGATGCTCTCCCGACGCTCTGCCATCTTTTGTTCCGCTGTGGCAGGCTTGGAGTTTACCAGTATCCTCGCACCTTCTACCCAGTCATCAGGATCAATCCGCACCAAGCCCATATCTCGTGACAAAAGCTCGACTGGCTCTTGTAACTCATGTTTCACCATGTGACATATATCTTCAAGCATTCCTGACAGCAGATGGTCAATGCTCGTTTTTTCTGGCTGTAAGGACGCTTGCCCCTGGCTCAACCGCTGCCCTGCGCCAGCGGCGGTTTCACTAGCAGGATTAGCACCCTTCATCACATCCGACCATGTGTGCCGCTCGATCAACGTGTCTGACTCATTAAGTTCCTGGAAGATTACTTCCGGTATCCTTGGAAGTTCTAGCGCATGTTGCCGTTCCTCTGGTGTATGCGGCCATGCAGCTCCCATTCCAAATACGATCCGCTGAGCCGCTATCGTCGCTTCTGCTATCGTGGGGGCCTCAACACCCAGCGGAGGGATACCGTACACCTGGCGCATGACCCCCATGACGTTGTAATCAATCGTCTTAGTGACAATCTCGGATCGTATACCACGGATAATCCCCTGGATTTGGTAGTGCCATTCGTTACCAAAACTCTGATTCCCAAACCCTCCATACGCCATCCGATACCAAAGGATACCAGTGCGATTCTTGGCAAAGCCCTCCGCATTCGCGCCGTCCGCTGATGTTAATAATGGCTGATCGTTTAGCCATAGCCCGTATTCTTCTTTGGAACAGTAAATCAAATACTTCGCGGTTTCCCCTCGGTTCTCAAGCCGTAAGTTCGGATAACGCCGCATATACATGCCAGGAAGCACATTCGTCTCAATTATTACGTCCTCTGGTGGATCGCTCTCTAAATCGAAAAATACCCTCCGGGGATGCACCGCATGCGTATCCCACGGGATCGCTTCCTGCCGCCGTCGGTTAAAATCGCTGACTGCCTTGCGATCCCGTGCATTCCAGGACGCTTCTGGCTTACGATAGGGCACATCCCCATAGCGAGACTTGAATGGATGCTTAGGAAATCTGTCCCACAAAATTGGATACCCCATAACCCCCATGCCAAGACCTAATTGGTGATACCCAACCGTTCGCAGCGGCTTCTCTCTGGCATAGGTATCCATCTGCCAAAGTAACGCATCTAGCGCATCCTGCAACCGCCTCGCATGATCCTCTCGATTTTTCCTCCCCTGTGGCGTATCCGGATGGGAAGCCCGCGGTAAGACAACCTGGACACTCGGATGCTCTCCTATCACATACTGCGATAGCCCCGTCGTTATAATATCGTCCGCGATTGAGAGCATCCTGATCTTAGCTTTGTCATCGAGGCCAAAAAAATACTGCATCATGGAGCGATCACCCCACACCGCAGCCGCATGAATAAAATTATCATCGTGCTCCATTTCACGATGAAGCGGAGCTAACTGCGTTCTACGCAGCGCCAATTCCTTCTTAAACACAGGAAAACTGATCACTACTTTCGCGCTATGACCGCAGGATTGGACGCACAGGCAGGCTCATGCCTAAACCACGCTATCCTGACTCTAAATGACCTCTTGCACCATTGACATAAAAAATCACCCTCTGCTTTTCCCTCTACCCTGTGCAGCATCGTGAGGCCGTTGGGAGTCTCTAAACATAACCAATCTTCCCCGTCTATGGAACGTACCACCTCGCGCCCTGCCGCGGATAATACCCCTGTCGGCAGTTGAAGCCCATTGAACGCTGCAATACCGCGCAGAGCTTCGATCCTCTGCCTTAACCAAGAGTTCGTCATGTTCGCCCACCGCCGGGGATCACAGGCATCCTTCACCAGTGGCTCATGCTCGAACAACAGGTCCTGCGTTAGCATGATTAAGTCCACGTAATCCCGCTTTAATTCACCAGTTATTACCTGCCGAAGATCAATTTGGTTGGAGCCACAGACCTTGCACGGAACTCCGTAGTCCCGCCAACGCCGACACGCCATACACATGCCCACTTCAACGTGAATCCCCTTATAGTTCTCCCCACAAATGGCGCATGTCTTTACCGCTTCTTCTGTAGTTGTAACCATGTTCTCCTCCTACTTAGGTCTTACGTAACATTCCCAAACATGCTGATTATAGGGACAGACAAATTGCACCGCTACTCCCCATAACCGCACATTCCACGGCATCCGCTTGAACTTCGTCCTCACTGCGCTAAACCCCTTGCCAGAGATCACGTCTCTCGCCCCTGGATGCACTGGGCACACCTGCTCCGCTAACCACGCCGAGGGTAGCTGAATGCTCAGTGGGTCAAGGTTCTTCCGACTTGGCAGGAAGTCCGACACACCCACCAGTTGCTGCGGCCTGTTGTGCTCGTCAAACATCCGGATTACTTTAGACACGCTGCCAGTCTCCTTAGAGTATCGTCAACTGACTTCCTAATTACGTTCTTGCCAATCTTATCAATCATACCTCCGAGAATGTGCAACCTAACGACAAAGTACACAGAAAACGCGCCACTGGCAATAGTTAGGGCAACATAGAGTATAGCTACATAAGGCTGAGACGGGAAACTAGTTAGAATAATGCCCAACGCGGTCAAGAATACAGACAAAGAACCACTTAAGAGTATTTCATCTAGCTTCCGCAATTGACCACTGATTGTTAGGCTGTTGTACATATCTTCAGTCATTTGAACCAGACTTCCCAAGACTACTCTTTGCGTACACATCATAGATTATTCATCTTCGGTAAGTGCAACAGCCCATTGCCCTGCAAAAGATAGCGATCTATCTCCTGGCTCAGCCCTTGTACCTCCTCCTTGCTCAGCTGAAACTCGAAGATCAGCTCATTATTGGCCGTCAGAACCGCAAGCACAAAGACTTCTCCCGCCGCTGACCATGCTAAGCGCATTGAACCTAGACCCATCTTCATGGCTGTTCGCTCCTACTGTTGCTGGATCGCAGCGTGCATCATGGCTCCCTTAGAATGACTCAGCTTCGGTAGCTCCTTGTGCTCGACCACCTTGTTCGTTCCTTTACGAAACGCAAGCCTGATCTTCTTACCAGACTTTGCGGTCACGACCCGATAGCGGACGTTCTCTAACGGCATCTTTACCACCCCACCTTGTAGCGCACCGGCTCATTATCTCCCTCTTGACGACGGCTCCGTGCCCCTGGTGCGTCACACATTATCAGGAATCCCCCGAACCCGAACGCCGCATCATCGTGCGCTCCTGGCCCCGCCTCACCGTCAGGCTGACGCTCTGTCTTGATAAATGCCCTTAGCTCAGATAATAGCACTTCCGAAAAGATCACGCCTTCTTGGTTCACAATGTAGTTCGCTACCCGCGCTACCAGCTTCCTGCGCTCTGTCTGCCGAGCTGGATACCCCTTTCGTGTCGTGGGCTTCGTGCCGTTAATTCTCTGCGCCAAGGTCTGCTCCTCCGAGTGCTCGTAGACCCTGGTTATCCCCTCAGCCATGAGCACCGAGGCAAAGTCAGCCTCGTGCGATCTCTCCCAACCGACGAAGGCGTTGTTATACTCCCTGATAAGTCCAGCAGCTACCCGTGCATGATGCGACTGCTCCCTCTTGTTGTCCCTAATCATGGCGACCATCTGCCTGGTATCTGCCCTACCAATGACCGTCACACAGTAATCACTCCCTACGCCTTCAGCACCGTCAAAGTAGGCCGCATACGGCACACCAGGGATCGGGAGTTGCCAGATCGAGGTATACGGGTCAAGCGCCCATTCAGGTAGTCCCTTAGAAAGTGGTGGCCGCACCGACTCGGCCATGATGTCTAGCGCCCCGCGGTCAAACCTCGGTTCCCCAAAGTAGGTGATCTGGTTCTGGCACTCTGCGAGGAAGGAGGCTATGCCGGCATCTTGGATTATCTTCTGGCAGACCTCAAGCCCCATGTGCTCCCAGGTGGGTCTACCAGCAGTGATAATTGCTTGTGTACTTGTACCCGTGTATACAAGTCCCTCAATAGCGACGTGCGGCCCTGAGACGGTTCTAGCACCAAGGTACGTCGCTCTCCCGTCCGTCAGCCTGCTCACGATACCATTAGGATGCACACGGTTCTGAGCCACCAAAAAGATACAAGATGTAGAGGCAGCAGGTATAACCCTCCTGGTCAAACCAGCTATCTTGCGCTCTATCGTTTCCTCAGAGTCCAGCTCCTCGTCAATGTCGTCGAAGATCATAAAGTCTGGCCGCTGGTCACCGAGCTTTGCACCACGAGCCGCGGAGTCCAGGCCCAGTGCATCGATCACAAAGCCGTCCTGTGTCCAGATACGTCGCCTGCGCCATCCAAGCTGCCGGCTGCGCTCTCCGACATACTCTACTCGAGCAGCAGCTAACTGAGGATAATACTTGTGTACTTGTGTACTTGTGAATCGTGAAGAAACAGTAGAGAGATGATCGTCAGCCTGAGTCTGCTTGCCGGAGATATACCAGCCGTAGCGCCTCTTACTGTGCGCTGCCAGGGCTACGACTCCGATCTCGACGTTAGTGCTGTTATGCGACACTAGGCCGTTGGAGATGAGGCTGTGCACCTCACGGTCTACTTCGAGGTCGTATGTTTCCGCTTCCCCAACCTCGGAGAGTTCGACTACTTCATCCCAATAGACCTGCGCTTCTTCAAGCCACTGGACTGGCTCGTAGCCTTCGAGAGTCAAGACAGCGCGAGCCTTAGACCTTGTGACAGCGTAGGGAGTACCAATCCTCACCCCCTGCACCCTCATCCTTCGGTTCAACCCAAACGGCAACGCCCGTAGAGACTCTTTGGGGTAGGTATCAAGCAGGCTATACCGGCCCGCTGCTATGGCTAAAAGCCGCTCTTTTTTTAGGAGTACCGGCAGTGAGGCTGAGCAACACAGCAGCGATTCCTGATCTATTGTGAGTTGCCACGCGCCAGACTTATCGTTTGGCTTACTACGCACGGTAGTAACTACACCTAGACTTGTAAATAGATAGCGTATGTCCTCGATCATGCCCTCCGAAGCAAGTGTTATGCCAGCCTTGCCGTTATGAGCAACCCACCCATCTGTATCTATGAAAGCGGCAAGAAATGCCCACTTCTGATCGTCTGGAATACGGAACACCCAAGATGGTACTCGTTTGTCTTTGGATAGCTTCCCCGTGAGTCCCTGACTCGTGAGCCAGGTTCGAGCAGGAGAACGCTTCCCGATATGCTTCGCTAACAGATCGTAGGCGTATCGCTCCGCTTGCTTAACAGTGAATCCTAATTCTTCGGCACACCGAATAAAATCTTCCACAATGACGGCATCCGCATTTGTGAAACTCGCATTCCCAGAGGTGGTTGACCCCTCAGCAAGCATGTAGGCCAGTAATTTAACTTCGGCAGTCTTATGGGTGACGTCGGTTGCCTCGATAGAGGTATGTCTAGGGCTAGCGATTCTGTCCCCTAGACGAAGATAGCCGGACTCGCGCCAGCCATCATAAGTCCATACTCGATGCTCTTTAGTCAGCGTTACTCTATGTCCCGAACGAGTTCGAACGCGAATAACTGGTTTCTCGCCGCTGTGCCATGTCTGGCGTACTGTGGTAGGGATGACCTGGCCACTAGGTTCATCCACGCCTAGTATGCGGTCGCCAACAGCGACCTCCCTTATTGGCTTGCGTGTACCGTCAGCGTAGAGAATTTCAGTATCAGCAGCGAGGCACTTGGCCCAGCCACGGGGCCAGATGGCGGCGTAGCAAGAGTTTCCATCGGGTCCAACGCCACTATCCTTAATGGCCCACAGCCAGTCCCAATACTCGATGTGGTAAGAAGCTAGCCCAGACTTGATACGCTCTATGTCAAGCTGTGTGTCCTTCCCTCTTGTAGCAGAAACTTGATACAGATCGTGTGAGGGCTGAGGGAGATAGGTGTCGGGAAACAGAGCACCTAGCCAGACATAGGGCGAGGTCTCTATAGAGGCAGGGTCAGACGACTGCGAGGATTCTTGCAAGCGTTTCGCCCAGGACTCTTTGAGCACTTGCCAGCCCGAAACTCTCTCCAGGGTGTTCCCTGACCCATGCTTCGTCAGCAAGGATTCTAACATGGACATCCATCGCCTTCCAGGTTTGTGCAGCGTAGGCTTTAGCCTGAGTTACCACTATTTCCCTGTAATCTTGGACAACTGCAACCGCTCTAGCGCCTGCCATCCAGGTGCCGACAGTGCCAGGGGAGACGTTGAAGCGTTCAGCAACGGCACGTTTAGTTTCTCCGGCAGCGAGGGCAGCGATGATGAGAGGTTTTAGGGCATCGAGGTCGGCCTTAGAGCGGCGTGGCATCTTGAGTCATCCTATCTTTATAGACATCCCTACTTGACCGCAGCCATCAATACTATAGCAGCAGCAGAACCCCACGGCTGCGCGTGGCATAGCTGTCCGCTTCATAGACGGCTTCCGACAGCGGGTCGCGAGTCTGCTGCTATCTCCGTGTACTTAGGAGACTTCTTACTGGCTACGCCCTTCCTACATCTTATATAGCATAGTGGGGGAGATGGTGCAACTGTTACACGGTAGCGGATAAATGTGAGGATTTTACACGGTAGCGTATATTGGGCGAATAATGGCACTAAACATACTTGACAACGTGCATCATAGGAGTAAACTGAGGATGGAGGTTGGCTACAGGATGCGGTATCCCCTCGGTAGACAAGGAAGTCAACATCGGCACTCATGCTCACCCGATATGGAGCATCATTAAGGTGTGGGACAACAAAGATCACCTTAGCGGATGCTACGTGATAGCGGGGCAACGGGCAGCGAGGCGGATGCTAAGCTAGTGCGGGCCTAGCGCAACTGGGCAGGAGGAAGATCATGGCAACGAAACGCTACTATGTATCAATAGTAGACACTAACAGCGGGCGCAAGGGGCTGCTATTGGGGCCGTTCAGGAGCCACGAGCAGGCACTGAGAAACGTTGAAACGGGGCGACGACTGGCACATAAGGCGGACGCGTTCGCAGGGTTCTACGGTTTTGGCACGTGCTCGCAGCCTATCGAAGACCTGGTGCTAAAGACGGTATTCGGCCTAGAGCTAGTGCGGGCCTAGCGCAGTCTAGGCGAAGGAAGAGATCATGGCAATCACTAGGGAGGATCAGGCGGAGCAGGCGCGGCAGGCGTACCAGGCGTGGGAGCAGGCGTGGCATCAGGCAAAACGAGCGGGCTAGTGAAGGAGGGCATCATGGCAGGTAAATACTCAGTCAAGTGCGACGATTGCAAAGTCGAGATCCGGCGCACCGATAGCGTGGAGGAGTCATACGCTGGCGGAAGGTGTGAGTCCTGCCGGGCAGTAGGGCGTATGATCGCCAATAGCCAAGCGCGGCGACAATAGGGAAAGGACGGGAGATCATGGAAGTCGAGTACAAGACCAGCAAGGGCACAATCACAGTAGACGTGGGCAAAGAGGCTTTCCTGGCCTACCGCGCCGTCCAGGATAGCGGCCAGACTAATATGTGGGATTGGGAGGCGGTGGCAATCCTGGCCGAGGAACAAGCCGATACCTATTTATCCAAGGACGCCATCGGGGCAATCATGTCCAACTATCGGGCGCTGGCGCAGGAATACGACCCTGAGCGGTACGCCAGGCTAGTGCGGGCCTAGTACAGTCTAGGCGGAGCGGGAGAAGGAGAGCGTATGACGTTCGCAGAGGAGATCATTACCATCCTCAAAGAGCGGGGGTGGACAAAAAGCCAGCTTGCCCGGCGTCTGGGCGTGACCTATGACACCGTGGCCCGCTGGACTAGCGGCGTAACGCCCCGGCAGGAAGACAGCATGCGTATGCTGCTGGAGAAGTTGCGAGAGGAGATATAGCTATGGCGTGGGAAAAGTGCCAGTGGTGTGGACAGAATCTCAACGGCTATTCGGCTAGGAATCGGCACTATAACCAAGTGCATCCCCAAGAATACGCTCTCCACGAAGCGCAGCGGGAAGTGCAGAGGTGGGAGAGCAATATCCGACAGGCACAGGAGCGCCTGAATAATTACCGCATACTGACGGCGTTTTTTGAGCGGGAGCTTCCCGACCTAATACGCTCTATCTTAGAGGGAGAGAGTACAAGGCAATTACAGAGGTGGACACGAAAGGAGGGTGTGAGCGACGACGAATACTTGGCGGGAGAAGTACAACGGTATCAAGCGATTCTTGTAAAAGCCCAGGCGACGCTTGCAGCGTTGGAGGTGACAAAATGAGCCATACACCAGGGCCGTGGCGCACAGACGGGCATT
>ERZ1292632.3269-Hain-H43-01um-R2-3269-length-12542-cov-5_pt1 | contig 12542 bp, 13 predicted proteins | sample MGYA00564407_ERZ1292632 | MGnify/ENA primary metagenome ERZ1292632 (study PRJEB36523, sample SAMEA6512637) | groundwater metagenome | collected 2019-01-08 | study: AquaDiva: Metagenomics assemblies of 32 groundwater samples
TTCCCGACATTATTAAAGAAATTTTGAGAAATGACAATTCAATAAAAACAATAATCGATTTGGGGTGCGGAGATGGGGGATTCATTAATTCTGTAAAAACATTTGATTACTCAAAAAAAGTCACAGGCGTGGATATCTCTCAAAGAAGAATAGAAAATCTAAAAAATAAATTTTAGATTTTTAACTCAAAATACCCAGATATCACATAATTCAAGGTTTGTGGAAAGAAAATGATCTATGATACTTTCACAAACAATAAAAAGCATTTTTCTTTTTTGGTTTTGATGAATCCAATAAAGATCTATCTTCAATACCCTTGGAAATTTCCAGATTCTCCTTATTATAAATATCTTGTAGAAGATCCCCCTGAAGAAGTTGAATATCTTAACGTTGAAAAACAAAAAGGAGTAATTATAAACAAAAGAAAAATTTTGATATTAGGTCTGCTGAAGAATATTATAAGAGGTTCTATGAAAAGACTAAATCTACCAATCATAAATTTGCATAAAACGAAATCTAGAGAGAATTATGATTTGATTCATTGCGCACATTGTTTGAGTGCAAATGATTTTCCATGGGTTGCAGATTTCGAATCAATCTGGCAACTTTATATCTCCGGAGAAAAAACAAATCTCGGCAAAAAAAAAGTTAAAAAAATTTTAATGAATAAAAAATGCAAAAAAATTCTGGCCTGGACAGAAAAAACAAAAAAAGATTTTGAAGCAGAATTTCCAGAGATAAAGAACAAAATAGAATTGGTTTATCCCGCTATTTCTTTCCCCACAAAGATAAGAAAGATTAAAAGTAACAAAATAAAATTATTGTTTGCCGGCAGATCATTTTATGAAAAAGGGGGTTTGGATGCCCTCAAATCCATGGATGCCTTAACAAGGAAATATAAAAATGTTGAAGCAGTAGTCATTTCCAAAATACCTGAAGAAATATCCAAAAAATACTCCCAAAATAAAAAAATAAGAATTCTTGACTTAGTGACGAGAGAAAAATTAAGAGAAATTTATTCGGGAATAGATATTTTTGTTTATCCGGGATATACCGATACTTTTGGTTTCGGGATTCTTGAATGCGCATCATTTGGCATTCCAACAATTAGTGTTGAAGGGGCAATTGGAGAAGATTCAAAAAAAGAACTTATCGAGGACGGCGTAACCGGATTCTTGATACCCGCATCAAAAGAAAAACCTCAAAAAATAAAATTTTCCTGGGGTCAGGCAACCTTGTTGTCAGAAATTGAAAGAAAAGAAAATTCAAAGATAATCGAAAAGATAATCGAAAAAACTTCTATCTTAATTGACAATAAAAAACTTAGAGAAAAAATGTCAAAAAATTGTGTAGAAATAGTTAAAAATGGAAGATTTTCAATAAAAGAAAGAAATAAAAAGATCAAAAAAATTTACGATGAAGCATTGAATTATTGAAAACATTTTAGGTTTGAGAAAAAAGAATACAACTCCAGAAGTTATATAATCTAAATATTTCAGCTAATATTCAATAAAAGATATAAATATCAAAAAATAAAATGGATGTAGAAAAACATATTCAAGGGAAAAACATTCTCATAACGGGGGGGACAGGCAGTCTTGGAAATGATTTGCTTGAATATATTGCTAAATATGAACCGAAAAAAATTGTGATTTATTCTCGAGATGAAAACAAACAATACCACATGCAAAACAAGTACAAGTATTCCTTCTTAGACTTTGAGCTTGGAGACATCCGCGATTTTGCAAGAACCGTAGAGGTTACGAAGGGGATGGATATTATCATTCATGCCGCCGCATTAAAACATGTGCCGCCATCAGAAAGAAATCCCATGGCATTTGTCAAAACAAATATAATTGGTTCCAAGAATGTTGTAGATGCTGCAATATATAATGGGGTGCCTCTTGTGATAAGTGTCGGAACTGACAAGGCCGTAAAGCCGATTAATGCTTACGGAATGACCAAGGCACTTCAAGAAAAGATTTTAATATCTGCTAATAATAAACAAACGCAAACCAAGTTTATCTGTGTGAGATATGGCAACGTAATTGGAAGCCGAGGAAGCGTAATTCCTCTTTTTATTGAAAAAGTTAAAAGAGGGGAAACTATCCCCATAACCGTTCCGGCCATGACAAGATTTCTCCTTCCATTAAAAGATGCTGTTGATTTAATATTCCATGCAATTTCTGATGGAAATGGTGGAGAAATTTTTGTAAAAAAGATGCCTGCTGCAAATATTGTGGATATTGCGAAGGCAATCGGAGAAGCAATCGGGGGTGATAAAGATTATCCCATTGAAATAGTTGGAATAAGGTCCGGTGAAAAAGTACATGAACTTTTAGTGTCCGAAGACGAAATAAAAAGATCTGTTGAACTTGAAGATAATTATATAGTTTATGAGCATGGAAAAATCAAAGAACCGAAGCTAATTAATAAAAATATTCTTGAATATGGCTCTCATAATACTTCCCAACTTAACAGGGAAGAAATAATAAAATTATTAAGATCTACGGGCTTAATACAATGAAGATTTTGATTTTGGGATTGACCGGTATGCTTGGGCATCGCGTTTATATAAAATTTAAGGAGTCTAAATTATTCTCTGATATAAGGGGGACCATACGTGAGGATAAAAAAATCCTTGAAAGGTATTCATTTTTTAATCTGGAAGAGGTATACGATAAAATTGATTTTGAATTGAATGGGTTTGAACAACTTTATAACATTATAAATGAATATAAACCAGATATTGTGGTTAATTGTATTGTGATTAAAAAAGACGCTCCTAAGGAGAAGTTTTTAATTATAAATTCATCTCTACCCCATTTCATTGCAAAAATAATTCCCAAGGGGTCCAGACTAATACAACTAAGCACAGATGGAGTTTTTTCGGGTAAAAAAGGAAACTATTCGGAGACGGACGTGACAGACTCAAATGATATTTATGCTAAATCCAAATTCTTTGGGGAAATTATTTATGGCGACAATCTGACAATAAGGACATCTATCTTCGGACATGAATTATTTGATAAAAAATTAGGGATTGTTGAGTGGTTTCTTAACGAAAAAAAAAGAGCAAATGGATTTTCTAACTACTTTTTTTCTGGGGTCTCCACAAATTGGTTATCCGATACATTAATTATTTTAATAAGGTCAAAATTCTCTGGCCTCGTAAACATCTGTTCAAATAAAATTAGCAAGTATCAATTTTTGAAAATTCTGAATGAAGTTTATTCTTGTCAAAAAGAGATTATAAATTTTAATAATGAGCCGGTTGATAGAAGCTTAAATCCCCGCAAAATGGTGACTGAACTCAACATAGAAATACCAGATATGAAATCTATGATAGAACAAATGAAAAATGAAAACGTATAATGTAAGAACCATATGCAGATTGTGTAATAGTAATAAAATAAAACTTTTACTAGATTTTGGATTGATGCCTCTTGCAGGAGGTTTTATTCATACGGAAGACATCCCCTTTGAAAAAAAATTTCCATTGCGGCTTTTTTTCTGCGAAAAATGTGCACTTGTTCAAGTCGTAGATATAATTCCCCAAGAAATACTTTTCAGAGATTATAGGTACACTTCATCCACAACAAAAACGTTATCAGAACATTTTAGAGATTATGCAAAAGATATTCAAGATAAATTTCTGGATAAAAATTCATTTGTCGTAGAGATAGGTTCCAATGACGGGGTTTTACTTTCACCTTTAAAAGAACTGAATGTTAATGCCCTTGGAGTTGAACCTGCTTCAAATATAGTCTCAATAGCAACATCAAAAGGTCTTAAAGTATTAAACGATTTTTTTAATGTAAAAACTGCCAGAGAGGTCGTCAATCAATATGGTCTGGCCGATGCCATACTTGCAAATAATGTTCTTGCCCATATAGACGATATGAATGGGATTATTGAGGGGATCAAAATACTTCTTAACAAAGATGGGGTTCTCATTTTTGAAGTTCAGTATTTTCTAGATTTAGTCAAGGATCTTCAATATGATTTCATATATCATGAACACATGTCTTATTATACAATAAAACCGCTCATCAAATTTTTTGAAAAACACGGCATGAAAATTTTTGATGTGAAAGATGTTTCAATACATGGCGGATCAATAAGAGTGTATGTCACTTCAGAATCTAATAAAAAATATAAAATATTAGATTCGGTAAAAATACATTTGCAAAAGGAAGAAGATATGGGGCTTCACACTTTTTCAGGTCTTTCAAATTTCTCACAAAAAGTCAAAATACACCGAGATAAACTTGTAAAAATTTTAAATAAATTTAAGTCTGAAGGTAAAAAAATTTGCGGGTATGGAGCTTCCGGCAGGTCTGTAACACTTACAAACTATTGCAATATCGGACAAGAAACTCTGGAATATATCATAGATTCCTCTCCAGAAAGATACGGAAGAGTAATGCCTGGAACACATGTGAAGATAATGAGTCCAGAGTATCTCAAATTGAATAAAGCTGACGTAATGTTAATTCTGGCGTGGACATATCTGGAAGAAATACTTAAGAAAGAACAATGGTTTTGGGAAGACGGAAGAGAAGGAGTGGTACCTTTTCCCAATGTTGCCATTATTACCAAGGAGGACATATGTCTAAACCAGTTAGCTTGATTGTTTTGAATTATAACGGAAAATTAATATTAGAAAAATACTTACCTTCTATAGTAAATGCGGCCAAATATAATAACCTTAGAAACGAAGTTATTGTGGTTGACAACAATTCCGAAGATGATAGCCTAAAATATGTTGAAAAAAATTTCCCAAAAGTAAAAATACTTGCATTAAAAGACAACAAAGTATGTGCAAGTTTCAATGATGGCGTCAGACTTGCTAAAAATGATATAGTCATAGTCCTCAATAACGACATGGAAGCCAAAGAAAATTTCATAGATTATCTTGTGCCCCATTTCAAGGACGAAAATGTTTTTGCAGTCATTCCTTATTGCGATTGGAAAAAAAAAGGTCTCAACCCAATTTACCCCGTCGGGGAATTTGTTTTTGGATTTTTTAGACCCGTGGGCAAAACAGATTATGGGAATAAAAATATTAGGGTAAATAAACATGTTGAGATATTAGGTACTGGCTCCGGAGCTTTCAATAAAAAAAAATATCTCGAGCTCGGCGGATTCGATGAAATATATTTGCCTGCCTATTTTGAGGATGTTGATATTGGTTACAGGGCAAGAAAAAGAGGATGGAGAATTTTGTTTGAACCCCGAAGCAAAGTGTATCATGAGGCGCATGCTACGATGAAAAATTTATTCAAGAAACAAAAATTGTCCTGGATGCAGAACAGAAACAGATTCATTTTTACCTGGATAAATGTTACCGATCACAAACTTTTTTTCAGCCATATAATCACTTTGCCAATAGTACTAACATTGGGCTTTGTAACCCGCGGACCAATATTTCTTTTATCTTTTTTTAGCGCATTGAAATTACTTCCAGGAATAATAAAAAGAAGAAAGAGAGAAAAAACAGAATCAAAGTTAAGCGATATCGAAGTTTGCAAAATAACCAATACAAAAGTTACCTACCTTGACACAAACTTAATAAAAAATAGGTTAGCAAGGCTTTTTAGGAAGAATAGGAAAATTAAAAATCCTCTGAAAACAAAAAGTCATGATTTCTAAAATGAATAAGCAAAAAATTTCAGTTATATCTACGGTTTTAAACGAGGAGTTCGGAATTCGAAAATTTCTTGATTCAATTATAGCTCAGACTAAAAAACCGAACGAGGTCGTAATTGTAGACGGGGGGTCCAAAGATAACACTTTTGACATTCTTAAGGAATATTCAAAAAAATATAACTGGATTAAAGCATTTCAGGAAAAAGGAGCCAACATCGCCAAAGGAAGAAATATCGCAATTAGAAAATCAAAGGGAGAGATAATTTTTACAAGCGATTCTAGCACAATATTTGAAGAAAAATGGATTGAAAAGATAGCTAGGGAATTCAAAAACGACATTGATGTGGTATTCGGAACTTATTACACCTCTCCTCAAGGAATAATCGAAAGATTTCTGTCTTCCAGATTGCCTGATTGGAATAAAATCGATCCTGAAAAATTTATACCTTCTAACAGAAATGTCGCATTCAGAAGGATAGTTTGGGAAAAGATTGGAGGGTTTCCTGAAAATTTAAGGCGTGCAGATGATAATTGGTTCCATGATAAGGCTCATGAAAAAAGATTTAATTATTTCTTTGTCAAAGATGCACAAGTACAATGGATTTTTAACAGAAATTTTAGACAGATGTTGAAACTGGCTTTTCTTGACTCAAAAACAGAAGGATTTTCCTCTCTTTTCTTGAAAAGAAAAATATACCTTGTAGAAATCTTGCTGATGGTGATCTTTATTTTTATTCTTGAGGGAATAATTTTTTCCGGAAAAATAAATCTTTTATTACCCCTATTAATTATTATTTTGATCTTTTCCGCAATCATAGGGGGCTATATGGGGTATAGAAAAACAGAGGATGAAGTTGCGGCTCTTGGAGGATCATTTTTGATAATTCCCCTCTATCTTGCTCATGTTTCAGGAGTTATTACGGGAATGATTCAGAAAATTTACAAGAAAAATGAATAAAGATTCTATTCATTAATTTTAAAAATAGTTAATTCTTTTGAAAAACATGAAAAGAATATTGATCGCAAGAATTGTGGAGCAGAAGGAAATTTATTTGGCTGAGTTTTCGTTAGAAAATTGTGAGGTCCATAGCATACATCACAGATTAGACTCAGACAATCGTTTCGAAAAGATCAAAAACTTAAGTGAAAAAATGCAATATGAAATATGAATTTCTTGGATACCCTGAAAATTTTGAAAAACACCCCTTGGAGAAACTTATTTCTAAATATGTCAAATGGGGTCCAGTTCTGGATGTAGGATGTGGAAACGGGAATCTCTTATCCATCTTAAAAAAAGATTTTGAAGTTGAGGGATTTGACATATCTGATATTGCAGTTAAACTGGCCAATAAAAGAGGTTTGAATGTAAAAATTTCTGATGTGAATAATTTTAAGACACCAAAAAAATTCAAAACGATTCTTCTCATTGGTTTCTTAGTTTTGTCAAAAAATCCGGGAGAAGATTTGAAAAAGATAAGCAAATGGCTTGACCAGGATGGAGTGATAATGCTAACTATTCCAAACTCCACTTCCCCAAAGACGTATTATAGACTATTTAAGAAAGGACTGTATCATTTTTATTTTCCTTCTTACTTTGGATTTAAAAATTTTCTTAAAGAAAACAACTTTGAAGTAATAAAGTGTGTTGGCGCCGGAAAATTGAGCAAAATTCCGGTTTTAGATTCCGTAATTTTTTACATAATAAAACCCAAAAAGAGTCCGTCCAGTTAAATAACTACCAGGAATAATTTTGAAATATATATTGTCCTTTCACAAACTATTTAAGCAATTTTCCTAAATGCTTATGATGAGCGATGAGAAAAAGAGAGCGTTAATCACAGGCGTTACAGGACAAGACGGCGCATATCTGGCTCAATTTTTAATTGAAAAGGGTTATGAAGTTTTTGGCCTCGTCAGAAGAACTTCAACGCCAAATTTTTGGAGGCTTCAGGATTTGGGAATTCTTGACAAGATAATTTTTGTTTCCGCAGATTTGTCAGACATGTCTTCTCTTACGGAAGCGATACACAAGTCAAATCCGCATGAAATTTATAATCTGGCAGCGCATAGTTTTGTTGGAAGTTCATTCAATCAGCCGATGTATTCCGCAGATGTAAACGGACTTGCACCATTGAGAATTCTTGAAATAGTCAGAACATTTAATCCAGCCATAAGAGTTTATTTTGCATCAACATCAGAGCTTTACGGAGACTCAATGAATTCAAGCGGCCTTCAGGATGAAAATACTCCGTTGAAACCAAATTCTCCTTATGCATTGGCAAAACTTTTTTCACATGAACTTGCGAGGGTTTATCGTGGGGCCTATGGAATGTTTGTATCTTCAGGAATTTTGTTCAATCATGAATCTCCATTGAGAGGATTAGAATTTGTTTCAAGAAAAATTACGAACGAGGTTGCAAAAATAAAATTGGGGTTGTCAGATGAATTGAGCCTTGGAAATCTTGACGCAAAAAGAGATTGGGGATATGCAAAAGATTATGTTGAATTAATGTGGAAGATAATGCAGCATCACAAGCCGGATGATTTTGTCATATCGACGGGAGAAACTCATTCAGTAATGGAATTTGTTGAATAAGCTTTCAGAGAAGCAGGGTTGGATTGGAAAATTTATGTGCGGATAAATCCCCAACATAAGAGGCCATATGAAGTTCCATATTTGAAGGGAGACTGTTCAAAGGCAAGAAAGGAATTGGGGTGGGAACCAAAAACAAAATTCAAAGAATTAGTCAAACTAATGGTTGATGTGGATTTGAAGAGATGGGAAAGGAGCAACAATGGAGAAAGCTTCGCATGGGACGCAATAAACCACCCGAAAGATGTGAAATATCTTTACAGGGCAAAGGACTTGTAAAATGAATCTAGGAAGAAGACTTGTAAATTGCAGGATGTGCGAATCAGCCGATTTGCATGAATTTTTAGATTTGGGATTTTTACCTCCGGCTGATGGAATACTAAGCAGAGAAGAAATTCAGCATCCTGAAATTTTCTTTCCGTTAAAAGTCGCGCAATGCATGGATTGCGGCCTGACCCAATTGACATATGTTGTTAATCCTGAAATTCTTTACGACGATAAATACAGCTATGAATCTTCAATAACTGAAACCGGGAAAAAACATTATTTTGACATGGCAGATTCAATTTGCAAGAGATTCAATTTGCAGAATACTCTAGCGGTAGACATCGGAAGCAATGTCGGAGTTTTGCTTGAGGGTTTTAAAAAAAATGGTTTGAAGATTCTTGGAATTGACGCTGCGCCAAAGATTGTTGACATTGCAAACAAAAGGGGGATTGAAACCTGGAAAGCATTCATAAGTCCGGGAATTGCAAAAAGAATTATTGAAGAAAAAGGCAAGGCAAAAATTGTCGTTGGAACGAATGTATTTGCACATATAGATGACAAAGCCGGACTCGTAGAAAGCCTCAAGATAATTCTTGACGATGACGGAATTTTTGTAATTGAAGCGCCATATTTGGTTGATTTAATTGATAATTTGGAATATGATACGATATATCTTGACCATTTGGAATATCTTTCAATGAAGCCGCTTGTAAAATTCTTTGAGAGAAATGGCATGCAGGTTTTTGATGTCGAAAGGTACGACATCCATGGAAAATCCATAAGAATTTTTGTCGGCAAGAACAAAAACAGAATAGTTTCTGACAATGTTAAAAATCTTTTAAAATTAGAGGAAGAAAAGGGAATTTACAAAATCGAGAATCTCAAAAAATTCGCGGACAGAGTCGAGCAACACAAAAAAGAATTTTTAGATTTGATAAGAGAATTGAAAAAACAAGGCAAAAAAATAGTTGGAATAAGCGCTCCAGCGAAGGGGAATACCATCCTCAATTATTGCAAGATAAATACCGACGTTGTTGATTACATGACTGAAAAATCCAAAATAAAACTTGGAGGATACACTCCGGGAATGCATATCCCCATTGTTGAAGAAAGCAAACTTATTGATGAAAAAGCAGATTATGGAATAATTTTTGCATGGAATTTTGCAAGAGAGATAATGAGAAATAATCGGGAATTTGTAAACAGGGGCGGAAAATTTATAATACCCATTCCCAAGCCAATTGTAATGGAAGGAGAAATGGAAGACTTATTTGGCGTGAAAATTAAGAAAATGAATCCCGATTTCATGGACGAGAGAGGAATGATTTGCGATTTATCAAACAAGCAGATGAATCATGTTGGATTGATAACCACTGAAAAAGGCGCGCAGAGGGGGCCACATTATCATCATCTTTCCGTTCAAGATTCATACATTCTTTCCGGAAAATTTGAAGTTTCTCTTGCAGATGCAAAGCACCCTGAAAAAGCCAAGAGAGTTATTGTCAATGCCGGAGAGATGATTACGGTCCCAGCGGGAATAATTCATGGTTTTAAGGCAATAGAAAGAGCAATAATGATTGACATGTCCCAAACAAGGGGAGAAACAGGTTATGAAAGTGATGTAGTCAGAGTCAAGATGGAAGATTTGAAAATTCAGAACTAAATTAACGAGCAGCTTTGAATCAGTCTGCAATTTGTGCCATCTTTTTCAGAAAATCAAAATAATATTTATAGTTATCTTTTTCGCTCGGAGTGTTTGAAAGAAACTCTGAAAATCTATTTGGATTAAAAGGACCTTGAGTTATAAACCATATTGCCGAATCTTCCTCTAATGAAACAACAGTATGATAAGTCTTAGACGGAAGAAACATGTAAGGAGTTTCCCTGCTTATTATCTGTCCCATCTGAACCATTCCTTCCTCGTCAAAAACGATGGAACATAGTTTTCCAGAATGATGCATTATGTGTTCATCAGTGTAACGAAGGTGGGGCCTCACATAACTATCGGGTTGAATTATGTTCAAACCGAGCTGTGGACCGGGATAAGACTCTTCTTGAAAACTTTTTACAATTCTTCTTCTTTGACTAATCCTAGACTTCTCAAACAATTCTTTTAATTCCTTTTCGGCAAGATTTCTCATTATACAAAGAAAAAAATTGAATTTAAAAGGATTTCCAAATGACAATATCAGAGTATCGGAATTACACAACCCTTAAAAAGGAATTTGATTTGAAAATTTTCATGGTGGAAACCACAAAAAGGAATTATTCGGTTGGAATAATATTAAGCCCAGATAACGACGTACTTTTCCAAAAAAAAGGGAGAGGATATCCGTGGGCAAATAGCGAATCTTGGACAAAAGAAGATGGAATTTGGACGCCTTCTTCAAATATAAAATATTATTTTGGCCTTTTTGGAGGAGGAATGAAAGAAGGGGAAACTCCCCAGACAACATTCGCAAGAGAAAAGAAGGAAGAAGGATTAGAGCTGCTTTCCGGAGAAGCAAAGCCCTTTTTGAGCCAAGAATTTGCAGAGAGGACTGACACAAAAAAGAGAGAAGGCATAATCAATTATTCTGTTGTAAGATTTAATGGAAACATAAAAAATTTCAGAGATAAAGAAGCAGCTGGATTGGTACTCGCATGTGAGGATGAAATCCGCGGATATTTTGGAAAATTAGTGTTCCAGCCGAACCTCAAGGCGGTGCTGAAACTTTATGAATCATTAAAAGAAGGAATTTTTGAAGTATGATATGCTGAAGCAAAAATTACTTCTGTTTGACATTGACGGAACACTTATTTCAAGCGAAGGTTTTCTTGCAGAGTATTCCATGCAATTGAAAAGAGGATTGGCGGGATATTTTGGAAGAGAGCTTAAGGTTGATTTCAAGGGATTGCATGGAAATACCGAGAGAAAAAATATCAGAATGATTCTTGAAAGGCAAGAGGTTCATCCGACGGAAAGACAGCTAGATGAATTTTTTTCTCTTTTCGGAGAAGATTATTTCGCTTCTGAGGAAACCATAAAACTACTTCCTAATGTTCGCGAGACTCTGCAAAAATTAGGGAAAGAAAATTTGATGGGCATTGTTACGGGAAATATAGGACTTGTTGCAAGGAAAAGATTGTCTGTTGCAGAGATATATTCCCTTTTCTCTTTTGGCTCTTTTGGAAATGAAAGTTATGAAAGGTCAGATTTGGTGGGAAACGCGATTTCAAGAGCCCAAAAAAATTATGGATGGGGAGATGATATTTCCAATGTTTATGTAATCGGAGACACTCCGAGAGATGTTGAAGCGGGCAAAAAAATTGGGGCAAGAACCGTTGCAGTCTCCACAGGAGCATATGATTTTGAAAAATTAAGAAAGGCAAACCCAGATTATACAATTTCCAATCTGGCACAAATGCTTAACGGAGATTTAAAATGATTCCAGTATGCAAACCATGGATGCCGGGAAATGAAAAAAAATATGTCAATGATGCAATTGACACTAATTGGATAAGCAGTTCTGGAGAGTATATCGCAAGATTTGAAGAAGGTTTTGCAAAATATTGCGGAGTAAAATATGGAGTAAGCTGTTCAAATGGTTTTGGAGCATTGCACCTTGCATGCGTCGCTCTTGGCTTAAAAAAAGGCGACGAGGTTATCGTAAGCACATTTACAATGGCAGCGTCGATAAATGCGATAATAATGACTGGGGCAAAACCCGTTCTTGTTGACATAGATTCTGAAACCTATTGCATTGATGCAAACAAAATTGAGGAAAAAATAACTGAAAGAACAAAGGCAATAATGGCCGTGCATATTTATGGACATCCTTGCGACATGGACGAGATAAATGAACTTGCAAAAAAGCATGACTTATTTGTAATTGAAGACGCCGCCGAAGCTCATGGGGCGGAATACAAAGGGAAAAAATGCGGCTCAATGTCAGATATAAGTTGTTTTAGTTTTTATGCAAACAAAGTTCTCACAACAGGGGAAGGAGGAATGTGCCTGACTAATCATAATGAACTTGCGGAAAGAATG
>ERZ1292632.3272-Hain-H43-01um-R2-3272-length-12536-cov-3_pt1 | contig 12536 bp, 17 predicted proteins | sample MGYA00564407_ERZ1292632 | MGnify/ENA primary metagenome ERZ1292632 (study PRJEB36523, sample SAMEA6512637) | groundwater metagenome | collected 2019-01-08 | study: AquaDiva: Metagenomics assemblies of 32 groundwater samples
CGCCTGCGGCCAGCTTGTTCCGTGCATAGGCATATGCCTCGCGCAGGGATTCGAGTTCGATGGAGGCGACCAACGCGGGGGGAATGGTGTTCATTGTAGTTCACTCTCCATTCGCAAGTGCGACCATCTCCGTGCCGCTCTTCCCTGTGAGCATCGCCTCGTCCCCTTCGTGCGTGATACCGAGCAGCCATCGTTTCGCGGCGCGGCGGAGATCATCCAATCCGGCATCCTGGTTGGATGGACCGGTGAACGTGACGGGTCGCACCAGGGAACCGGGATGCGGCGGAGCGCCATATCGCATGTTGACCATGTAGTCGTTCATCGTCTTCTCTCGGACATGCGGCGGAGAATGCCCTTGGCACATGATGCACGGGCATGAATCCGTGCCGGCTCGCGTGGTCACAGCGAACCCATCCATTCCATGCCTTGCCAGAAGACATCATAGCGTGGTGGGGTGTAGCGATACGCGAGCCATGCTTCCCTGTCGGCCTTCATCCGTGCCAACTTGGCTGCCAACTTCCCGCCCAGCAATTGCCGCGCCTGTTCTTGTGTCATGCGCGCATCGCCCGGATTCCCCTGATGATCACTCATGACATGCTCCGTCCCCGACGGGGGGTTGTACGTCTCTTGCAACACGTCAAGCCATGTCGGCCATTCGTTGGCCGATTCGGGAAGCGCCTCGCGGGGATGCCGTTGGCGATTCATGGGTCGGGGATGTAGTGCCGACCATTCCTGCACATCCACCAAGATGGGTTCCCACGTCTGCACATCTTGTGGAGTAGCGTCAACAATCGTCTGCGTACTGTTCATGTCGGGACTCCCGACACGTCCACTCCACCCGCGCGCAGCGCCTCCGCGATCTCGGCCCACGGTCCGCCGATCGCCGCGCCGGCTTCGATGCTGGCCGCAGTCTGGTCAACCATGAGTCCCGTCAAGGTTTCCGCCGCCGCGTCCATCGCATACCCGCCGATGATCGCCTTGATCTGCGTCACTGCGGTCCGCACGTCTGCGCCCGAAAGGTATACCATGCCCGCGAGCGTCTGGCCATAGGCCGGCCCCTCGGCGCCAGCACGACCTTCCGGTACCACATAGGCGAGAGTGCCGGCGATGCCGTTGCGCTCGATCCCCGCGGCGTGCGCGAGTTCATGGCACAAGGTCGTGAGCAATTCCCCGCCCGCCGTGCAAGCGTCCGGCGAGAGTCGGATCACGGTACGCTTCAACGACGCGCAAGCACCGCGAAGCACCGTGCCGACCGGGATACCGTACACCGGAGGAATCAGGCTCAACAGGTCCAGCGCCACGCCCGGCACGCCCGGGAGCGTGAAGGAAACGGACTGGTCAACCTGCGCCTTCGTGATGCGGGTATTGCCGCCCGCGTGGTACGCGAGTGTTACGATCGGCACGAGGGCATCCGACACCAGGGAGTCGGGGAAGGTGTCTGGGAAGAGGAGCGTCACGTCGTGCCGGTTGGCAAGATCGGATGCGATGCGGCGGGCGAGGGGAAGGGGGACGGGGATGGTCATTGTGGAACTCCGGTTTCGGTATTGTTCGTTGCAGTGATTGTCCACCGCATACTATCGGGCGGAGTGTACTCTCCGGTGCCGACCGTCAGTACTCCGTACATCACAACCACGGGCGCAGTCGGCCAGACATCGCCAACCTTCCGGCGGAACCATTCAGACGGACCCATGTCAGGAATGGTCATGGTAGGTCGCAGCAACGCGGCAACCAGGTCCGCGAGTCGCTTGCACTCTGCCTCTAGCGCGGCGACGCGATCGGCGAGTGTCGGCTTGCGAGGCTTGACGGGGCGAGTCACGGGGTCGTGCCTCCATCAGAATCAAACGGGCCAGCGCGCATGCACCGCACGTGCGTATCATCGCCCCATCCGCACCCATGCGGACACGGCGCGGCCTGCGACGGCCACCACCGATGCGACGCCGAGCACACCTCCGGCATGGCGCCGTTGCATCGCTCCGCCTGGTACGTGCATCCGGACACCGGCGGCACGCCGGGAGTCACGAGGAGCGTGCCCTCGCGGACGATGGGACAGCCGGCAAGGGACAACGCGAGGACGATCATGGTCAAGAGTCGCTTCATGGATTCTTCTCCGGTGAAGCGGGCACCGCGCCCGCTCCCACTACTGGCAACTTGTCAACGCCGGGCGGGAGCCCGGAACCGAACACCGCGCGCAGTGCGCCAACGATGTTGCTTGCAGTCTCTACCAGAGCCTGCACGCATCGCGCCCACGTCGGAAGATTGCGAGTCTCCACTCCGGGCCACACGTTTGCCCGCATACGATACCAGAACACGGACGCGATCCACGATGCCGCGATGGCCGCGACAAGGCAGAACGCCCCGGGGTGTTTGACGTACAATGCGTGCAGCATGGCTTTCATGGTGACTGTCCTATCACTAGTGGTTTGTCAACGCGCGGCCGGCGGCGGATCGCTCTCGGTCAATGCCGATACTCCAGCCTGGACTGGAGGAGTCTGCGGAGCGGTCGGCGGTGACGGCGGGGGAATGCTCGGCAGGATCGCCGGCAGTTTCGCGAATCGCCGGTACCACGCCCACCGTTCCACGCGATACTGTACGATCCTGGACAAGCACGCAACCACCAGACCGATGAATAGCGCAACGATCCAGTGTGCGATGTCGCGCGAGGTCACGGCGGCCGAGGTCACGCCCGCGAAGAATCCGAGGGTTGCGGAGATATGTCGGGACATCGGGACTCCAATGTGGTGCGGAGTGTCATCTGGCGATCGTCAAGGAGTGATTCCACAGCGCAGGAACTCACCATCCATCCACGTGATATCGGCGCCGAGCAGGCGCCCGACCACGCATCGTCGAAGCGGTGCCGGCGCCGGCTGGCGTCGTCCGTGCGGGCGTCATACGCGCGTCCGTGCGGGGCCGACCGGGTAGACGTTCCACGACGGGGCGCGGAACACGAAGTCCGGGGCCGTGCTGGTGTTGCCGAGGTTGCCGTTCAGGCACGCCACGCTCTTGGCGATGATCTCGGCATCCGTCAGGACGGCCGGGATGTGCGCGAAAAAGCAGAGCTTGCCCGAGAGGAATGCGTAGTTGATAATCGGCAGTCCGCCCATCACCACCGGATCGGCCGCCGCGGGCGCATCGTACGCGCCGGCTAACGCCGTGACGCCGATCGCCTGCGCACCGCCGAGAGCGCCCCATGCCGAGCGCGCGTTGCCACCCGTGATCGTGTAGGCGAAGCAATGCATCCGCGCGATCGCGGCCGTCACCGTATATGCCGCCGGCAGTGCGATCCACGCATTGCCCGCAAGGCCGTGGTGCCAGAAATGCATCAGGCCCTTGTCCACGCCCCACCCGCCGCCGAAGCCGAAGCCGCGCGCGTTGGCCGCGGCGTTGCAGTGCGCGGCGATCACCTCGGAGGCCGCGGGCACGCTGTCTGAATAGAAGGCGCAGATGATCGTCCTGCCGGTCCCGCCGACGGGGGCCGTCGTGGTCGTGGTCGCGCCGCTCGTCAGCTTGGTCGCATCCGTGAACGGGCCGAGCAACTCGCGATATCCCTGCGCGTCGTCGAGCCGGATCACCGTCAGCGATGCGGAGAACTGCAGCGCGGCGGCCGACAGGTCCACGTCGCCTTCGAGGTATACCGTCGCGGCGACCGTGCTCTTGACACCGATGGCTGCTCCACCCGCGCAGACGAGATTGATCGGACCCTTGAGCCGCAGGACCGCGCCCGCCGCCGTGATCTCGATCCCGATACCGTTGGTCGGGACCGTGATCGTGCCGCCGTCCAGCACGCACTCGCCGGCACCCGACACCAGCACCGCGCCGGCCGCGGTACCGGTCACGTCGATCTGGAAGTCCGAGCACGACAGGCGCTTGCCCGCCGCGCCGGCCGTCTGGATCGAGTAGGGACACCCGCGCGAGGAGAAGCCCTCCAGCACGAGGTCGCTGCCGACCGCGACTCCGCACGCGGTGGCCGAGTCCGCACGGCACCCGACCATCCGTGCGCCGGTCGTGCCGGCGTCGATCACCCAGCCGTAGGCCGCGCCCTCGGATGCGCAGTCGATCCAGAGCGGATCGGCCACGTTGCCGTGGCCGTCGTCGCACCAGTAGTTGTAGCTGACATTGTACGATGAGAGCACGCCGCGGAAGTACGGACGCACCGCGCCGCGCTCGACCGCGACGCCGTAGGTGTTCGCCTCGTACACGCCGCCCGTCACGCCCGAGTCGATGCTGCCGGACGTGAATGCGCCGTCGCACCCGATGTACGCGCCGTACAGGCCGCCGCGCGCCCGGCCGTTCGTGATGTCGCATCGCAGGCCGTCGAAGATCACGAGGCCGTATCGCATGTTGTCGGATGTGCAATCGACGATGGCGCTGTCCTCGTTCGTCTCCAGCATCCAGCCGATGGTGGATGGCACGAGCGACGTATCCCGAACGCGGCACCGCACGAAGCGGTTGCGCCGTCCGCCCACGTCCCACGAGCCGCCGATCCCGACCATGGAGCCCGACAGGTCATCCAGGGCGAGGTCTTCCAGCGTGCAGTCGAAGGCGGAATGGAACTCCGTGAAGCGCCCGACAGCGTCGGTGCCGCTGCCCGTCCCGGTTGCGCCGTGGCAGTCGATCTGCACGTCCCGCGGGTAGGCGGTGACGAGCGCGACGTAGCTGCCGGCCGCGGTGTACGGATAGACCACCGGGCGGTCGATCGGCACGGTGGCCACGCCCGAGGTCAGGCCGATCGTCGCGGCCGCGAGCGTCCCGTCGGTGACATACACCGGGCCGGCGGCGTCGGTGCCAGTCAGGACGAGGTAGTTCGTGACGGCCTGCAGCGACGCCGTGACGCCGTGCGCGACGGTCACCGCGTTGATCTGCACCAGGGCGGCGGCGGCATTCGCCGGGTTGGCGAACGTCACCAGATATCCGGTGCCGTTGATGTTGACTGTGATGTCCAGCACTCCGAAGGCGCCCGGGTACGCGAGTCCGGTGAGGTCCACGGTCCCGGTCGTCACCGTCGGCCCGTACACCTGCCAGGTGAGGAGCCGATAGTCGAGGATGCCGCCGCGGATCACGCTGCCGCGCACGATCGGAGGAGCGGCCGTCGAGGTCAGGCGTAGCTGCGAGGCGCCGACGACGGCATTCTCGGCCAGCGTGGTCGTCGTCGCGTGGTAGGTGGTAGTGCCGTGCAGGACGCTCAGGTCTGGGCCGATGCCGGGCACGATCGTGGACGCGATGCGCGCACCCTGGGCCATCTCCAGTCGCGTGCCCGTGGGGCAGTGCTGCGTCGTCTGGATCGCACACGCGCCGTCGCCCGGGACCACGGTGCCCTTTGCGGCCATCGCGGTGAGTGCCGCCTGGACGGCGGCCGTATCGGTCGCCGCAACGCCTGTGGGCACCACGCGCACGTAGAGGCCAGCAGGCTGGAGCCCCGGCGCGGTCGCGGCCGCGAGCGGGTGCGCCAACCCTGCGCCACCGTCCGTGGCGCCGCGCGCTCCGTGCTGCGCATCAGAGATCACGCCGACCTGGACATCATCTGCATTGACGACAATCGACCCATCTGCGTTGGCGCCGACATCGATGGTACGGTCGGCCGCCAGTGTTCCGCCGCCGGTGAGTCCGGCGCCTGCGGTGACCGTGCGTGTATCCGGTACGGCTCCAATGCTCGACGGCGAGACATTCGGCGCAATCACCGGCCCGCCGGGGAATGCCATGGCAGGTCCGCCCATTACACACCTCCCGTCAGGTACACCGCACACGTCCCCGGATTGGCGCCATCCTTGTCGGCCACATACGCCCGGAGCCACCACGCTCCGGCCACGCTGATGTCGGGCCAGTGGTACGTTGCCGTGCTGCCCGTCGGGAAGTCGAGTTCCTCATAGTACAACTCGACCGCGCCCGAAGAGAACAACGAGCCATCGCCGATGGTCACGCGGGTCCAATGGGACACCGATCCGGCCGCAGTGTCCGGGCTGTCCCGGCTGATCTCCACTGCAAGCATGGGTCGTCCGGTCGCGCTCCCGACGTTGCGCGTGTAGTCAACCCACACGAAAGCGTCTCGCATGGAACCGAGTTTGGTAGGGGTTGCGCTGGCAAGCGCGAGCGTGCCGGTGAGTACCGTTCCCGCCGCGGCAATCTCGATCGGATTCCTGACCTTGTCCATACAGACCTCTGCACGCCAACGAATCAGCGTGAATCAAAGAACACCGCGCGCCATGTCGCGGCAAGGAGCGAAGCGAAGGAAGAGCGATCCCACTTCCCGCGCGCACCGGAAGTGCCGGAGCACCACTGCGACCACGGGAGGAAGAGTCCGCGCTTGGTTGTCGAGTCGGTCACTTGCAAGGGGACACCGAGCCTGCGCGCAACCTCGCGCACGACGGCCTTCGTATACTGCCCGTCCACCTTGTGACGGACCGGCCTCCGTGCAGACAGCTCCATGATGCGATAGTCAAGGAACGGGCTGCGATTCTCGATCGCGAACGCGGCTGCCATCCGGGCGGCCATGCGCAAGAGAACCTGCATGGTCGTATGGAACTCTGTCCGGGCCATGCGCTCGACGAGTGTGCCGATGCCGCCGTACCAGTCAACCAACCATCGCGCGTGATCGTGTCCCGTGCCGGTAGTCGATCGGTCGAGCAACCGCGCCAGCGTGTCCGTATCATCGCCGAACGCCACCCGCCGCACGGGACCGTATGCGGACAACACCGGGTCCGCGTGCGCCTGGTCGATATACCATAGCGCGCGGTGTCGGGAGTACCCGGCGAAGAGTTCGTCGGCGCCTTCACCGGACAACCATACCCGGATGCCATCCTGCGATATCCGTTGAGCAATGAACCACTGCGCCACCGCGGTCCAGGTCGCCGGACTGTCAAGGTGCCACGCGATGTCCGGAAGCGCGGAATGCAGATCGGAAAGGCCGAACGTGACCGGGCGCGTTGCGGTACCGAACGAGCACGCTTGCGCGTCCGTCATGCAATCCACGCCGTCATCGGGGAAGGTCACGGTGTAGCAGTTAGGCGAACGGGCGATGGCTTGCACGATGGCTGAGTCGATACCACCCGAGAGAAGCACTGCCGCGGCGAGTCCGTCGGGGATGCGAAGCCGGACTGCGTCTGCAAGTAAGGACTGCAATTCGTCAACCGCGGTATCCCATGTCATGCCTTCGTCGGTTGCGCCAACGGGCAATTCCCACCATCGCACAGGGACCGGGTTGCCGAGGTCGCACGGGTGCGTTGCGAGTATGTACTCACCCGGCCCGAGTCTATGAACGCCTTGGAACGGAGTGGACTCCAGGCAATCGAACTCCAGCACCGGGACCTCGGGACACGCGGTTTCCTGTAGCACGATGGGAAGCGCCTTGGCTTCCGATGCGAAGTGCAACCCACGATCGTCCCATGTGTAGTATAGCGGCTTCTCACCCGCACGGTCGCGCGCAAGGAACACCAGGCCGCGCGCTTCATCGCACAAGGCCAGCGCCCACATGCCATTCAACCGCGACAGACAATGGACTCCCCAGCGTTCCCATGCGCGGGCCAGAACCTCGGCGTCGCAGTCAGTCTCCCATGGCGTGCCATCGGACAACTCCGCGCGAAGCTCGCGCCAGTTGTAGACCTCGCCATTGAGCGCAAGCGTGATGCCGGAATGGTATCGGAACGGCACCGTCAGCGCGCGACGGTCTACGATAGACAGCCGCGTCATGCCAAGCGATACTGTGCACCACGGCAGCGTGACCCTGGTATTCCCCCGCGCATCCGGCCCGCGATGGGACAACGTGCCGGTGTGGAGGATCGCCGGGTCGGAGGCCGGAGAGATGGTGCCGAGGATGCCGCACATTACAGCAGTGCCTTGATCCGCCCGCGCATCGTCGCGCGGCTCGCCTCATCGTTGATTGTGTCCCAGCAATACCAGAATTGCTGCACTCCATGCCGCGCCATGATGTCGAGAAACGACTGATACTTCCCGACCTGGTGGAGTTCATCCACGACCGTGATGTCCCCGCCGCAATTCCCACACACGATCTGGAACCTGCTCAACAGACCAGACCTGTCAAGGTCATCCGCCAGTACCCATTCCGCACCTTCCACGTTGAACCGCAGGATGTTGATATCGGCAGGGAACTCAGGACACGAAGCAAGGAACACGGATGCGCGCGTGCACGTCATGTCCTCGTGATTGTTCGCGGCGTCAAGCACGTTGTTCTTTGTCGCATAGATGCTGTGTCCGTCCACGTTATCCGTATGGTAAAGCCGGCAGGTGCCCTCACGATCCGCAATCGCTATCCGATGCACATGCACCATCGGCAGGTCTGACAGTCGCGCCGACGCGACACGATGGCTTTCCGCACATGCCTCGAATCCGTGCGCCATCCAATCCGACACTCCAAGCGCCGGCAGGTCTTCGGACAACCAGCGGAGTTCGTTGCCGAGGCTGCCTACGCCAACGTCCAGGACGAATACACGCTTTGACATCTTCACTCTCCGGATACTGGTTCACCTGATTGCGTCGATCGCCGCAAGGATCATCGGCATCCGCGCCAGCCATGATTCGCCGATGGCGGCTTCCGTGCCCCGTCGTTGCTTTACGGCGACTGGTTCCGGCTGCCACGATGCCAGCATCCGGATAAGCGCGGCAGTGTCGCCGTATGGCACCTTGCCGCCTGCATTGTACTTGTCGATAAGGTAGTGGGTGGGACTCCACCCCTCGGCGGCGATACGCGATCCTGCGCGCACTAGATCAAGCACTTTGCAATTGTTCGCCACACGTGCCCACTCCGGGGGGAATCCGAAATCAATGCACGCGAAGGCGTGGTGCCTGTACGACCAGAGCGACCCATACGTCATGGGTCCGAGCACGTGTATTCGCGGATCAGCACCTAGCAGGGAACGCAGCAGGTCGCACGAGTCTGCGCAACCAAGCCACACCTGATCCCCGTGAACTGACGGCGCACGGTCATCAAGTTCCAGGACTGCAACCGTGCACCCCGGCCACCTCTCTGACTGGCTTGACAGGTTGGTGACGCTTGCAGCAACCCATACGTGCATGTCTGACGGCATCGCCGCGATCAATCGTTGCAGCCTGTCAAGCGATGTTCCTACCAGTCGACCCGCGAAGAATAGATGCTTTCCGTCGGTCAGGTATGGATCGGGAAGCGATGACAGGTCCACATCGAGCGTGCAACCAAGCTGACAATGCTCCACCGGTACCGGCGACACCGATGACTGTATCGCGGGAACATGGGCTGCACACTCAAGGAATATGTGCTGGTAGAACTGCCCCCATGCGGACATCACTCCCGGGTGCGACGACTCGGGGAACTCGACGCTGGTATAGAGTAGTCGCCTGCGCATCTGCCGGAGGTTTGCATACCCCGGATTCTTCGCGACCAGGGCGCCGTTCAATCCGTGGATCATGAATAGGATATCATCAGGAGACGGATCGAGTGTATGGATGTGCGCGTGAGGCACTCCCTCTATGATGCCAGATTCGCCACCCCACACAGCTACCGCCGGACGGCCGATGGTATTGAACGCCGCGACCAGATCGCGCTGCATGATCGGCTCGCTGTGCGGACGGTTGTATGTCAGCGAGAAGTTGGACCCGTAGACATAGATCATTCCGACCTCGTGTGTCTCATCCCCGTCCCGTTCCGCACATAGCAGACACGGCACGCCGAGAACTCTTCTGACCACTCCCCGGCTGCGCACTGTGCACGCAACCGCGACTCGTCAGGATGGTTGAACGGATCGCAGTCTGCCGTAAACCTGCCGAGGTCAACCCCCTGGATTCGGCAGCACGGCCGGGCCGTCCCGTCAGTGGATACCAGGAGCATCTGCGACGGCCACGGACACGGAGCGCCATCGCCGATGGTCAACCCGCCATCGAAGTACCGGAAAAAATCCACAACCATCAGGGCGGGCCATCGCGCACGACCCGCCGAGATGATCTCTTCCATGCCGGGATAGTCCGGCGGGAGTTCGTTGGCCTCGACCGTCGTTCCCTCCAGGTGCACCGCGCGCAATAGCGATATGCTCGTCAGTCCGGCCGCCCCGGCAGCGTCGATCAATGCAGAACACTCATGCACGTTGACTCGCGAGACAACCACGTTGAGATTGATGTTCCTGTTGGCATGTCGCGGGCGTGCCGCGAACTCGCGCAGGTTCCGCCATGGGGCATCGGTCAGCCCGGGGCGCGGAGTCGTCAGGCTGTCGATGGATACCGTGAGGCATCCCGGGACATCGAGGATCTCCGGAAACCGGTCCAGCAATTCACCGTTGGTCGTAGCGCCGACAGCATCGAACTTGGCGCGCGAGATATCGAACACTTCGTGGAAGTGAGGATACAGGAGCGTCTCGCCGAGACTCGCGAGGTCTACGTATCGCACGGTCGGGTATCGGTCGATCACTTCACGGAACGTGGCTACATCCATGTTCCGATGCGGAATGCGATCGGACCCGAACGACGGCAGGCGCCGGACCGCCGGACGTGACTCCGCACGGGCGTAGCAGTGCGGACAATCCGCGTTGCAGGTCCACGAGAGCATGAATGTCAGGGATGACGGTCCGGGCAGGATGGACGGCGCGCCTGTATCAGTCAAGGTACCCTCGCAACGCACACCAGTTCCGGCCCGATCGCAGGATCGCACACGGGACCGGGCTCTACGGAGAACTCGTGCACTCCGCACTCCAGCAATTGAGCGCGCAACGCGCCGGGCGATACATCGTTGTACCAACAACCATCGGCGCCCATCGTGTAGACGTGCTCCTGCGCGGTGTCATGGAAGCCGCGGTATGCAGTGAGGTACAGCCATCCGTGGGGGCGGACAGCGCGCACGGATGCCGCAAGGAACGCCGGGATATCGGGAACGTGATCCACGACCGCGTGACTGAAAACCAATCCCCACTTGCGATGCTCGGTGTCAAGCGACTCGATGCCAGCGATCTCGTAATGGTGGAACGGATGCGAGTCTCTACTCCAACAGTCTCCGATGGCCGTGGAGGAAACGTCGATTCCGGTGTACGCTGTATCGCGGAACGACTCTCCGTAGTACAGTGACGATCCACACCCGATATCTAGGATGGGCGCGAGGGCTTGCGTGCCTCGCTCGGTGCACCATTGCAGGAAGGCATCATGCACGGGCTGGCGCGGTCGCACGAGCGCGTGATACCAGGATGGGGAGCGGGTGTTCCAGTAGGGGGCGGTCAAGGCAGACTCCGATGCCATGAGATAAACGGGGGACGATTCATGCCGATGGCGATTACCCAATCGGCGCTTGCGCGATCATCCGCCAGCCAGTCCGACCCATCGGCCTTGATACGCGCAACCGCGGCATCCATCACGCGCTTGCAGTCCGGCCCGCCGCTTGGATGCGCCATGTGGAGTGATCCATGCGGAGACTCGATGGATACCCACGATCTGCTATCGTTTGACTCGCGCGGGCGGTAGTGGTTGCGGACGGTGGCATTGCCGATGGTGACGGTGGGGAGGATCACGATGCAGCCTCCGCACATTCCTTCAGTCGCATTGCCAGCGCATACATGACAATAAAGTCCGCGCAGTCGATCGTCTTTCCGTTCCGATACCCGGGAACATCATCCTTCTCGCCGCTGTTCCACTCCTCATAGTCAACGAGCAACTGCCATGCCTCGTCAGTATCGGGCAGCTCGTAATCGTTGCAACCGTGGTTGGCGAACTCGTCGGATGATCTGTCGAGCAACTCGCTGGCTAGGCGTAGCTCGAATGGGCTGAGTGGCCGGGCGTTACTCATAACTTCCTCCCACTCACGCTCGTCGGGAACTCCCCAACCCACTCCGCAACGCAACCGTTCCGCTTGAACCACCACTTCACTTCCGGCACGTCATGCCAGAACCGGTACCGGCAGGCGTGCCAGTCGTGCGTGTCGCTGATACACTCGTCATTGTCCATGCTGTTGGACACGCGGACGATCTGCATCAGCGGTTCCCACCGCTTCGCATACAGGTCACGGATGCTCGGGGCATAGCGCGCGAAGATATCGTGCAACGTATCCGCTGGCACGTTCCGCGTGATCTCGTGGAACATGTCCAGCACGGGAAGGTACTCGTCCGTTGTCGGTTGGCAGTAGACCCAGCACGCGATGCGACCACCGGGCTTGACGAGTCGCGACATCTGCGCGAATGCCTCGGGCGGGTCGGACGTGTGGTGAAGCACTCCGATGCTGAAAGCGGCATCGAACGACCCGGGCTCCAGCGTCGGCGCCAACAGGTCGCCTTGCACGAGTGTCGCATCGGGTGCGTTCTCACGTGCCGCGGCGAGAGCGTGCGGGCTGCCGTCGATCCCGGTCACGAGCGCGCCAGCATCGCCGGCCATCCGTGCGAACCTGCCACACCCGCAACCGTAGTCCAGCACCTTCAACCCGCGCAGGGTATCAGGAGTCCATCCGGTCTTCTGCCAGAGCATTCCCTCGGTTGTTGCTTGCACGCGAGGGTGGTGCTTCCATCGGGCATCGAAGCCGGCATCTAGGCCGTTGACGTTCTCTCCGGTCATGGTCTATTCCCCCTGGAACAGGTGCGGCGCAT
>ERZ1292632.3275-Hain-H43-01um-R2-3275-length-12533-cov-11_pt1 | contig 12533 bp, 15 predicted proteins | sample MGYA00564407_ERZ1292632 | MGnify/ENA primary metagenome ERZ1292632 (study PRJEB36523, sample SAMEA6512637) | groundwater metagenome | collected 2019-01-08 | study: AquaDiva: Metagenomics assemblies of 32 groundwater samples
ACCCGTTTCAATTACAACCTGTTTAACGCCGCCTTGGGCGGTGTCGCCGCGTATGGCCGGCGGAGCTTCCGTAACCTTAAAATCCATTTTAACCGGCAATTCTATGTTTATTATCCGGTCGTTGAATAAGATCGCCCCCACGAGCAGATTATTTTTGAGATATTTAATGGCATCACCAAGAATTTCCTCTTCCAGTTTGAAGCGTTTTGAGGGGTCATCTTTTTTGCTGAACCAGTATTCGTCGCGGTGGCCGTAAAGGAATTTTACCTCTCCCCGCTTAATATCGGCTTCTTCAAAAACATCCGACTGGGCGAAGTTTCTTTCAACGATTTTGCCATTGAGCAGGTTCTTCATTCTTGTTTGCACTACCGGCCGGCGTTGCTGCATTTTGAGGTGATGCGCCTCTAAAATAACCCATGGCTGGCCCTCAAAAATAAAAAAAGTTTTCGGCTTCAGGTCATTTACGGGGATAGACATGGTTAAAAATTTATCATTTTTTCAGCCTTTTTGCAACCGCACGGCTGGATTTGACAGCATAGTAAACCCGTGCTACGCTTACTCTGTAATTTAAAAACTAAAAAAGGAGACAGAGCATGAACCTCGACAGACTATACCAGATCCTTCGGGGAACTACCGTTCAGCTTCGGAAGGGTGAGGAAATCGAGGGCGATCCCCAGCTTGTGACAGCCATCAAAAACCTCAAAGAAGGCGACGATATCGACAAACTTCCCGGTGGCTCGGTCCACATTTACGCAATACCTCATGAGTCGCAGGTGAAGAGCGGTATCGAGAAGGTGGATCTTCACTTCATCGTCGTGGGCGTGGACAAGGCCGGGGCGGAGCAGATCAAGGACAAGCTCATCGCCATCCTTAAAACCTACCCTCAGCCGGAGCGTCTGGCTGGCGGTCCTTCTTACATCGAGGTCGGTGGCGAGATCGGCGATCAGGGAGCGGCGTTTCAGTTATTCGCTCTTGGGAAAGTCCTCGGTCTCTGGGACATCATTACGCCGGAGAAGTTCGGTATCACCGGACCCGAAGCAGATCAACTGGCAGGCGGGGGTTTCGTGATGATAACCGGTTTTCGGGCCGCATAAGTCTTGACCTCGCATACAGGAAGCCTCACGCTTCATCTGGTGCGAGGTTTTTCTATTTTTAATAATCTTGAAACAATTGTGCGTAACCCCTATTACTTTTTGCGTCTTGGTGGCTGGGCAGATAACCCCAGTAGCAGTCCCGCCAAGGCGGGACGCTACGGGGCAAAGCAAATCCATTGAAATTTATGAAGTTTTTCGCTGATAAATAAAATTGGGACGGAGTGAAGCCCCGAGCAAAGCGAGGGGGCTGAACGGAAGGGGTACGATTTTTTTATCCAGAAAAACGAGAAAATTTCAATGAGATTTGTCTGACCGGAACGCCAGAGCAAAAAGTGATGGGGGCGGAGTGCCTATTTTCTGACAAAGAGTAGCGATACCAAAAATATTCCCGTGCTGACGAGTACTACGATCGGGCCGGGGGAGAGATTAAGCTGGCCGGCCAAGATTATGCCGCCGAGCAAACTTATAAAGCCGAGGATGGCGCTGACGATCGTATATCCTTTTAAACTTGAGGTGATATTCCGCGAAGTAATAGCCGGAATTATAACCAAAGCGCCCATAAGCAATGTGCCGATCGCCTTAATGCCGAGTGCGACAACTATGGCCACCAGAATCAAAAATACCAGATTCAGCACCCCAACCTTTACTCGCGATGATTTGGCCAGATCGGAAGAGATGGTGCTCAAAATGAATTTTCGCGATATAGCGAACATTACCGCGATCAGAATAATTGAAAGGATAACGGAAATATAGGCATCAGTTGTCGTTATCTTGGAAATGTCGCCAAATAAGGCGTCCAAGATGTCTTCGCGCGGCGTTATCAGGATACCCACGGCAAGCGAGAATGTGAAAAATAATCCGATGAGAGATTCGGTTGAAAGCTCGGTTTTGTTTTCAATCAGCCAGACGGCAATAATACCGATGAACAAACTGGAGAACGCTCCCAGGAATGGATTAATATTGAAAAGCAGGGCTAATGCCAGACCCGGCAAAGCCACGTGCGATAACGCGTCGCCGACAAGCGCCATGCGGCGTAAAACCATAAAAGAACCGAGATAACCGGCGGCAAGGCCTATGAAAATCGCTGGAATAAGTTGTGTGTAATTCAGAGTCATTGATTTTACATTTCGTGATGATGCGCGTGCTCACTGATGTCTTCGCCGTAAAGCTTGTGTATCGTTTTGTGGTCAAGAACCTCATGCGGCCGTCCGAAACAGATCTGCTCGCCGTTCAGGCAAAGCACGTTATCGGTAAAATCATGAACCACGTTCAAATCGTGGGAAATAAGTATTACGGTCAACTTGTCGCTTTTTTGCATTTTTTTGAATAATTGATAAATGGTTTCCTCTCCGGAAACATCAACTCCGGCCGTCGGTTCGTCAAAAAGCAGAACATCCGGTTTGCCTATCAATGAATGGGCGATTAAGACCCTTTGGAATTGGCCCATTGAAAGCTGGCCGATTTTTTTGTGGAGAAAGGCATTTTCCCAGTCGCCGCTTCCCGCCAAGCCGACTAATTTCAGTATCCCACGCAGTTCTTCTTTTGAAGACCTTTTATTTAAGGTTAGAAATTCCCCAACGGTCAGCGGAAAGTTCTTTTCAATCGCCAGTTTTTGGGGCACATATCCGATTTTAATTTTCTTCTGCCATCTAATCGTGCCGGAGTAGGGGATTAGCCCGAGAAGCGCCCTGAATAAGACGCTCTTGCCGGCGCCATTGGGTCCGACTACGGCTAAAACTTCTCCCTTTTTGAGAGAAAAATTAACGTCTTTAACAACCTTTTGGCCGTAAAATTCAACGGTCAGTTTTTCTACTTTTAGGATTTCTTCGCCCATCAATCAAATATTAACATTTTTACGTTTATTCTAAAACGGCTCCGACAAAATTCCCGTTGCCTCTCGCAAAATCCTCTGCCGATGTCGCCCTCTTGCCTTCAAGCTGAACGATTTTTAAAATAATTGAACCTCCTCCCGTTCCGACTAAAATTTTCTTTTCTTCTTGGGAAACTCGGCCATTTTGCCCACCTCTTCCGTCTATGGCCTCGGCCTCCAAAATTTTAAGCGTCTTACCGTTCCATGTTGTCCAAACCCCCGGTTCGGGGTTTAAAGCGCGGATCTGGCTGTCAATTTCTTCGGCAGTTTTAGTCCAATTGATCCTGGCATCTTCCCGCGTGAATTTTTTGGTGAATGTCGCCCGCAAATGATCTTGGGGTTGTGGCTCAATTTTACTGGCCAGAAAATCAGGCAAGATTTTTATTAACAAATCGGCCCCAACTTTAGCTGATTTAGCTTCTATAATTTTGTAGTTATCCTCATTGGAAATTGGAAATTGGAAATTGGAAATTATATCCCCATGGTCCACTTCCTCATCAATTTTTATAATCGTAACGCCGGTCTCTTTTTCGCCGTTTAGAATTGTTGTCTGGATTGGCGTTGGGCCGCGGTATTTCGGCAAAAGCGAAGGATGAATATTAACAATGCCAAGACGCGGCAAATTAATGATCTCCACCGGAATAATTTTGCCATAGGCGGCAATTACCCCGACGTCTGCGTCGGGAATTTCCAATTTCCAATTTCCAATTTCCAATTTTTGGAACTGAAAAACTTTTAAGCCTAATTTTTGAGCAGCCACTTTTACCGGCGGAGGAGTGGGGATTTTTTTTCTGCCTGTCGGCTCGTCCGGATTCGTAATAACAGCCGCTATCTCATAACCAGCGTTTTTTAACGCTTCAAGAGCCGGAACGGCAAATTCCGAAGTTCCGAAGAAAACGATTTTAGTACTTGACTTTTGCACGGTGACGTGATAAATTAAAACTATTAAATTTAAGGAGGCGTACCTTGGAAAATCAAAAGCATATAAACGATAAGGATCTAGGAACTGCCCGGTTATATATGACTGTATATCCGAACTTAAGCCGCGGTCAGCTCTCTATGATGCTTGATATAGAGCAAGTCGGTTTTCATGACTACGGCGGATGCGCTACTCGGACCGAATATATAAATCTTATTTTGGATTCAATTTTTAAGTCACCCTAAACCCAGCGGCTCGTAATTTCTCGGCGTGCATTTGCGCGCTTTTTTCCTTGTAAGATTTAACGTAAAATTATAGACCCGAACCATGGAAATTATCAAAGTGGTTAGATTGAAAAATAGAGAATCAAAAGCAATAGTGATGATGTCCGGCGGAGGCGAAACTCTTTTTGCGAGTGCTCGCCAGCAAAAAGCAGTTCGCGGAGCCGGCTGAGGGTCATAATTTTGCGCTTAACTTTTTGCACGATCTTTGATTAATACTCCTTGTAAGTGGTCGTATTCGTGCTGAAAGACCCGCGCCAAAAGACCGCGGGCTTTAATTTTTATTTTGTTGCCATTTTCGCCCAGCGCTTTTATTTTTATTTTTTTAGATCTCTTTATTTGTTGCCAGTAATCAGGCAAACTCAAACAGCCCTCCTCTGCTTCGGCCAATTCTTTGGAATATTCAGTAATTTCAGGATTTATATACGCGTCGGGAACTCCGCTTTCTTCCGCCAATTTTTTATCTATCACAAAAATTTGCAGATCCTGCCCGACCTGATTAGCCGCCAAACCCACGCCCCGCGATTCAACCATCTGTTTTTTCATATCCAATATTAGCGCTCTTATCTCGGGCGTTATTTCTTTTACTCCCTTTAATTTATTGCGCAGTATTTTGTTTGACTCTTTTGTTATTTCCATGCCGTTTTTTCGTCTTCTTTTTCTTTTTAGTTTTCTTTTTAACTGGTTTTTTACTTGTTTGCGCGGGCGGGCCGGCGGGTCTGGACGACGACAGATATAAAAATAATTTTCCGGGCGTTTTAATCTCTTTTGCCTGTCTCAATTCGGCAAATATCTTGTAGGCGCGAGGCAGGCCGATGTTCTTAATTATGCCGAGATACATCGCGAATTTTTTCGGTTCGCCGCAGAATTCGGAGATTTCCTTGGCGAGGGCGTGCATCTCGGTGTAAATGCCCTTTTCCGGTTTTTTTACGAAATATTCTATTTTCTGGAATTGTCCGCTCATCCCACCTCATAATAGTTGAAAATCGTAAATTTTGCTATACTTTAGTTATATATGAAGAAAGAGATCAGGGCGCGAATGGCTCCCTCTCCAACCGGTTACGCGCACATCGGCTCCGCCCGCACGGCGCTTTTTAATTGGCTTTTTGCCAAGCACGAAGGCGGGAAATTCATATTGCGCATAGAGGACACCGACAAAGAAAGGTCAAAAAAGGAATACGAAGAAGATCTGCTGACGGGATTCAAATGGATGGGAATGGACTGGGACGAATTTTACAGGCAAAGCGACAGGATGCCTGTCTATTCCGAATATATCAAAAAACTTCTTGACGAGGGCAGGGCCTTTTGGTGCCGCCATTCGGAAGAGGAACTGGAAAAAGAAAGGCAGGAGCAATTAACCGACAAAGCTATTCCGAGGCACGTATGCGAATATAAAAAGCAAAAAGCGGAAGGCGGAGAAGAGGGGATAATCAGATTGGCGGTTGACGAAAATTCCGATAGGAAGATCAAGTTTCATGATCTCATAAGGGGCGAAATTGAGTTTGAAGAACGCCTGCTTGGGGATTTCAGCATAGCCAAAGACACGGAAACGCCTTTGTATAATTTTGCCGCGACAGTTGATGATTACGAAATGGAGATATCACACGTGATAAGAGGCGAGGAGCATATTGCAAATACTCCGAGGCAGATCTTAATACAGGAAGCGCTTGGTTTTGAAATGCCCGCTTATGCCCATTTGCCGCTTCTTTTAGGGACCGACAAGTCAAAACTTTCCAAACGTAATGGCGCCGCGTCTCTGAACGAATACAGGAAGATGGGGTATTTGCCGGAGGCGCTGGCTAATTTCATCTGTCTTTTGAGTTTTACCATGCCGGACGGCAGGGAAATCGTTACGATGAAGGAATTGATTGATGTTTTTGATATTCTTAAAGTCCATAAGTCTGGTGCGGTTTTTGACATGAAAAAGCTGGATTGGCTCAACGGAGAATATATCAAGCGTTTGAGCGATGAAGAACTGGCGGAAAAAATTACCCAAGCTCAAACGCAATTTTCAATTTTCAATTTTCAATTTTCAAAAGAAGAATTAATTAGAATTTTACCGCTTGCCAGAGAAAGAATTAAAAAATTATCCGATATTTCAGAATTCAGCTACTTTTTCAAAGAACCGGAATACGATAGGGGATTATTGGTCTGGAAAAATAATGACTTTGAGGAAGTAAAAAATTCTCTTTCGGAAGTCGCGAAAATAATTGAAGAAAAGGGAACGGAAGACAAGGACGTGCTAAGACAGGAGCTTGATTCTTTGGGAGTTAAGCTTGGCGACAGGGGATTGGCTTACTGGCCGTTAAGAGTTGCTCTCTCCGGACTGAAAGCATCGCCCGACCCCGTTGATATTGCCGGGGTTTTAGGCAAAGAAAAGACCCTTGAAAGGGTCAAAAGAGCGGTTGAGTTATTATAGCCCGATATCCGGATCATCGGGATCCGTTTCGTATTTATTCTCGGACGGATGGGCAACTTCGACTTTTTCTTTAGGCTCGTGGCAGAATATAACAGAACTAAAGCCCCCAATTTTTAGAGTTTCCCAACACACAACCCTTAGATTTAATTGTTCTTCAAATTGAGAGAAAATACTTATCATGGCCGTTGTTGTATCCAAAAGTGTGCCACACTCACACGAAAATGTTGAAAAATTTCCTTTGGTTAGAACCCGAATTTCACGAGAGCTTACGCGAAATGTTTTAACGTTCTCTCCCATTTTTGTCTCCTTTTCAAGGTTCTAAAATGCAGATTTATACTAACAGAAGATTGTTAATAGGTCAAGCGATAGCGATTTTTCTGTTTTCTATTTTCTGCCTCCTATTTTCTATTAGCCCCGCAAGGGCTGACGATATCAACCAGCAGATCCTTGACCTTCGCAAGCAGATAGAAGAACTGACTAAGCAAGCGGAGCAATACAAGGGCAATATCGCCCAAAAACAAAAAGAAGCGAATACGCTGAAACGCCAGATTGATATTTTAAATAACCAAATCCTTCAGCTTCAAACGCGCATTGCCATAACTGGCCGGCAAGTCAATTCGGCGAAACTGGAGATTGTGGATTTAGAAGGAAAGATCTTTGACAAGCAGGGAAAAATTGACAAACAAAGGCAGGCGATAGGGGAGCTGCTTTCTCTTTTATACGAACGCGACCGCTTGAGCTTGTTGGCCGTGCTTTTGAAAACCCCGCGCTTGTCAGATTTTATGGGGCAGGCCCAGCAGGAAGAAAATCTGAATACAAAGCTTTTGGGTCTTCTCGGCGAATTGAAAGATGAGAAAGCAAGTTTGGAAGACACTAAGAATCAGCTGGAACAGAAAAAAACCGAACTGGAGGCCCTTAATAAAAAACAAAACGACCAGAAAGCTTCATTGAGCGGAAACAAGACCAATAAAAGCCAGCTTCTTGCTCAAACGAAAGGCCAAGAGGCGCAGTACCAGAAATTATTGAACGACGTTGAAAGGAAGCAGAATGAGTTCTTTACCCAGTTAAAAGAGCTTGAAGGCCAGGCGCTAAAAAGCGGGGCATTCATAGTCCACGTGACGGCTGACGCGACGCCGCCTAAAGGAACAAAAATTTTCAAGTGGCCGGAAGAGGATTTTTATATCACCCAGGGTTACGGAATGACGTCCTACGCACGGCGAGGGGCCTATGGTGGAGCGCCGCATAACGGCGTTGATATTTCGTCCGGATCCGGCAGCGCTATCGGCGCGGCCGCTGATGGAGTTATATTAGCGAGCGGCGTGAACAATGGGTGGGGGAATTGGATAGCCGTCAGACATTCGGCGCTAGGCAATTTAGTCAGCGTATACGGCCACTTGAAGGCCCCGGCAGCTTTGGCTAATGGTACACAGGTATCAGCCGGCGCGATAATCGGCTACGAGGGCTCAACGGGCAACTCCACCGGCTCCCATCTGCACCTAAGCGTCTACCGTGATTTCTTCACCTATATAAATGAAAAAAACGGCCAGCTCTATTTCAACTATTTTGACGGGACTTTAAACCCGCTTGATTATCTGCCATAAGGCCGGAGTGGGGGAGAGGGGTAAACAATAAATTTCTAATTTTTAATTTATAATTTTTAAACGAGCAATAATAAATTAAAAATTCAAAACTTTCCCAACGAAACTTTATTCAGCGGGCTGTGCCCCGTAATACAACTTTGATAAGTCATTCGCAAAACGAATGACAAATACCGAAGGCAAATCAAAGTTGATATACGGGGCTGTGGATAACTTTTTGACACGTTTTGTCGTATATGGTGTAATTAAAATGATTGGAGTAGGGAATAGGAGGTGTTTTATGAATAGATCAATTTTGATACTTCTTATAGGACTTCCGATTTTTATTTTTGTTTTAACCGCATCCGGTGTTTTTGCTTACACTTCCGGAACCCCGTCTGCTTCTTCCACGCCCTCGCTTATCAATCCGTTTGACTATTTTAAGAATGATACGCTGAAAAACGCGGCCCAAAACATCGGCGTCGGCACGACAGTCCCAAGTCTTCGCCTCCTTGACACAAAAGATCTTTCTTTTAGCGATATTCCCGGCAGTCTTAAGGCAATCGCAACCTTGGCCATTAACCTCTTCCTTATCGTGATACAGGCCGTTGCGGCCATATTAAAGGGCCTATTGCCGTTCTTATCTAAATAGTGGCAAAAGAACTATGTTGTGCGATATAACCTTCACTCTGTTATGTTGTACAACATAGTTACCTTTTACGACGCGGCTTAGTGTCGCAAAAGGTATATTGTGCGTCCCATCCAATATCCGGAAACCCCTTTCTCCCCTAGTTTACCCCGCCAACGGCGGGGCCATTAATCATTAAAATAAAATCACCCATTCCCAGGTGATTTTATTTTCTTGCCCTGAGTTTACCGAAGGGTTTATTTTTTTTCGCTAGCTGGCGGATTGTTCTTTTCCAGCTCACCCCCAATTTCACCGAAGGGTTATAAATTGGATGGATGTTCCCCTATTAAAATAACCAATATAAAGCTAAGGGCTAAACGATTCTCATCGGCACGCCATTATATCTATCAACTATACCCTCAGCAATAATATTCATCAGCGGTTCATGGTCGTTCATGGTATCAATCTGGCTTAATGAGGCTCTATATCTATTCCTATTTTCTCGTTCAATTTTTATTGAAACGCCAACTAGCCCATATCTCTCAAGAATTAAATTACCTAAGAGGCGAGCGGTTCTACCATTCCCATCTCGAAATGGATGAATGTGCGTTATTTTATGATGCGCCCATGCAGTAACTGCCAATATGTTTTGAATCATTTCTAATTCTTGTTGATTTGCCTTCCCATCCATTGCAAAGCCCGATACAGATCTGAGCATCTGTAATTTTTTAACAAGCTCAGTGTTCACGCCCATCATTAACGCTGGCACTTCTGAATAGTGTGGGGGCCTGTGATGCGAACCAGTTATTTTCAAATCCTCAATTCTTAAGATACCGGCAATTTCTGGCCAAGCATCTTTAAAAATTTCTTTATGTATAGCATAAACCGTTTCAACATTGATAGACGTTTTAGCTCGTGCAAGGGCTCTAACAAAACGAGAGGCGCGGATCGTTCCGATGACCTCTCGTTTTTGCAACTCCTCCTCGTCTTTTGGTCGCTGGGGAAGGTGCGGCATGAGATTATTTGGCTGATTCTTTGGCTAACATTTCAAATTCAGATCTGTCTAATTTACTACCCTCGAGAGCGCTTGAATAATAAGCATGTTCAACATCCCAACTCTCTTCGAGCTTAGTTTTTTGCTTGCCATTGAGCGTAGAAATTATCTTCTCTGCTTGATTTTTCGTCTCAACTATTTTTTCTAATAATGCTTTTTCCATATTTTTTACTAAATTAATTTATATCAATTGAAAAAAGTGTTTTTTCGTGCTAGAATTAATGGTTAAACCATCCTAATATAAGATAGTCATAAACATTAACAATCAGCTGGAAGGTAGATTCGGTGGGGAAACTGACCAAGCGGTCAGCGTGATCTGTAAAATCACAGGATGTTTAGCGACATTGGGGTGCGAGTCCCCGACCCACCGCATCTGCCTTTCAACTAACTATTAAATAATTTCAAAAAGACACCAAAATGGTGCTTTTTTGATTATTTTAGGTACATCACCATATTCAGTAAAATTATACCCCTAATCAACTAAAAAGTCAAATTAATTAGGTTTTACCTGGCTGAGACACTATACAAGACGAGCCAAAAGATTACAAGTTTGCACATCAAAAAAGTTATCCACAGTTTGGCTTCTTGAAATTATATTATACCAATCCTGCTAACGACTTGAAAGACGCACTGTTCATAACTCATATTGATAAATCGTAAAGGAAAATATTTTGCGGCTTTATGTTTTAAAATAATTCAAGTCTAATCTTTGCAATTGTCACTCCCAATCCCCTGCCTGCGCAGGTAGGCCCACCCGATAAAATAAAACCATTTAATTTTAAGAGCCTTCAATGATTTTTATTTCCTCTTCGGTTGGGCCGTAGAGTTTATAAAATATTTAGATTTTTGAAAAGCCGAAATCTTTGCCTATTGGTTTTAATGTATCCTCGCCAACCATGGCTACGCCCAAATCCAATGTGTTAATGAAATCAATGTATTTGTTATCTTTGGGCTCTTGAGACGGCACTAGAATTTTATATTGATCTTTAAAATCTATATTACTCTCCTTTTTAAATTTATTAATTTCAAAATAGTCATATTCGTATAATTGAACTACGCCTTTACGGGCCTGAACCCTAAAATTCCTATTCTCCGTACTTTTGACTTCAAAAAGGAATGATCTATTTCCATCGTGAGCAAACAAATCCACATGTTTATTGGAAAGAGTGGAATATCCCTTCTGTCTGAATATATTTATGAGTTCTTGAAGCACAGAATGGTGACTAGATTCTGCGCGAGCTAAAATATCATTATCTCTGACGACCAATGAGTAGGGCTTGATAATGAGACGCCTATTTATTTCTTCCAAAAACCTAAGAGAAGCGGCAGATCTTAAGGTTTCTGTTGCATTGTGTACTTCGGATAGATCTGATGGTTTTTCCTCATTTTTGATAATGCCCCGTTTTGAATGGCCAGAATATAGATAAAGGGGTTTGTCCCGAAATAATATTTGCTGCGCCACATTAAATGATACACTAGAAAAACTGCCCATTTGCGGAAATCCCTTTACGCTTGATATGGGGATTCTATTTTTTAATAACTGGCCTATTAACTTATACGTCCCCTGATCATTATTGGGTGCGGGAGAATCCCAGTTGGCAGGATTTGGTAGTTCACTAAATAAATAAACCTCAGTTAGCGGCACCAAAAGTGGCCATTTGTTGGTATTATTTTTTATTTCATAATGCCAAAGCGGCCCATTTTTTATTGAGAAATCAAAACCGACAACACCGATGCCAATAATACCTGAGGCAGCATTAGAAAAAGCTGAGGCCGATGCTCCCGTACTATGTATGAAAAATATATCCCCGGTTTGAATTTTTTTCCAACTTGTTCTGTGTTTCTCCTCTAGCCCCCAAGTCATATATTTAAAAGCAGTCAGCCAATGTTCTGGCGGGCCAGTAAATCTAAAAAATTGTTTTTGATTAAGCGCTGAACTAAAGTCCATTATAATTTGTTATATTTAGTATGCTTGCCTTTTGCTTTTTCGATTGGATATTTTTTAGCATTTATTTCTAATTTTTTATCCATGGCTTTAGTGAGGTCTATTCCAAGATTATCCGCAAGCTCAAAAAGATACATGCCTACGTCTGCCAATTCCTCGCCGACATGGTTCTTGTGTTCTTTTGCATATTTTTTAATTTCTTGTGGCGACTTCCACTGAAAATGCTCCAAAACCTCAGCAGCCTCAAGCGCCAAAGAAATTGCCATATCTTTATGGGTATGGAATTGCATCCAATCCCGCTCGTCACGGAATTTCCTGATTTTTTTCGTAATTCGTTTTACATCTGACATACGATAAGATCATCCCACTTTTTGCCCCAAAGATCAATAATTAATCCAAAACCCCGGTAAAATAAAACCCCGTAAAGTCGCTATGCGACAACGGGGCGGGCCGTCTATTCGGCGGGCGGGGTTGTGTCAGGAGTCGGAGGGAAAATTTCCGAATGCCCCCGTTTCCACTCATTCCACTTATCCGGATTAGAATTCTCGTTTTTATCCATGATTTCAACCAAAGCAAGGGGGCGCTCATTTTCAGTCAGAGAAGGAATAAAGAGCGGACTTTCCCAACTTAATCGTCTGAAAAGCCAGCCCCGTTGTCCTGATTTCTTAAAAATAACCGTGTTATGCCCTGAGTCATACGGCAACTCCCGTTTTAAAACCACTTCTTGGTAGGACTCGGCATATGTG
>ERZ1292632.3276-Hain-H43-01um-R2-3276-length-12533-cov-9_pt1 | contig 12533 bp, 20 predicted proteins | sample MGYA00564407_ERZ1292632 | MGnify/ENA primary metagenome ERZ1292632 (study PRJEB36523, sample SAMEA6512637) | groundwater metagenome | collected 2019-01-08 | study: AquaDiva: Metagenomics assemblies of 32 groundwater samples
AAAGACGAGCGTGGAGTACGCCTATTCGTGTACAGTCTTTTGGCGTGTGTCCTATTCTTCATCGTTTACGTGGTCATCCAACTCATCCTCAACAGAGGCACATGAAAACTGTGGGAACTTTCAAGCGATAGTGTTAAGTTCCTAAGCGAGCATAAGTTCTCAAGGTGAGGGGTTGTTGATGAGTGTTGAAGACGATGTGATAGAGATTCCGATGAAGCCTTGGCAGATTGCCTTAATGTTCGCCGCCTCAGTCGCCCTCGCCATCTTAGGATCATCTATGGTTTACTGGTTAATGTGGCGAGCACCGTAACATGCCCACGAGCGCGGTGGGAGCTTTCAGGATAGGAGAAGTGAGAACTTTTGAACGGGTCAAAAACGAGCGGCTGAGAACTTTTCGGGATAGTGATATTGGATGAACATACTCCTTGTTTGTGGAGATAGAAATTGGCTAGACAAAGAACTGATTCGGAGCACTATTCGAGATAAGATGCCAGATTTGGTGATTGTTGGTGATGCACGAGGAGCAGACCTTTTAGCGTATGATTGCTGTAAAGAGGATGGGTTCACGGTTATCTCGGCGGATGCGAAATGGTGGAAGTACGGGCTTGCGGCTGGACCTATTCGGAACCGGGAGATGCTTGACTTGAAACCTAGTTTAGTATTGGCGTTTCATGACGATTTGGCGCGTTCTAAAGGGACGATTGATACTGTGACTGAGGCGAAGCGTCGAGGAATCAAAGTTCAAGTAGTCAGTCACACTCGCTAATGCGTGAAAAGTTCCCACTGTTTTGGGTGGAAAGTTCCCGGGTTTTTGTTTGTTGTGGGAGGTGAATCGTGAGATGTGTAAGTTAGTGTCAACGCATAAGGGCTACGAGTTGGAGGTCTGTAACGTTTACAGGCACCACTTGAAAGCCTTAACGCAACATGCGAGCGCATGTCGTAGTGTTCAGGGAAGCGATGACGTGATCGGTCAGGCGGTCGAGGATTTGCTGAAGACGATGGAGGTTATGTCGCCAAGTTTCAAGGAAACCGTTCGCAGCCTAATGCTGGCAAATCATATCGCAAAAGCCTAAACCGAAGAAAGTTCCTACGAGGTGTAAACAAGGAAAGTTCCCAAGGTGACCGAAAGTGATATTGGTAACCGAACCCCCTGTTTAACGTAGGGGTAGTGTGTCATCTCAGTCGAACAGTTCCTCCCAATTTTCATCCCAGTTTACACCGCTGTGGCTGGAGGTTTAGCGTACGCTTGGCAATACCTCACCGAGAAAACCTGTTCTGAGTGTGGTGGTCTCCTTTACGGGCTTGTGGATAAGGAAGTTCAATCTAGCCTACTCACAGTTGATGCTAAACGGTTGCCCCCAATCTTTGTGGGTGACGACAAGAACCTTTCCGATTACCTGTTATGCATTCGACCAGAGTGTCGTGCTTTGTACCGCATGGAGTTGCAAGAGAACGGCAAGAAGTGGCCGAAGCTTCTTCAATGCCAAGGCTGTTCGCAACCGATACGCCATTCGGCGAAGTGGGGATACTCTGAAATCATATGTCCAACAGACGGCTCAAAATACATGCTCTATTTTGGAAACCCTCGCATCGCCTTCCGCCAATTGTCGCCTTGAAAGTTTCCAAACTTACGCATCACCATGACGACACACGCACTTTTGCGATAGTCTTAAGTTCTCACAAAACTGTGTGTGTGGTAACTGGCGGGGCAACACAACAACATTCTTTTTAGTTCAATCACGTACTCGTTCTAACCCGTTTTCTCATTCTTTCTTTCTCTTTCCCGCACTGTATCACGTATCACATATCACGTACATCACATATCACACAAAACGTTAGAAAAAGGGGTCAAAATAGGGGAAGTTTCTAGGTCTTGGTCGCTATCATTACGGTGAGAGTGTTGCCTGCTTTACTCCATGAGAGGTATCCTACGCTAGTCCATTCTTCGGAGCCTTGCTTCTTCTCTGAAATCTTGGCATAGTTGATTTGGTGTTCGAGGACTCCTTTGACAGCATCGGGATCGACGATGTAATAATGCTTCTCCTCTGTGCTCATGCTGGTTCACCTCCTGTCTTCTCACCCCTTTCAGGTGGCTCTGGATAGTCTGGGAAGGGCTTACCCTTTGGAGTGGTCTTGCCTTTCGGTATGCCGACGTAAACGATTTTGTCATCCTTGATTCTGATGGTTCCATATGCAACGCATGTGTCCTTGTAGTCGTCTATGTATCGGAAGTCAACATTGACCGCAGACCGCATTAGGAGGCGCACTCTTTCTCTCCACAGTTCTCCGCTGTACTTCTTTGCCATGCGTATGAAATCATACCAGTGCTGATAGGCAATCTTCTTGCCCGTCTTGTTGGAGGCAAGCTCCATGTATGCTAAGACTTCTTCAATGTCAGGTTCAAACGACTGCTCGCTCATTGTTTACTCGTTCTCCGTGACGCCTTCTGACACGGGCTCTATCTCTGTTTTCGCTGAACCGCGTCTCTGCTTGGTTGTCAGTAATGCTTCGAGTTTCCTGATTTGCGCTGACCCTAATTGTTGCGCTTCAACTTCAACACGAAAGCCTTTTCGTGGAGTAGGGATGTAGTAGAACACTAGTTTCTTTGGTCCGTGGTCTCTTGTGAGCGGTAGCAGCTTAGATAGCTGCTCAAGCCCAACTTGACGTAGCGTATCCTCAATCTCCATATCGGACTTTTCTTTCTCTTCACTCATGCTTTCTCACACCTCCTTTCTCGAAACTTCTAATCAGTGCCTCAACTTGCCTAGTGATTTGCCGATCCGCTCGTTCTTGGCTTGTTCTTCTGCCTTGACTGTTCATCTTGTACCAAAATAGAATGTTCCAGTTCCTCATTCGCTTGCAAGTCAAGATTCTTCGCAGGTTGAGGCATTCACGCTGGAAATCTGAGCCGAACGCAAGTTGCACAAAGTTCAGGTCACGTTTCTCAATCTTCTCTCTCACAGTGGCTCGCACATGAAATCCATGATTAGTTTTTCGTACATTGATGTGGCGAAGATGAAGTTTCCCGAACTTCGGCCAACAGAATCGAAGGAGCCACCACCAACGTTTACGGACGAGCCTCAAGAGTCCTATTCTGCTTAGATCATCGTAGTCCAGTTTAATCTCTGTCAAGTCTCATCCACTCGTCCTTTCTATGACGGTACAAGAAGTGGTTCTCGCTGTAGGCATTAGCTGGGGAAACCCCAAAATGGCACTTAGAAGCAACCGTTTTTCCCAGTCGTTCTCTCACAAGATTCTGGATCAGTGCCACACCCGACGCAATTGCCGTATGATTATTCTCAACGACAACTACACAGTCGATGGAAAGGTCTCTGACGGGATACTGTGCCGAATAGTTCCAATATCCTCTAAGTTCGACAAGTTCGGTTGCACCCTCTGAATGCGCAAGATAGAGTGGTTGGGACATGTTCGGTTCATCCTATCTTGTGTATCTCAGGCAAGAAGGTAAAAATCGAGATGAGCGCCTCAGATAGGACTGACACGCCTATGACAGACGGGTCTACCCTTACTGACGACCAAATTAATCGCAGTCTACAATTCTACTCAACGAGAGTATTCGACCTAAGCGATATTGCTAGGACGATACTTGGCTGCATAGCTGTCAATGATGCTCAGAATGTAAGTGAAATTGGAAAACATACCGACATCTACGAATCAGTGATTTGGCGTAACATAAGAGGGGGTAAAGAGACACTAGGTCTACTGAAAGAGGGTTTCGTCGGACTAGAATTTCAAGTGCCTTTCCTTAAAAAGAAGGGCACAATGGTGTACTACTTCGATATTACGCTGAAAGGTTTTCTCGCTAGTCTAGCCAAGGTCAACTGCGACCAAACATGTTATTTCAGGGCTTTGGTGAACGCCATATCCGTCGTTAACGCCCGTAGCGTCAAGAATGCAAAGCGCAGACAGGAAAAGAATGAGAACGCAAGGTACTTCTTGAAGGTTGCCTACCTGATATTTCTAGCTTGGCACTATGAAGATCGAATAAAGCTGACGTATGCCAAGCGTCTTTGGGATACCTATCGTCTTTTTCAGCCTCTTATCGTAGAGGCGTTCTTCAGGGAGAAGCCGAAATTTGAGTTGGAACTCATGAAGTTGGTTATGGAACAGGACTTGAAGGTTTTTCAAGATGTGCGTACTTCTGGGCAAGTGTGGAAATTGGTGCGTGAGCGCTAGAGAGTGCCGTTTCTACTAGATGCTTGCATAATGTTTAAGTGTACCGTTCTGTGTACTGTTTGGATTGATGTAGAGTTGCGGATTAAGCAAGTCAAGGACAAAGAGGCTCTTCAAGCCTTACGGCAAGTCTATGAGAAGCGTGGATGGACAATCATCAAAGCCATCGGCGACCGCATCGAAGCATACGACCAACACGGAAAACTCAAAGCCATAGCCGAGGTCGAAGAGAAATGAGTGTGGTTAGAGGTCTTATCGTTATGGTAATCGGTGCTTTCTTAGCATTTATTGGTTGGTCGTTGTTCATGCAGAACCTCAACGCCTCTAACTTCTCGACTGCCTCATACTGGGGAATGCTAGGGCTTGTTCTGTTCATAATTGGTGTAGTTCTGGCGATTTTCGGTTTAACTGTCATAGTCGGTAGCATCACTAGTTGGACAGAATCATGAATTGAGTCAAGAGAAGATGAAGAAATGAGCGAGTTACATTGTCCGACTTGTTTCGCTCAATTCCCTGAGCATGTAGCGGCAATTCATGCAGGAATCAACAAGCATGGAAAGCGGGATGGATTCGACCATTTTGAATGTAATCGTTGTGGAGCCAAGTTCGAAGCTAAGGACGCGGTTATCGTTCCTACGATAAGGGTTGAATCGAAATGAGCGAATGTAATCATCCAAATACGGTGTTTCTTTGCATCATAGAAAGGCGATCAATTCGCCTTTGTCTACGTTGCGGTGTACTCCTTGACCAAAGAGTGTTCGAACGTGGAGTAGCGGAATATGATGCGGAAGCGAAAGAGAACGCTCATATGAGTGAGAAGAAGGAATCAAAATGAGCGCTAATAGTAACTCCGTTTGTCCTAAGTGTAGGGTCAATCATAATCTGGGTGATAAACGGTCTAAAGGAGAAGCTCCCCTACTTGAACTAGATGAGTGGCAGAGATACGTTAAGTGCCGCTATGGTCGTGGTCCTCATTGTTCAGTCCACAATGATGATTGCGAGATGCTTCCTTGGCCGTGTGGTGACCGCATATATTGGTCATGCGCTCGGTCTACGGTCAAAGTCGGTCTAGTCCTCGTGAAACAAGCTGAGGTTGCTTGAAAAAGATGAGTAGAAAAGAACTTTTTGAATGGTTGGGGACAAAACAGGCTAAGCGAATTACTAAAGCCATCTTCTACGTAATAATTGCGCTCGTGCTTGTACTTATCGCTGAAAACATCATCCTATCGGTTTTGAGAGGTACTTGATTTCTAGAGGTTACTTAAGCCTTGACTTCTGAGTTGCCTATTACCCGTCAAGTGCTTCGTGAAGTGAACGAGTACCTACGGCACATCAAGTCATGGCAAGTTATTCTAGTTCTCACGGCTTGTAGGCTCGTTGATGACGGCACCGCATACTTGGCCTCTCTAGCGTTTCCTCCTGATGTATTTGCGAAGGCTGAGGTGAATAGGGCCTTCATATTGTTCGTTACTGGAAGGAACCCTTTCTCTCTGCCTGCTCAAGAAGTTGTGTACTTGCTTGTTCCGATAATGCTGTTTCTCACAGCAAAGCATGGGAAGCCAAACCATTTGGGTACGTTAGTTCTGTGGTCCATGTTCATTTTTCTGTTCGGGTGGGTGCTCGTGGGAAGCCTTGCAGCGTCAATCCTGAATCTCACCGCCATAGTGATGTATTGGATGTGATGCAGTTGGTCGAGGTGAAACAATCCTTGAAAGTAATCATAAGTAGTTTAGTTGGGGCAAGTGTAGGAACAGTGGTGCTCTATTGTGGGGTGCAAATTGCAATCGCAATCACATCATTGTTCAGCAAACAAGACTTGGCACCATTGCTTTTCTTTGCTGGAACATGCGTGATGGCTGTACGCTGGAGTGCTAGAGTAACCGATAGCCTTCTACGTTTTCTGATTTGATTTAGAAGTGGAGGAGCCACTGATGCCTAGACGTGTTCGGATGGAGAGGCGTTTCGAAGGAAAAGCGAAGGGAAAGTGAGAACTTTGAGCGGAGCCTACACACCTGAAGAACAAACGAAGATAGTTTTCAACATTACTTGGAGGGTTCTCGTTCTTCTAATCGTCGTCATCGTATTGACCCGTTACCTTGGGTCACTCGGGCAACTCTTGGCGGCTGGTGCTCTAGTTGTTGGCTTGATACGAATCTTTGAACAGCTTGCACCAAATCAGATGAAGAGACAACTAGGGGAGAAGTGAGAACTTTGGAGACTGAACGAGATTGGTTTAAGGAACTATCTGAGGGCAACATGAATCCTCCACTATCTTGGGTTAAATTCATAGCCGCGTTCTTGGCGATAATGATAGTCGCCGTTCTCTCAGTGTTTTATCTAACGTCAATCTTCAGTGGTCTAGTCGGACTTGCTGTCGGTGTTCTGTTCGTTGCGTTCATAGGAACATTCGTGTACGAATACTACACCGACATAAAGCGAGATTTCGGTGACTTCGGACTTAGCATTGGGCTATGGTTCTCTCAGAGTCGAGGGGTGGGCTTGTGGATGCCGAAACGTAAGATAACCACAGATCCAGATGGTACTCAGATAGGAGCAACGGGGATTAAACATGTGCCCCTCATCGCATTGGATTGCGAGAAACCAATTCAGGATGAGCCGACAATTGATGACCTAGTGTTCTGGCGATGGATTCCCCTAAATGTCAAAAGCACATTCATGGTAGCGAAGTACGTGGGCGAATACACAAGAAAGTACAGGTCAGAGTATACGTCAAAGTCGTGGGAAACAAAGATGCCTAAATTCAAGGTTCTGTTCGCGCAAAGTATGCTCTAAAAGGTGAGAACTTTGAGTTTGCGAGAACAGATTGTTCAGTTGGAGACGCGAGCAGGTAGGCTACTTAGCCAACTCCGCATGGAAGGCTATGAGGATATGGATGTTGGGAGCATCCTAGAGTTCGCATTACACCAACTCCTCGGAGACTGAGAACTTTGAAGCAGAAAAGAATTAGGGCATGTCCCATTGCGGGGTGTCATTTCTATAGTTGTTCCTTGTTAGGTATCTATTGGCACAAGCGAATTCACCCACAAGGTTCAGTTCGTGTATCTGGACTAAAACGGAAGCCGTGGAAGGCGATATTAGGTGACATAGTGTATTTGGCGACACATTATCCATCAACTTTGCCCTCATACATACAAGGGGTCTTTGATCCTTAAAATTGTTGAAGAGCTTGAGTGAGCGATGGTGAATGTTCAGGTTAAGAGGGAGCGGGCGTTCAACCCGTTGCATCTCTCAGGCTTTGGCGTGAAAATCACTGTGCAAGATTTGAAGCACACTTCGGCACTAAGAGTTACGAATGGCCGTGAGGATGACCGACAGAGTATCTCGTACGCTTTCCGTCCAAGACGTTTCCCGTTCAGCAGTATCGTGGTTGAAGGTCATAGTGGCTACGTGTCTTTGGATGCTTTCCATTGGTTAGCTAGCAATAAGATTCCGCTGTTCCTGATGAAGTATAACGGCGCATTGGTTAGTAGTCTTCTCCCGAAGTCTCCCTCAAAACCCGAGCTTCGCAGCGCACAGTGGCAAGCCGCCAACGATCCGAAGACATGCTTCCCGATTGCGAGGGCGTTCGTGCAGGGAAAGGTTGCTAGAACCATTCAAGTTCTCGACTACCTCTCCGAGTTGCACGATTTGACGCGAGAAGTGCAAACCGTAGCTGAGCAATCCCTGAAACTGGACTATGCTACAACCGTTAGGGAAGCCTCAATAATCGAAGCGCAAATTGCTAACCGTTACTGGTGGGCGCTCGCTCGCCTACTACCGAACCATCTCTCCTTTGATGGGCGGCAGAGTGGCCGTATGCGAAACTCCAGCGACCCCGTGAATGCATCCCTAAACTACGGCTACGGGCTGCTAGAGGGGGAGTGTATGAAGGCAGTCAGCTACATCGGCTTAGAATCCACCGTCGGGTTCCTGCACAACTTTACCGCTCGATCTCACGGGCACATTAAGCACGCGCTCGTCTACGACTTGATGGAGCCCTACCGTTGGCTCGTTGACTTGACCGTACTGGAAATGTTCACTTCTAGTCAACTCGACATCAGGGATTTCTATTTCACGGGAGACGACTACACTTACCGCTTCGAACACGACGCGAAACTACGATTCATTCGGCAATTGGTGGAACGCTTCAAGAAGCGGGTCATGTACGATAGGGAGTTGTGTTCGTGGAGCACCGTCATTCAGGATAAGACGCGGCAGTTAGCGAACCACCTAAGCGACCCCACACGACCTATAGACTTCACAGACCCAGCACCAATACTCGAAAGAATAATGGAGACTGCTTGAGATGAACAAGAAGTGTATTGCGGTCCTTATGGTGCTCGTAATGGCTTTGAGCGTATTGGGAATTTTTTGTTCTAGACAAGAACAGAACATCCAGTCGCTGAGTGAGAGAAACGCTTACCTAGAGAGTGAGAACCAAAGATTGGAACATATTGCTACTCAAGTGATTTCGATGCATGTGCCTATCTCGTTCCGTGGTTCGCTCGCATGTGAAGGCTGGAATTTCGATGATGCATGGGCAGTACAGCTTGAGGTTCAAGGCGACCTCGGTTCTATGAGTAGGAACGAAACCATAAATGTACTTCGGGTTCGAGACCAGTTCGCAACAATGGTTTCCTCTATTACAAGCCGTGGTCCAGTGACTTGGCAAGTCGGATGCGACAACTCCAAGAATACATGCTTCCTGTACGTCTTCATGGACTCAGTGAGCGAGTCAGCAATCCTAAAAGTTCTTCGAGAAAGCATAATCAAGGTTCAGATGAAGTACCCTCAAGTTTCGATGGTGGGCATCTACTATTGGATAGACAAGACCCTTTCCTCAGACACCGTTCGCACAAACGTTTGTGGTAACACGGATAGCTCAGCAAGACCCACAATCTCGGTGAATGCGTATGCGCCCCCTACATTCAACCTGACGGGAATCATAAATCCAGAAAGTGCATGTTCGTTTTCATGTGATTGGAGCATTTCAAGCGGTCACCTAGTCATCATTAACGTGAATTGGTCATCTCCACAGCATCCAATTCTTAGAGTTGAAGTGATAGGTGGTAGCACTGTGCACGTATCACTTGACGAGAAACATAAACATGCGGCTCTAATGTTTCTGAAGACGAGCGATCCATTGGCGATCTACGTTTACGTATCATAATCAAGGAGGTGAGTTGAGTTTGCATCGAGACTTGAAGTTCGGCTTAGGCTTCTTGGCTCTATCGAGCTTGTTCGCATCATTACCGTTCATCGTGCCGTATGGTCATGTCGCTGATATGGTCCTTGCGTTGCTGCTCCAGACTTGCGGGATAGCGTGTATGCTTGCGGCACCTAAATGGTCGCCGAACGATTCCTCTACTTGGTAGATTGAAATTGGAGAGATTGCCCTCGCCATTATGCAACCAAGGTGGGTCGTAGTTGCAACCGACCTGAACTCGCCTATTACGTCCTAGCAAGAGCGCGCCAATCCATCCACAACCGCTCGGAAAAGGATATTTTTCATCAAACGGGGAAAACAATCGCATCTATCACCATGATGATACGGTTTTCCACAAGTTTTAAGTTCTCAAAATGTTGTTGGTTGTGGTAACTGGCGGGGCAACGTGAGGGCGACCGTGTGGATGAAACTCTCGCTGAGCCGTAAGCCGCCACAACAAAATAGGTGATAGATCAAACAATGAGTAGTGCAAAACCGATGGCAATAGCAGTATGGCTAATCGGTCTACTCGTCATAGGTGGAATCCTCATGGTCGGCGGCGCTTATTTCTTCCAAATCGGGCCGTTCGCACCCGGTGTACCCGGTGTAACCCCGGGCACCTGCGCGTATGGTGGAACATGGCCTAACTGCAACCCACCTCCTCCGCCTCCGGGCGGAATCTACAGCGGCGCAGTCACTTGGACAATCAACACCAACTGGGCTTACGATGACAGCGACATTGACGCGACAAGCGAAACCGTCGGAATCTGGAGCGCAGACGGCTCCACGAAACGTGGAACACCTGTCGAGGACACCGGAACCTCAGTCAACATCGAAAAGGTGGATGCTGGCTTCGTCTGGTTAACTTGGACAGCAGGCGGTGGAGGCACCCCTGACTACATCCTCGACCCCTACGCGACAGCAACAGCGAACGTAGCTAGAATCAAATCGTGGGAACTCGTAGACCTCTACAATGACGGAGTATGGGACATCCGCTTCAAACTTGACTGCACCGATGTCTCCGCTGAAGTCAGCGGCCTAGCACCTACCGTAGTCATAAACCTCCAAGGCTGGAAGCATCAGGACAACAGCGTAGTCCTAACCACAATCGCGCAACCAACAGGCATGACAACGGCGGGCACAAGCTATGAAGCAACAGGATACGCCGCCACCTTCGACGGTGAAGGATACGATCTCGTCATCACAAGAATCTACGTCGATTACAATTCCACGACGGGAGCAGTAGTTGACACCAACGGCTTGTACCTCCGCTCGTTTACCATGAAAGCGGTAGGCGCAAATGATGGACGAGAGTTTCCATTCAGCCCCGCCGACCAATCCAAGAGCATTAACGGCATCTGGTACGATCCTCCAAAGGACTCCGCTAACCACTGGTGGCAAGTATACTGGGCCACATACAACAACAAAGTCAGCGTGAAGCAACCGAACTTCGGCCTACACTACGTAAAGGAACGTGGCGCAGGCGATGCATTCCTACAGTACAAGCTAACCTTCGAAACCGCAACTGGAGCAATGACGGCCAGCGCAACCTACGCACTAACGCTCACCTTCACCGTAACTAACGCCGCAGGCACCACATTCGACGAAACAGACACCATAACACTGACGGGTTAGACAACAAGCGCGGTTCGCAAACCGCGCATCCCCTCATTTCTTTCCCCAATTTTTCTAAGGGCATTTTTTGTTTACGTGTTAGCCGTCCAGCAATCCAAATACGCTACGGCATGTAGCCTGTTGATGTTGTAATGCTGCCCCAGTAGAATTGCGTAGTTCGGAAGTACGTGAAACTTTGATACTCCCACGACTGAAGTTCGTGGGATTCTCTAGCCATTCGAGGCGTCTTCATGGCTCACACACGGCTAGAGTTCTGGGGATTATCAATGAGCCCCCTGCATCATGGACTAGTAGCCCATGAGCCCGTTTACCAATGTTCCATGCGCCGTTCACGTCCGCGTCAACCCTTAAGCCGCAACTTGGACATGAGAATCTTCCACTGACACGGTGTCCTCTCACACCGCAACGGCTACAGGTCTGCGAAGTGTAGGCTTCAGGAACCGTTAGCACACGTATGCCCGCCCAATTCGCCTTGTACGTTAACTGTTGCTTGAACATGTAGAACGGTTGGCTTGACAGACGACGGTTGAAGCTTCTGCCCTTGTTTTGGTTTCGTATTCCTTCTAGGTCACCTATGACTAGGAGGGCGTTCACGCGTTTGGCGTGGTCAACAATTCTCCGTGTTATCGTGTGAACTTGATGTTGCACCGCCCTTTGTTCGGTACGCTTCCATTTCCTGATGATGCTTGGTTTACCAACGGAACGTCGAAGATGATAAGCGTGCCCACGAATTGTGCGTATTTGCTTACCATAGAATTGTGGTTTAGTATCCTCGATGGTTGTGGCGAGTTTACGTATGCCCATGTCTATGGGTAGAACGGTGGCGTACTTACGTTTCAGTCGTACGTTCTTCTGAACAGTGATATTCACGTACCATTCATCATCTTCTCCGTGAAGCAGTTTGCACTCTCGTAGCTCATGTGCTAGGAGAGGTTCTTGTTCGTAGGGTAGTTGCATTGGAACCCAAATGCTCTTCGGGCTGACGGGGATGCGAATCCACCAATGGAAGATTGACTCTTTATGTTCCTGTACTTTTACGCAGTCGCGGCGGAGAATCATCGGATACTCCCGCATCTTGAGGCCACGGTGGTTCTGTTTCTTCACTCGCCGCTTGAAGCGTTCTGCTTGCTGCTTCGTTGCGGAGTAGAGTTGTTCGTTGCTTCCTCGTAGTTGACGCTGCCAAGCATTATACTCATGTTCGACGGCTTCCCGTTTGCCTTCTCGGTCTAGAATGAGCTTCGCATGGATTGTCCGTTGCAGTTTTATGAGCGACACACTCACATAAACACTGCCGAAGATCACGCTTAAAAGCTTGAGAGCTGAATGAAAGTGTCAGCCTTCAGGAGTGTGGAGCTAATCACGCTAATCGCTTGTCCAACAATTGGTATAGTTTACATCGCTTCTTACGATGAAAAATAATGCGTCTGGAATGTGGCCTGTTTCTGTTGTGATACTTCCCCTATAAAATTGTGTTGTTGAGAAGTACGCTATACTGTAA
>ERZ1292632.3277-Hain-H43-01um-R2-3277-length-12532-cov-11_pt1 | contig 12532 bp, 10 predicted proteins | sample MGYA00564407_ERZ1292632 | MGnify/ENA primary metagenome ERZ1292632 (study PRJEB36523, sample SAMEA6512637) | groundwater metagenome | collected 2019-01-08 | study: AquaDiva: Metagenomics assemblies of 32 groundwater samples
GTTAGAGTCGATGTTTATGAAGGTACTGTGGGGAGTATTTATTGCTCCGTCATAGAGTCCCGCTGCACCCAACGTAAGCACAGAAGGATTAGCTCCTGATATTACAACTGGACTGTTAGCAACAAAACCAGTATGAGTTGTTGCGTTCCAGAGAGCGACCGCAGTATTTATACCGCCAGAGATTGCTAATCTGTTCGCTGTAGTTAGCCCAGCATTGGGCGTGTATATTTCAAAGTTTCCTGGAGTTCCAGCATATGATTTTCCCCTGAGTATAAGGCCAGCCGAGTTATTGTCTGTCCCAGCAAACATATATGCCGAGCCATTCTCTACGTTAACTCTGAAACCGCCACCGTCTACAACGAATAAAGTGCCTATGCCAGTTATATTGTTTGAGGCTCCAGTTAATGTCCCCCCAAGAGTAGCCGCTCCGAGATTGGGCGTGGTAAAATTAGGCGATATAAGAGGGGCTTTCAGCCCAAGCTGAGTTTGCAGGGCAGATGTCACGCCCTTGACGTAGGACAACTCTGTTAGCGAGGGGTAAGTGGCTACTGCCAGCGAGACTAGATTTTTAGATGCATCAGTTCCCAGTATTTCGGATGCAGTCAGTCCTGACAGTTGAAGAGATGTACCTGTGGCCGCTCCAATAGCAGGCGTGGTAAAACTTGGAGACACCAGTGGAGCTTTAGCATCAAGTCCATGTATCCCTGTAGTTACAGCAGCATGGGTAGTTATGTTGGCAACACTAGCTATGGTAGAAGCACCAACACCATGTATGCCTGTAGTAGCTGCTTCATGTGTGGATAGTTCTGTAGATAAGGTGTATTGGGTGTGGTCATCATCCAATAAAGAAGCAGCAGTCATAGCTAGTCCATGGTCTAGCTGCCCCGCTTGTAACCCAGTTGACTGGTGGTTATGGTCAGCACTTTCAAGTCTGTATCCAACATGAGGGTCAGCGGCAGCAACATGGTCAAATGCCCAGTTGGAGCTAACGGGGGCAGTAATAGCGGCGTCAACGGGGGTGTCATCTACATCATCGGTATGGATATAGGTTCTTTCGATGGCGTTCTGGTCAAAGCCATGAAGATTAGAGGATTCCATCCAAATAGTGCCCTTCTTTCCTGTGGAGGCAATGAAGTAAACATTATCTCCATAAGCCGTCCCCGCCGTATTAGTAGCATAAGCTCTTACATAATAGGCTGTTTCAGGAGTCAATCCTGTTATAGACGACTTAAAGGTTCCTAGAGTTGAGGTTGAACCAAGCGTTGTCTTTGTGGAAAGGGCTGTGGTAGGATTTGTTGAAGTGTCCCAACAATGCCCGTGTTGTGATACACTTGCTTCCCCACCAAGACTCACTAGCGTTCCTCGCCCTGTAGCTGTAGCTCCACTTAAATTTTCACAAGTTTGGGTTGTTACAGTTGGGGGCAGAGTATAAGTGATAGCCAACCGAGTAGATTGGTTAGTCCAGATATAATCAAAATTTGTTGGAGCCGCTTGATTTATATCATGGGATATACGAGTACCAAAACGAGTAATACCTCCTTTATTGATAGCTGCTATCCCTGTAGCATTAAGGTTTATAATATACTCTGTTGCGTTGTCGTCGTCAATAACACTTGAAGAAGCAATAGACCCAAAAGATGTAACCGCATCTCCTAAATCCCCGTAATCAGCAAGAACTACGGGGTCGGCTACATCTGCTCCAGAGACAACAACGATATTATAAGGAGTATCTTCTCCCTTATAATTACACTTAAAACGAAATTCCGCCGCAGTTATAAGAGACAGGGCAGATATTGTCGAGGTATCAAAAATAGATACTGGACGCCAAATTCTATAGAAAAAAGGAGATGCTTGTAAAGATTGCCCCACACCAAAAAGAAAATTAATAGCTATTGCCGAAGCAGCATTATTAGCAGTAAGATATACTGCCTCATTCCTCATTTCTAATTGGGGTATACTAGTAGCTTCAATTATATCTTGTGTCATTTATCTACACCGCATCAAACATATCCGTCCCACATGGAATCTTTAACCTATGTTTGACCCATAACTTATTTAAAGTTAATTCATCAAGTATTTCACCTTCACCTGATTGAGCAATATGTTCGGTAACAGTAGGGGCAGCATCAACAGTCGGTGCTGTTCCACCAGGATAAGGTATCGGGACATACGGCGACGGCTTAAACGGAATTACGGTAACGGAAACAGGTTGTATTTGATACCCAGGTACATCCTGAAAACCCGCCGAAGACAGGCCATCAAACATACCAGAGTAGTTAGCCTCCTGCTTCTGCCCTCGCAACCCCGCTTGGTATTTACGCCAAGCGATTAATGGCAAAGCAAACCTTCCTCATAATTTAATTCACTCCCCAGTGCACAGTTGCCGCTGGAGTGAGCATACTATACCTAGCTTTTCTTTCAGCCAATTCCTGTGCCCAGAAACCCATAGCTTCTTGAAATTGTTTTCGTGTACCCGTCTCAAAGTTGGGCAGAGACATGGTGGTATAAAGATACATGGCGGCTTGGGCAATTAGAATCTCTAGTTGTGGTTGGTCAAGAGCAATCGTAGCAGTCCATGCCGTCGAGCTTGCCCCAGACACCAAGAAGTCCAGATAACCAATGCCCCGAATACGTAAGCGATAGTTGGTTGGGTAAGAGGTGGGCAGATGCAAATAACCATCGGGGTCAACGAGCCAATCTCTTGCCGTAACCCAACGGTCATTCTGTATTGAAGTGTTATTGCCCGTTACAAGTTGTTGCTGCGAGCCTGTTTCAACCGCTACCTGATGTGGGCGATTCTGTGACAATCCAAGATGCCCAATGTAGAGTCTTGTTCTTAAACCACCAATAGCACGGGCATCATCAACATAAGCGATTGCCCCAGTCGTGTAATGAATCGTAAACGTCACACCTGTCGCCGTCGAACTGATTGCCTGTGAGACCTTCATCGGGGAAGCCACATCAGTCCACGCTGAGTTGCCCGCATGATAACTAGAGTAGGTTGTGTCTGTCCCATCAGCAATCGAAATGCGTAAAGAGCTTGCCGTGTCGCACCAAGCGGCAAGGGTAAACGTAACTGACTTGCCCCGCAGTTCTTTCAAGTCATCAAAGTTAGCTGTGCCCGCAATCCAGCGTTGGATAAGTGTACCACTCGCCCCACTTAATTTACAGCTTGTCGTGCCGTGTCGAAAGTAGCCTGCCCCTGTAGTTTGGGTCAAGGTTACTGTCGCTGCCGTCCAGAATGATAGGGCACTTGAGCTAGTCCACTTCTCAAAAGAGCCATCCTTGAACCAGTTACCCGAAACAAGAGTCTCGTCCCAGACCTCGGTAAAAAGATGTGGATAAATGCGTCTAGCAGCGGCTACAAGGGCGGTTCTCTTATCACTTGGGGAAAAGAGTCTATGGACTTCATAGTCTATGCCCGTTCCTGGGGCGGCTGCAAAGGTAAGAGTTGTAAGTGTGCCCGTAGTGTTGTCGAGGCTACTTATCTTTCGCTCATCATAAATCGCCGCAGCACTAGCAGGTTCCTCAATTAGAAATGCCCATGAGTTATCCGTCACCCAGTCGTTTGCCTTGGACATAAGGGCAGAATCTACAAGAGATGTGGCTGCACCCGCCCCGTCGGTGACACTTGACCATGAATCGCCAAGTTGACGAGATAATTCCTGCATGGCGGTGAGTAAAGTCGTGGTCATGTTTGTCTCCTAAAGTATAGTACCAACATTACTGACTGTAATGTGTTACTTACAGTTGTCTTGATGTTCCAGATGTATTGACTAGTGTCGCCGAGGGCAAAACGAGTATTCCAAACTGCTTGTATATTATCCCCTAGAGCAGCACTAACGTTCCATATTTTCTGCGAGCTTTTGCCCACAGTAGATGATACATGCCAGATAATTTGTACTGTGTCGCCGACTGCCGTGGCACTAACGAGAACATTCCAGATTGATTGAACAGTCCTACCTATGACAGCCCCCACTTTCCAGATGGATTGAGAGGTCTGTCCCACTGTAGTTGCCACTTTCCAGATATATTGGCTTGTGTCGAAAATAGCAACTCTTATATTATAAATATATTGATTAGTATCACCTATGGCATATCGGGTGTGCCAGATTGATTGACTGGTATCCCCCAGAGCTTGCTTTGTGTGCCACACCGACTGCACTGTATCCCCGACCACCGAAACATTAGTGTAATTAACTGTTATGTCTACTTGGTAGAAGTTGGCATCGGGGTTGAAATCATTGGAACAAACCCCAAACTCGGTAAGGGCATTGACTTCGGTATATGTCCAGGCGATGCCCGTAGTGGGATTTAATGTACCCTGGTAGACTCTATCGGCAATGGCAGAACCAGACCCCACTCCCCCAACCACTCCATCATCCCAACTACTCAAAATCTGCCCCATACCATAATAAGCAGAACCCTCTTTGATACAGGAGCTATGATTATATGTACTACTAGTTGTAGTAGAGCGATGACGATAATGAATATCCACACTGCTAACAACATCGGAAGATGTCAAGGCAAAAGCGGTAAAGCCAAAGGTAGCTCTCCCGCCACCTTGAGTGACACCTGTGATTAAAGTCGAGTCGCTGGCGTCATTTATCTTACTAAACAACGGGGAGGTAGTGAACCCCCCCGTGTTAGATAAGTCGCTTGTTGCTTGTCTTGTAACAGAAGCCATTCAAGCCCCTTAAGCGGCAGTGTCGCCTTCGCAGCGGATGGTTACACCATCATTATCTAATGCTGCGGTATTAGCTGCCGTTCTCTTAACCCAGATAGCTCGACAGTTGCCAGCCGCTATGTTGCCGACTGATAAACCAGTTGCCTTAGTCGTTGGAGAACTGAATGCACCCACACCAGCACCAGGGGCGGTATCCTCATTGGCAATAACATCCGCTTGAGCACTTGCCTGCCCGATTGGACTGGCGGCGAAGTCATCAATCGCAATGGCAGCAGACGCACCGCCACCGACTTCGGCACTTAGCCAGACCACGACGCTTTGCCAGGTCAAGGTGGCGTGAGCATTATGGACGAAGATACACCTATATTCCACATCCGAGGCTGCGTTCTCATCCCCACTTACATCATCAAAGAGATTATTAAGCGTGGCATCAGTGATTTGAGTCGTGCTTATCTGGTCTCCCAGAGAAGTTGCCGCTGTTCCTCCTGTCGTATTACCCGCAGCCGCTACTACCGAAAACTTGAAAAGAATATCTGTTGCTGTAATTGCCATTTATTTTCTCCTCAACTTAAGCCGCCACTACGGAAGCACCAGCATTTAAAGGCTCCCATACAATATCCCATTTAATAACTCCAGTTGAAGCTGCCCCATAAGTTACACTTACGACTCCCGACGTTATACAGGTAGCTTGAACAATAGAGGCTTGCCCTGGAGCGATTGCCCCAACTACTGTCGTACCTACCATAGCATTTGCCGCTGTGCCCGTAATAGAGAACAACGTTCCAACGCCCATATTAGAAATATCTTTGTTGGCACAAATATCGTAAGCAGCTAAAGCATCAGGTGTTATATTCAATTTACAGTTAGTAACTTGAAGCTGAATTGCAGTAGTAATTGTTCCTGTAATACTCACAATAGCAACACTACCCTTATAGGTAAATAGATTACCTGTAGTTAGGGGACTGGTGCTAGTCTTAGTTGCTAGATACGCTCCAGTCCCCCGTATAAAAGTCCAGTTGGTTCCATCATACGTCCGATAGATTTTATTGGTATCACGTTCCCAATATTCACTGTCAATGGGAACACCAGTAGGTTTGGTTTCGGTGGAAAGCCCACGATAGCCTTTAGAAATAATAGTCGCCCCATCTGTATCTACAAGCAGGGGGCGTCTGGTCATTCTGTCGGACATGCGTCCGAACACTTCGATAAATTTCATGTCATTCTCCTTATTTTATTTTTCCTAGAGGGGGGCACTACATGAACGCCCCCCTCTAGGATTGTTTAATTAGGTTGCAGAAACTGTAGGCAGTTCTACATAGTACACATCGCAGAAACCAGTGCCCGCATTGGAACCCTGATGTACCGCAATCTGAGAAGCCCCTACTGCAACGGGGGCAGTATAAGAATCCAGCAGCTTCCAGACAAATTTATGGGGGTCGCTGGCTGAGGCTGTAGCAGAAGCAGTGGTCTTTGTTATTGCAAACTGCTCCCCATCTCGCCAAAAACGGCTAACATTGGTAGTAGACCCCACGAAGACAGGAGTAGCATCCCCTTGATACCATGTCACCTGTGAGGTATTAGGTGCGTCACTCCGCATATTTGTGGCAGTAACTAGAGTTCCACCGCTAGTTCTTGACCCACCTGTCCCTACCTTGGCTTCAAACTCACATTGGGCGTTAATGCCAAAGGCTTCCATGTAGAGAACTATTGCCACAGGGATAATAGTCGTGCCCGATGGGACACTGCCCCAAATAACGGGTTTAGTCACATCAATAGTAGCTGTTGCCGCAAAGGTTACAGGCGTTGTTAATGCCCCCGCACTTGCAACAAACAGTCTACCATCAAGAGCAGCCTGAAAGACGAACTCGCTGGTTACTTGCTCCCCTCGGCGGTTGAACCTTTCTACGGCTCCCTGACCATCTGGGGTTGAAAGATACGTGGTTTGCAGGACTCTGGTAAATTCGGAACTCATTTAGTTTTTCTCCTTTTTGCGAGGGAGCTTATGCTCATCAACTCGCCCTTCTAACAAAATTTCCCTGATGTCAAGTAGAACTTCAAGGAGAATCAACCGAAACTCCTCGCTATTCGTAGCTTCAATTAAAGCCCTCTTAGTTCTCAATTAGTCTTCCCAGACCCGAACATATCGCACAGTCGCAACATGGGCAGTAGCTGTGTTATTTCGTATCCCAACATACGGAACTAGAGGCGTAGCCGCCGTAGTTGCATTTACCTTACGCCCCACCACAGCCCCATTGTAGTAGTAAGTGGCATTGCCCGAAGTATCTAAGGCCACTCTTAGAGTGATATTAGTTGCCGCAGAAAAGGGAGCTTGGACAGCAGAGAGCAGAGTGCCCCCCTGTACCCCTGCCTTGGTATTGACGATATAGAATCTATCCGTTGTTTGCTCAGTGTCAAAACAGAACATGGCACCATTAGAAGCCGTATCCGTTATTGTAGTACCAGAAATGAGGAAGGGCAATAGGGCAGTGGCTTCCGTAGTTGCATCCGTGAAACCGACATTTATTGCAACAGTAGTGATTACGTCAAGCTTGAGTTTGACTTCCACGACAGGGTTGTTGGCACAAAGTGCATGGATGCCCCCAAAGGCATAGGAACAAGTCTTGGTGTCGGTGGCAGCCGTAGTTAGGGTTATGCCCCCATTAGCGAGAGCAACAGCAGAAGTAGTATCAATAAATACTGTGTAGTTATTGGTCTCGTTGAGAGCTAACTCTTTAAAGTTCCACTCTGTTAAGATTTTGGAGTTACTGGGGTTGCCCACGATGTTAGCCCCATTATTGCCATCTCCTGAGAAGGTAAGTTGTCTATCTATTTGAAGTGATTGCATTTTTATCCTTTTGTGAGAAACTGGGGCAAGATATTGTTTTCAACCGCCTCCTCTCCCCGTTTCCCTATTTATTTTTATTTGGGCGGTCTAATATTTCCCATCCACATAGGAGCCATTTTTGTTTTGCCTACGCCAAACTTTACTGCCAAAGCCTTCCATCCTGATTAGGGCAGGGGCAGAGAACAGCCGAACTAGCTGCTTATTACATTTGGGGCAGTTCGGTAAGACCCCAGCGAAACGCATCAGCCTATCCTCAGTATACCCACATATCTTGCAAACTAATTCAAAGATTGGCATGTCTTACTTCCTATCTAGTATAGAAAGGTACGCCGAAAGTGTCACGAACTTCAATGACGCCCCAAAGAGCGGTGCACAAGACATACTCTTGATGCTCGATTGGAACATCATATATTTCGCTCTCAGGTTCTTCTTGTGCTACGAAGCCAATACACTCTTTATGAATCATGGCAGCATACGCACCTACCGTGGCAGCAGTTAGGTTATTGGTCATGTAGATAGGAATCCCATAGACTTTATGGAACCCTCGGAACCCTGCTGTAGTAGGATTGCCCGCTCCATATAACTGGTTGACGAGTTTCTCCGTTTTCATAAAATCTACAACAGTGGCGGGGTTGACGATAATGGCACGCCCCTCCATAGGGGCATCATTCTCCCCCAAGGTTTCCCACGCCGACAAGAGAACATCATCGGTAACAGCTGTCCCATCCGTACCGAGTACAGTGCTCCCATTCAGGGCAGAGAATAAGGTGTTCACGGAAGTATCCATTTTCTTGGTTAAAGCATAAACGGATTCTTTTCGAGCAATGGCGAAGAGGTCGATTTCAGACTGTCTAGCAGTCATGTCATCAATAGGGGTTTTGACATCATACCACTGGTCTATAGTCAAGGTTACAGCAGCAGTATTAAGAGGGTTGCTTGCCGTAGAGGCCGTGCCTACCACAACTTCGTAAGCAGTTGCCGTATTGGTTTTCGGGATATAGAGGATTTCCCCCTTTCTTAACTCCGACTTGAAAGCTGAATTGACCAAGGGGACACAAACGAGGTTATTATGTATAGCCTCGGCAACCTGTTTTGAAAACAGGGTTTTAATAAATCTATTAGAACTAGAGGTACTAGGAACACGGGCTGAAAGTGCCATTTAATTACTCCTTAAAATTTTTGATATTGAGCCTCGATTGCGGATTTGTTTTTCTTATACTCCGCAAGGGATAGCCCCGCAACATACTGTTCAAACTTTGCTTTATCTGTGGGAACTCCTGTTGAAGCCCCACCTGATGTAGCTGTTGAGACTGAATTAGCCTCCTCTACACCTAGGTCTTTTCTTATCTTCTTTTCTATTTCCGCCGCAATACTCGTTGTCAAGTTAGCAGCATTAGCTTTCTGAATTTTAACTACCGAGTCCAGAACTCGTTTTTGTGCTTCCAGATAATCACCATTAGCGGTTGCATCGGGTGCCCAATCAATCCTAGAGTCGTTTGCATCAACCCCAAGACTCTGTGCGAAACTGGTTAAACTTCCATGAAACCGAGTGTCAAACTCTTGTCTCTGTAATTTTACCTGTTCCTCTTGTTCAATTCCCATGCGTCCTGCTTTCTCTGCCCTGAACTGGGCAAGTTCCAACTGAACTGCCGCATCTGGGTCAAGAGTCCGAAGGTGATTCTGGGTGGCAGAGATTTGTGCCTCAGCCACTCTTGCCCTACGTTGGGCAGCTTGGATTTCCGCCATAGACCTGTCCTTTAAGGACTGAATCTCTCGACGAGATTTTTCTGTTTCCGCAGCAAGTGCTTGTGTTACTGCTGCCGCCACAGTCTGCCTAAGGACTTCTTCTGACGTGGGAGTAACTACCCCACCAGTTGTCGAAACTACTACAGGTTCCGTCTGTAATTGAACAGGCTCCACTACTGAAGTCTTGTCCTGAACTAATGTGTCCACCATTTTGTTTCTTATCTCTCCTTATTTCTTCTTAGTCTTATGAGTACCCTTTATCGTACCCTTATTCTGGCTGGCGTAAAATACTTCTTTGCCCTTCTTTGTTCCATACTCCTTCTCCATCGCCTTCAAGATTTTGCTGCCCTTTTTCGTTAACGGCATAATTCTCCTTTCTGGTTCAAATATTTTGCAAGTTAAAAGGGCGTCGGCGAAGACAAGCCCCTCGTACAAGACCAAAAGAAGCACCCCCACCCAAGAGTTCTCGGCTTTCCCTGAAAACCACACTAAGGGGAGGAATACGCCTTGGAGTAGTATCCACAGTAGCCTTCTCTTGTTGTGGGGGCTCTTCATTATTTACACTCATTACAGTATTCACCATTCTATATTATACCACACTTCGACTCAAATGTCAAGCCCCTATTGATAGAATATTCTATACACCTGAGCCATCTGAGGATTAGAAGTTCGCATTTGTTGTTTCGCAAGGGCAATTTGCTGCCTAACCTGCAAAATCTGCCAGTTCTGTCTTAACCAAACCTTCGCTCGATAAGGGTCAGTTTTTTCCATCAAAAGTATCTGGTCAGAAAGAACTTTCATTTCGGGCGGGTATTGTGCCCAAATACTGCTTGTGATATTAAAATAAGGTTGCAACATTACCTTAACCTGTTCCAGAGCCTTTAACTCCCTGGGTTTATCTACCCACGAAGAGTTAGAATAGTTCTGGGCATACTCCAAAGCCTGTTGCCCGTACTGTTGCACAAAATCAGATTCCTTCTGGTCGGCGACATCAAATCTATACTTACCCGTCTCAGGGTCATACATATCTGCCCCATAAAGGCTCTTGTTATAGGCAGAACGGGCAATATCCAATGGGTTCATCGTGGCAAGTTGTTGAGGACTCGGTGGGGCATCATAGTACGCCTGAATCTCGGCGTATTCAGGTTGTTTTGCCCTTGCCCCATACATTACCCGTCGAGCGTTAGAAGCACTTGCCACCGCATCCTTGAAAGCAACCCCATCCCCATCTGACCTAAAGTTCTTTGCTGCTTGGTTTACAGCACTTCGGTAAGTTTCTTCAATAGATTTGCCCTGACTCTGATAAGACCTCATCACCGTGGGTTTCTGCCCAATCGCTTGTTCATCTCTAGCTTTCTGGGCTTCTACAACTTTAGGACTATTTTGCATCAACTCAAGTTGACTTGCCCTACCGAGTTTCTGCCCTACTTCAGCGAAGGACATTTTATATTTTGCTTGGGCTGCCCTATCTTCGGCAATCTTAACATCATCTATGTAAGACGCTACACCGATACCATAGATTCCCGCCATTCCATGAAGGGCTCCCCGTGCTTCATCAGACCGCCACCCATCAATAATATCCTGAATTGCTAGTGGAGTTAAGCGTTGATAAATCTGTCCCGCAACTCCCTTAACACTTTTAGGGGGCAATTCCTCTCCAAGATAGGTTTCGCCTTGGACAATATCATTAAGCAACCCCACAGCGGGGGATAGCTTGGCTTGGGTAAATCGTTGGATTAAGTCTGCCCTATCCTTGGCCGAGATTCTGCCTGATTCACTTTTTCCTTGAGTCGTTACCATCTGTACAGCAAGTCGCATATACTGGGCATACCCCGACCAAATATCTAATCGTGTGTCCCCGACTTTAAGTTTTGCAAAATCAGGAGACCTGGGGTCTAACTCAACGGTACCCTGTTTCGAGATAACCGCCATCGATAAGATTCCCGACCCTATTCCTACAAAAGACAACATCTGTTTCATAGCTTCTTTTCTAACTAAGGCAGATTTATTTACCCACGGCAGAATAGCCGTCGGGAATTGCAAATGAGACATCATAAGTTTCGGGGCAAAAAAGATAGCACTAATCGCCCCACTATGTTGCCCAAGAGAACCAGGCAAATCTCCTCGTCCACTCGCCCAATTAACCAATCGAGCAAGTTCTTTTAAGTCTGCATCCCCGAATTTAACCCCCGCCTTCTCCCATCCCGCTTTAGCATCGAGATAGGCAATAGAACGAAGGTCATTCAAGACAGTTGTAAATGCCCTATTAGACGCCTTAACAATTCCGAATTTGTTCAAGAACCCTGAAGCAAACCCTTCCTCAGTCTTAGTCAACGCCCCCCGTGCAGAAACTTGCGAACCCAACTTTGTGTAAGCAAGACCATTCTGAATAGCCTCTGCCATACCTGGTCTGGACATAATTGTTTCATGTTGCAATGCCGCCCCAGCGTCGGAAATAGTGGCGTCTAACATTCGCCTAAACGCCCCCCCCGCTTTTAACGGACGGCGGGCAGCTAGAATTGCTCCTTGCCGCAAGAATCCTGATAAGTCAGCAATAGTAAGGGCAGTTCTAGGAGCATTAAGGGCATCTAAGATATTTAACTCAATCTTCTGTGCTCGTGTCATCTTACTCAAAAGAGCCTCAGCGACATCTTTACCAAAGACATCCTCAAGGAGAGTTATCTGATTACGTTGAACTCCTAAACCATTCCGTAAATTGTCAAGAGCAAGGTTTGTATTACTTCTCTGAAACCCCTGTGGGTCTCCTACGAAATTATGGTCAGCAACCTTGTTGTAGAGTTGTCCCCAATCAGCATCAGCTAAATCTGCTTTTGCCAAACCCTGCCCTATATTACTCGATGAGGGATAAACAGTAGAAAGATGCCCCGTCTCTTGTCGGGCAGTTCTAATTGCTTCTTCGCCGCTCATTCCTTGTGCCCGAAGTTCGCCAATCCTTGCTTCGTAGGCAACGCCCCGTTTTGCATATTCTTCCTGTTGAAGCCGAACTGTTTCCGCAGTTTCGGTTTTAGTTGCCCTAATTGCTTTAGCGAGTTTTTGTTCGGGGGTTAAAGTTGAAACGAGGGGGGTACCTCCCGTTGCCGTAGGAGGTTTAGGAGGGACTTTCCCCAATCTATCCTGAAAATGTTGGGCAATTTTCTTTCCTGCTGGAGTCATTTCAATTTGGTCGGGTAGAGTCGCTCCAATCTTAACTAACTCTTTTTCAAATGCCTTGGATGCTTTCCCAATAATTAAAC
>ERZ1292632.3278-Hain-H43-01um-R2-3278-length-12529-cov-5_pt1 | contig 12529 bp, 14 predicted proteins | sample MGYA00564407_ERZ1292632 | MGnify/ENA primary metagenome ERZ1292632 (study PRJEB36523, sample SAMEA6512637) | groundwater metagenome | collected 2019-01-08 | study: AquaDiva: Metagenomics assemblies of 32 groundwater samples
CTTATCACAAAGCAAAACATTTTTCGTGGATACAAAGAATTTCTGAAAGGAAAGCAGAAACGAAAGGACGTACAGGAATTCGGACGATACTTGATGCAAAATATTCTAAAACTACATCACGAACTTTCTATTGATACATACCAGCACGGCGGTTACGAGCATTTCAAAATAAGCGACCCGAAGCCGCGCGACATCCACAAGGCGAGCGTGCGCGACAGACTGTTGCATCACGCGTTGTACCGGAAACTATACCCGTTCTTCGATCGCACATTCATCGCGGATTTGTACTCCTGCCGCAGGAATAAAGGAATACATAAAGCAATGAACCGCTTTCGCACGTTCGCCTTCAGAGCCTCGCATAATCACACGAGAACGTGCTGGGTGTTGAAGTGCGACATCCGTAAATTTTTCGCGAGTATCGACCATAGAGTCCTTCTCGACATTACCGCCAGATACATTCCTGATGAGCGAATCGTGTCGCTTGTCATGGAAGTAGTGGGCAGTTTCCACTCAACCGAAGATAGAAAGGGTTTGCCGCTGGGGAATCTCACGTCGCAACTTCTCGTTAATATCTACATGAACGAGTTCGATCAGCATGTGAAGCACAAGCTGAAAGTACGGCATTATATCCGCTACGCGGATGATTTTGTTGTTCTCTCACATGAGAAACAACATCTGCAATCTTTACTTCTATATATAGAAGTGTTTTTACGCGACAGATTGAAACTCGAATTGCATCCGAGAAAAGTATCAATCACCACATTCGCCTCCGGTGTCGACTTTCTCGGGTGGGTGCATTTTCCCAACCACCGCGTGCTGCGCACGAGTACAAAACGGCGTATGTTGCGCAATCTCGACGGTGATCCAAAGCGCGTGAGCGTCGAATCGTACCTCGGACTACTTTCGCACGGGAACGCGCGTACGCTTGCAGCGAAGATCGGTCGGTTGCCGGACGCAACGTGATATACTTTTAGATCATGGCGAAAAAAATTTTCCATCCCAATCACACATCGGTTCCCCTGAATTTTTGCCGTTTGCCCGATGGATACGGTGTCGTGAAAATAGGAGTCTCGGGTGCTGCGGAAACCGGTGCGTGCGGGCTTGATGCATATGAAAAGGCAAAAGAGCTCGGGCGTGAGATCGCCAAGCATGGCGCCATCATCACGACAGGTGCTACGACGGGGTTTCCCATGTACGCGGCGATGGGGGCGAAGGACGAATGCGGTTTTTCGATCGGTTTTTCGCCCGCCTCGACCGAGCGCGAGCACGTAGAGACTTACAAATTGCCCCTCGAATTTATGGATGTTGTCGTGTACACCGGCTTTGGCTATGCGGGGCGTGACCTTCTGTTCGTTCGCTCATCGGACGCGATGATCATGGGTTGCGGACGCATCGGGACTTTGAATGAATTTGCGGTGGCGTTCGAGGACCGTCACCCCCTGGGCATTCTCGAGGGTGGGTGGGAAACCGATGAGCTTTTGAAGCTTGCGATCGAATCGGCCCATCGTCCGAACGACAGGATCGTTTTCGACTCGGACCCGAAAGCAATGGTCGAGCGTCTTGTTGAGATGGTGACGAAAGGGAAGGAGAAGGCGATGTTGGTATATAACAACCACGATGGCTGGGGTGCCACCGGGAAAAATAAGGAGGTGATCCTGTAGCGCGCACCGCGCTTAGGCTTTGAGGGAAGCGGCAAGGCGCGCGAACGTCTCAGAATGGTCCTTCGCGAGTGCCGCGAGCGATTTGCGATCGAGGGCGACATCGGCCTTTTTGAGCGCGTCGATGAATCGCGAGTATGAAAATCCGAGCGGGCGCACGGCCGCGTTGATGCGGAGCGTCCAGAGATTGCGGAACTCGCGCTTTTTCGCGCGACGGTGTTTGAACGCGTACGCTCCGGCATGTCGGATGGCCTCCTTTGCGACGCGCTCCTTCGATTTGCGGCCGAAGCGGTAGCCCTTGGTCTGCGCAAGGATATTCTTGCGGCGCTTATTTTTCTGTGTACCTCGTTTTACGCGCGACATACCTTAGTGGGGGAGGAATCGGCTTTTGTCGGTGGCGGTCATAACCCCGTGGAAGGTAACAGAGCGTTTTCGGCGCATACGGCCGGAGCCACTTTCCTTGGCGTTGAAGTGGTTCTGACCGGGGACGCGGGCAATGATCTTCCCGTTCTTGGTCACCCGCAGACGCTTGGAGTAGGATTTGTTGTTTTTCATGAATAACCGCGCCATTGCGCGGTCGGACCATTATGCCCGAAAAAGGATGAAATGCAAGACTCTTTTCGCCACAGCTTTGCGGCGTCGCTATCTGCCGCTGCTGCGGCAGCGCTGCCTCTCGGCCCGTCGGCCTGCGAGACACGCCGCAAAGCCGCGACTCAAAGAGTCTCTGTGGGGGTAGTGGTGGGGGGCTGTTGCTTCTTTTCCTTTGGGGCGGGACTTTTCTTCGAGGGGTCGCGTTCGATGGAGACGGAGAGGCCCTTGGGTCCTTTTTGGATGGGTTCGGCTATTTTGAAGCCCTCAGGGATAACCGCGAGAAATCGCTCAAGACGCTCCTTGAGGAACTCGAATTCCATGTACTTGTAGCGACCCCAGAGGAACAAATCGACTCGTACGCGGTGCCCTTCTTTGAGCCACGCCGCGGCTTTTGCGGCCTTGATCTGCATGTCACGCTCCGAGGTTCCGATCTTCACTTGCGTGACTTTCGTCTCCGTTACGTGTGCCTTGGATTTTATTTCCTTATCCTTTTTCTTTTGCTCGTATTTGAATTTGCCATAATCGGTGATTTTGGCGACCGGCGGTTGGGCGTTGGGCGATATTTCGATGAGGTCGTACCCGAGTTCCTGCGCTTTCGCGAGCGCTTCACGAATAGGGAGGACACCGAAATTCTCGCCTTCAGGACCGATGACACGCACTTCTGGCGCGCGGATACCTTCGTTCATCCGTGCGCGCTCTTTTTCCGCCTGTGATGTGTATTTCGTGAACCCCATTTGTTGAGGGGACTATACCACGAGACACATTGTTATTCCAGATATACCTGTCTTGGCACGTTCCCCCCGAACGGTCTCAGGTAGTTCAGCGCGTAGAGGAGCGTATCTCTAAGCGTGATGAGAAGTCGCGCAAGTGTCCCGTTTTGTGGCGGCACCACACCCCACACCGGATTGTTGGCAAGGTCGCCGGAGGTGAAGGTCTGCTGCGGTATATATCCTTGGATTGCAACTGTTCCGGACGCGATCCGTACCATCGGCACTGTACCTTTGAGTTGTGTTGTGGAACTGAGCGCATCGTTGAGAGCAATCGATACGACAGAGCCGATATCTATCGAATCACTCACTGGATTTGCAAATGCATCAATGAGCTCGTAGGTGGAGGTGGCCTTTTTGGTCGAAGTGGAGGTCGTTTGCGTCGGGCGTGTTATTGCGACCGGATTTGTGTTGATGCCGCTTGATACAGGTGTGACTTGCGGACTTTCAGAAGATACCGCGGGTTGCGCGGGGAGCGCAGGTTGCGGCGGCAATTGCGGTTGAGGGGGGAGCGGTGGCTGAGGAGGAAGCGGTGGCTGTTGCTGCATGCCGAGTGCCCGCCGAATGGCGTCGGAAAGCGAGGAGGAAGGAGATCCTTGGGGGCTTGGAATGGTTGAAAGATCGGGATTTATATTCACCTTACCATCGCAGCCCTTAGTTTGGGGACTGCATGAGGCCTGGATATTCTCCACGCATTGCAGATGGCGATATCCCTCATGTTCTGAGTAGGCTGAATGCAGACCGAAAGGAGAGTTCGGGTTCTTTCTGCCGAGCACTTCCAATATCCATGCCAAACATTGCGTGCTGGCCTGGACGTCAACCGCGAGACCGTACTGGTGACACGATGCGCCCTGCGGAGCGCATGCACCACCGTTCGGGTTACATTTTTGTAGCGGTCGCATCGCGCTGCTGATCTTAACGGGACATCCTTTTGTTTCAGCGAACTCCATGAATTTTTTTAATCTGCATGCAAGTGAGGGGTTTATCCCCCTTTTCAAGTCTGTGCCGTATTGCGTTCCAGCGACTGGGGTAACAAAACTGTTTGAACGGTCGCCGACATGACGCTGCTCAAGGTACGGGTATGGATTCGACTCGCATCCGCCGTTTAAAACATTTGTACCCTGTGCGCACGTTTGGGTTCCTGCCGGGACCCCAGGGACCTCGTCGGCCGCTGCGGCGTGACTTTCCGAACCGTCAGGACACACAAATGCGGAAACAGGGGTGGGTACGAGTGCCAAAAAGATGGCAAACGTAATCGTTAGCACGAAAAAGGGAAATTCTGCTCCGGAGCGGACCGCTACATGCATGTTGCCAAGTATACAGGGGAAAGTGTCCGGTTTTCGAAGGTCCTGTGGACGCTTTTAGATCAGACTTTCGCACACCCTGTCGTCTTTATCGCTGTCGGACGTGTGTTCATAGGTAAAGTGTGCGCTCGAAATTTCCGGACATTGGTGTCCTTGCACACCTGCGGGGACGGTGCGAAACTGCGAGGACTTAGCAACATAATGAAATTTAGTATGCCACCAGAAGGAAACACAAGTACGCCTTCCACATCAGGCTCGGGAAATAAGATGTGGTACATTATCGGCGCTATCGTAGCTGTCGTTCTCGTCGGGGGATACCTAAGCCGAGGCGCGGGCTTTATGGGAATGCGCGCGGCAGGCGTCAACGTGAATCCGGCCGGAAATGGTGCGGTAACTTACAGCAACGCCGAAGGCACGGTCACCGTGGGCGGTGGGGCATCGATGCCTTCAAATTGGCCATCGGACGCACCGACAAATTATTCGGGAGCGACGATCCAATACTCCGGCACCTCAAATCCGCAAACGGGAGCAGCAGGTGCGACGATGGTGTACGTGGTGAATGCGTCTGCGCAGAGTGTCATCGAATACTACAAGAGCGGACTCACTAAAAATGCGTGGGTGATCGAGGGGGAGGCGAATGCCGCGGGTGCCATGGTACTTTCGGCGAAGAAAGACACACGCACGATCGGCATCTATGTCACGGATGCCGGGAACGGCTCAGTTTCGGTCACGATAGGGATGGAGATGTAAGATCCTTTGTCTCACAAACAAAAGCCGCCCCCGATCTCGCTCGGGGCGGCTTTTGTCTTTGGGTGCAGGAGCGTATACTTGGCGCATGGGGCACTTTTTCGGATACGTGATCGTTGCGGCGCTTGCTTTCGGGGGAGGCTATGTGTTTGCAACTCGTGCGCAAACGGAGCTGCAAGCGCAAAATGTCCCTACTGCTACCACAACCCCGCAGGTGCAGGTCACCATGGGGACGATGAACGAAGAGACAACAACGTACGTGATCGATGTGCAGTATCCGAAATTCAATACTCCGGCTATCGATGCAAAGATAGAAGAGATCGTGAACGGGACCACCGCAGAATTCAAGGCACTTCCCGCAAATCCTCCCGATATGGCGTCGCCGCAAAACGAGCTCACGGTGCGCTATGAATCCCCGTACATCGGTTCTGACATCGTGTCTTTCAAACTCGTCATTTCAGAATACACCGGCGGCGCGCACCCGAATTCTTTGTTCAGCGGGTTGAATTTCGACAGGGCGACCGGCAAACGGCTTCTGCAAAGTGATGCATTCAAAATGATCGGCATGACCGCGCAGCAAGTATCGGTAGCGGCGACAGCGCAACTGAAACAGAAACTTGGTGAAACGTTTTTTTCGGAGGGAGCGAATTCCAATCCCGAGAATTTCAGTTCGTTCCTGATCTCTGCCGACAAAGTAACCTTCATTTTTCAGCCATACCAAGTCGCCGCATATGCGGCAGGGCCGCAAGAGGTTTCATTTGAGAGGAAGAAATAATATATATCTCTGCGACGTAAACGAAAAGCGCCTTACGGCGCCCGTTGTTGATTTGTGGCGCCGTGTCTGCGCACGGCATCCTACAAAAATATAGTCACTACGTTCCTTATTTTTGTGGAGATAGTCGGGACATTTGGAAAACTCTATTGTCGCGGGTCTTTTGAAATCAGAATTAGGGTTATTTCCATTAGTGTGTCATAACGCAACATGCCTTGCTTTCTGTCAAGAAAAGCATACTATGAACAGGTCGCAAGTATCTCATCAGAGCGCATATTTAGACTCGTTCATATCCAAGAGTCGACTGTAGTAAAAATTGCAGTGGAAAAGCTTCTAGTTGGCGCGCTTAGGAAAATAGATTTGCTTCCGAGGATCACTCGATCCGAAGAGTACAACAGCCTAACGCGCTGCTATTAAGGGTCTCACTCCCCGGCCAATTTATGCGGAGACGCTTTGTTGGTCGGACAGTACATGAAGTGACAATCGTCTATTATTCTCCTCAATAACAAAATTATGACAACAACAAAATCTTTTCTCGTTCTCTCTGCGGCAGTCGCAGTCGCGATTTTCGCCTTCGTCGGTGTTGCCAACGCCGACACGCTCTACCGACAATTAGAAGAAGGGAATTCAGGCGCGGATGTATCATCGCTCCAGACATTCCTTGCGAAGGATCGCACGATTTACCCACAAGGTCTCGTGACTGGATATTTCGGTTCACTGACAAAGTCAGCCGTCTCGAATTTCCAAGCACGCAATGGCATCGCAACTGTTGGCCGTGTTGGACCAGTCACTCTTGTCGCGATCAACGCGCAGATGGGAGGTAATCTCGGTGGAGATGTTAATGCACCGATTATCTGGGGCGTAACCCAGGCTCCAGGGATAAACTCTGCTTCTATTCGATGGAACACGAGTGAGCAGGCTGCAGGTATCGTCTACTACAGTACGTCGTATCCTTCAATGATTGAAGGTATGACTGATGTAACGATTTCTGGAAGCGTTGCTATGACCGACACACTACTCCGTACTTCACAGAGCGTGAGTATTGCAGGTCTTCAGCCGAATACCACGTATTACTACGTGATCTACACAAGGGATGGGTCAGGCAACGTACAGGTTACGTGGCCGGCTACTTTCCGAACGACGAACTAAGGAGCGTCGAAGGGTAAGTAAAAGAAAAACCGCCGGCTATCCGGCGGTTTTTCTTTATTTTGTGGAGGTGTCGGGGAACGATCCCGAGTCCAGAAAATGATGTGAAAGCGATTCTACGATGCGTAGAGCATTCAATTTTGTTTAGACATCGGACCTCAAGAATACACAACATAGTCCAACGTCGAACTCTCTTTCTTTAGACCTTGACTCGGAGTGAAGTGAGGGCCGGACCCGAAATGTATGACGTTCGCATCGGCGTATCGGATGTCAGCCGGACGAACGGTCGTTTAGGCGTTTAAGCGAAAACGAGGCCGAGGTCTTTCGCCTGAATCGGAGAAAGAACCCCCCGTGCAGTTTTATTTGCACTTAGATTTGAATGTTTTTAGGGAAGGACATTCACTTCCGCATCGCACACAGGCACATTGAATTTCCTGTCGAAGCCAGTCACCCCCCACCTCCGATCCTAAAAAGGATCAGAGGTGGCGATCGACTGGCGATTGAATGTCGGAATGTGGGCGGAATCGCGCGAACGCGATTCCGCAGTTGTCCGGGCTAGTGCAAAAGCTAGCCCTGCAAGGTGCCAATGTAATATGCACCGTAAACAGAAAGTGCCATCAGTGCGTGGGTCGTGCGCAAAATGATACTGTCGAGCAGATTCATTTTCAATCGGGACATCGTGGCGTCCTCCTTTTGTTGGGCCACATTCCGACACTCAATTATTTAGTTTTCAAAGTTCTCTCAATCCGCCGTTTCTCTTCTCGCGCCCGTATGGTTTGACGCTTATCCTCTTTTTTCTTACCGCGGGCGATGGCGATACGCAGCTTCAGGTTTCGTCCGCGATTATACACCTTAAGTGGCACTATTGTCAACCCCTTTTCGCCCTCGGCCGAGGCCACGCGGGCGATTTCTCTGCGCGAAAGGAGGAGACGGCGCGTGCGTTCGGGGTCGTAAGACTTGGGTGCGTTCAACACTTGCCACGCAGGGATGGATGCGCCGACGAGGTAGGCTTCACCGCCACGCGCGACCACCCGTGCGCCTTTGAGCGAGCCGTGGCCCGCGCGCAAGGACTTCACTTCAAGCCCGAGCAGCTCCAAACCCGCCTCGATCTCCTCAAGGATGGTGTAGTCGAACCCAACACGTTTATTTTCAACGACGGTCATACGAACACTATACACCGCGGTCGTGTTCTTTCATTCACCCCTTCAGTATGTATAATGCGCCTTTATGGCAAAGAACGTAGAGAATCCGCGCAAGAAGGGAGGGGAAGGCGAGAAGCCCGTCCCGGGCGGCCCGTCGCTTTGGGCACAACTCGCAGCGGCGTTCGCGGTGTTCCTCGTGTTGTCAGTTGGTTATTCGTACGCACGGCAATATATTTCCACTGAAAGCGAAGAGATCGCCCTCTCGCAGATCGCAGCCGACATCACCGCAGGCACTATCACTTCTATAGAGGTCGCGGGCGACAAGATCACCGCCGTCTACGCCGATGAAAGCAAGAAGACTTCGCGCAAAGAGAGCGAGAACTCGCTCGTGGAGACGCTTTCGGATTATTCCATTGACCCCGCAAAGTTGGCCGCAGTCAAAATTGAGATAAAAGACGAGGGCGGATTGCGCTTTTGGGCGCTCACGCTCCTACCCATCATCGTTCCGGTCCTCTTCCTGTTTGGCGTCATTTGGTATCTCTCGCGGCAGATGCGGGGAGCCGGTATGCAGGCATTCACCTTCGGGCGTTCCATGGCGCGTCTCGTGAATCCGGAAGATGAAGTGCAAAAAGTCACGTTCGCGGATGTCGCAGGCGCAAAAGAGGCAAAGAGCGAGCTCCTTGAGATCGTCGATTTCCTGAAGAATCCCAAAAAGTTCATCCAAATAGGAGCGCGCATCCCGAAGGGCGTATTGCTCATGGGCGCGCCGGGTACGGGAAAGACGCTACTTGCGCGCGCTGTTGCGGGTGAGGCGGGCGTGCCGTTCTTCTCCATTTCCGGCTCCGAGTTCGTCGAAATGTTCGTCGGCGTTGGCGCATCGCGCGTGCGCGATCTTTTCCAGACCGCGAAGAAAGCTGCGCCGTCCATTATTTTCGTTGATGAGATCGATGCGGTGGGGCGCGTGCGCGGTACGGGTGTCGGCGGCGGCAACGACGAGCGCGAGCAAACGCTCAATCAGATACTGGTGGAGATGGACGGATTCGAACCGAATGAAAAGGTTATCGTGATGGCGGCGTCCAACAGACCGGACGTTCTGGATCCTGCGCTCTTGCGCCCCGGCCGCTTCGACAGACGCGTCACGATCGACCTCCCCGATCGCAAAGATCGCGAAGAGATATTGCGTGTGCATGCGCGCTCCAAGCCGCTTGGTGCCGACGTAAAGCTCACCGTGATCGCCGAGCGCACGCCGGGTTTCTCCGGAGCCGATCTGGCCAGTCTCATGAACGAGGGCGCGATCCTTGCGGCACGTGAAGATCGGACCGAGATCACGCAGTACGACCTCATTCGCTCGATAGAGAAAGTGATGCTCGGGCCTGAGCGCAAGAGTCATGTGTTGAATAAGAAAGAAAAAGAGATCACCGCATACCACGAGGCGGGGCATGCACTCATCGCATCGGTGTTGCCGTATGCGGACCCTGTGCATAAGATATCCATCATTTCGCGTGGCCGTGCCGCGGGATACACGCTGAAGCTGCCGCTCGAAGATCGTAAGATGCAATCGCGCAAGGAATTTCTCGATGATATTTCTGTTGCGCTCGGAGGCTATATTGCGGAGAAAACGGTGTTTGGCGATATCACGACCGGTGCTTCCAATGATCTGCAAGTATTGAGCGCCCTTGCGCGTGACATGGTGACGCGCTATGGCATGTCCGACAAAGTGGGGCCGATGGCATTTGACGCGGGACAGGGCAGAACGATGTTCGGGAGTGGCGTGGAAGGTGGAGACCAATCACAAGAGGCTGCCGCCACCATTGACGCCGAGGTGAAAAAGATAATTTCCGGTTCGTACAAAAAGGCCGAAAGCATTATCACGAAACACCGCGAGGCACTGGATGCAATTGCGGGACACCTCATCGAAGTGGAGACCATCGAACGCGAAGATTTCGAGAAGATCCTGATCGCGCACGGCATCACACCGAAGAGAAAGGAAGACATAGAACACCAGCCGTTGGTGTAGGGGGTATACTTACGAAATGCCGGACCCAAGGCTTCCCGAGCCTTCCAACGAATTTCTCTCGAGCGCTCGCAAGGGCACGTATTCGAAGGTGCAGGAGATCCACATAAAAAATTTCAAGACCAGATTTCAGGCGGCGCGGACGCTCGGTGCGCTCGAAGTCGTTAGGCGCGACATTATGCAATCCGATCTGCAGTCGAATGTTTCGGCAGTTGGAGAATTAAAAGCGGTGGCCAATCAGCGTGCCATCGACATTGGGTTCAAGAGTTCGGAAGGGGATTCCTGGTGGAATTAAGCCGCGATCTGCCAGCGAATGATCTCGTTGCCGAGGCCGTGCTGCACGTGACCGATGGGCCAGACGTTCACGCCTTCGTCGGTCACCACGGACTCGGTAACCTGCCAGTCCCTTTTTACGAGTGTCATTGACGCCGTGCTCGGCTCGACGCCAAAGAATTTCGGACCGTTCATCGAAAGGAAATCTTCGAGCTTGTCCAAGGCGCCTATTTCATCAAAAACCTGCGTGTACAGCTCGACAGCGACAGGTGCATTGAACGCGCCATATACCGCGCATGAGGAGAATTTTCTGGATTCGGGGTGTGGCGCGGTATCTGTGCCGGCATGCACGAACGGCAACCCTTTTTTTACCAGCGCGCGCAGAGCCTCGCGATCCTCGCGCATTTTGATGAGCGGCTTGCAGTTCAAAAGCGTTCGGTAGCCGCCGGAAAATGCGTGCGTGCGATCGTAGACGAGGTGATGCGGCGTAATGGTGGCGACAAGCTGCCCCGCTTTTCCGTTTTTCTCGATGAATGCGGCCGCTTCGCGTGTGCTCACGTGCTCAAGCGAAATTTTGAGCTCGGGGTACGTTTCCAGAAGCTTCGGGAGGATGTCGCGGAAAAAGATCTTCTCGCCCTCGTACGGGTCCTCTTCTTCATTATGATCGTTCAGGTGAACCTCGCTGTGAAGGAGTAGTGGTATTCCCGCATTCTCCATCGCATGCAACACCTCCACGGCATCAACGACATTTCTCGGCCCCCACTGGGAATTTATCGAATATCCCCACGGATAATATTTGACGCCTCGTATTGAACCGTCTTTGGCTGCCTTTTCTATCTCCGCTGGTTTCAGGTTCTTTGTGAGATAGAAGGTCATCAACGGCTCGAACGTAGCCCCCGCAGGCACTGCCGCAAGGATTTCTTTTTTGTATTCCGCTGCTTGTTCCAGAGTCTCAATGGGCGGATCGGTGTTCGGCATCACGATGCCACTGTAAAACCTTTCCGTCGTGTAGGGCGTCACCGCCCGCAACATCGCCCCCCGGCGCAGGTGAATATGTGCATCAAAAGGTTTTTTAATGGTGATTGACTGAGGCATAGGGAAAGTATATTGTTTCCGTCCGCTCTTTCACTTCAACCAGGAGTATAGCAGATGGCGAACATCTACTATCAGATTTCGCTGGGCGTCTTCGTTATTCTGACGCTCGCCATCCGCGTACTCTTCGACGTTCGAAGGAGTACGCGGCGTAGACGAACCGACGGCAGGGGGAGCTCGAACTCGATATATCTGGGCTTTGCATGTGCATTGGCTCAGGTATTCGGCTTCGACTTGCCGATGAATCTACCGGAGCCGTACAACACGGCGGTACGGATGTGTGGTCTCGTTCTCGCGCTCATTTCCTGCGCACTCATGACTTGGCCGCGCGTAATGGAGGTAAGGAGTAAGACCTGGGCAAGCCCGGCGACATCGCCCGCGCTTGTACCAAGCCACGAGCTCGCCACTTCGGGGCCGTACCGCTTTATCCGGCACCCATACTACCTCGGCGTGTTACTCGGGTTTCTGGCAACCGAGCTTTGCCTCGCGAGCTATCTATTGGTACTCCTGCCGTATTTGCTCGACTTCACGCATAGGGTCGCCTGTGCGGAAGAAATCCATCTAGAAGCAACATATGGGCAGGCGTATCGCGACTACAAAGGTCGCACCTGGAGGCTCCCGCCGTTCTTCTTCTGAACCCTGTGTACGTAGCTACTTTGACTTAAGTAGATAACGGCCGGGGTTCCCTGTTTTGAGAAAAGAGATATACTGCCGCTCATGAAGAAGACCGACGTCGCTAAAAAGGCCCTAGCACTCCACAAAAAACTCGGTGGCAAAATTCGGATTATACCTGCGGCGCCCGTGCGCAACCGGGCCGACCTCTCGCTCGTTTATACACCGGGCGTGGCGGCGGTATCGAGCCATGTCGCAAAAAATCCGAAAGAAGCGCGCGACTACACGATAAAGGGCCGCACGGTCGCCGTCATTTCCGATGGTTCGGCGGTATTGGGGCTCGGCAATATCGGGGCACTCGGTGCGTTGCCGGTCATGGAAGGGAAGTGCGCGCTTTTCAAAACATTTGCC